>OGZG01002084.1_pt1 | contig 14145 bp, 18 predicted proteins | sample 1576781 | NCBI WGS metagenome assembly OGZG01 (sample SAMEA3541502, study PRJEB24748) | human gut metagenome | biome: human gut; feature: human-associated habitat; material: faeces | place: China | collected 2012 | reverse complement strand
CATATACAATTCACTTTAGTGAGGTGAAGTAGTAAAGTATTAATGGGATGCAATAGGATAAATAGTCAGACAAAACTTCAACATAGTGAAGCATAAGATTTAAAATGTATCAATTACTGACGCAATAAGAATTGTGTGAATCGTGAGAAAAGAGAGCCGACAAGGCGGAAATTGTATAGGCAATATACCTTGTCAAGCCCTCTATTGTATGATTTATTACTTTAGGATGGTAAAGCGGTGATGTGCTAGTTGATTAGTACAAATATACATCAACAGTCATTGCGACACTGCCTTTCAGGTATAAACCGTCCGATTTTACCGACAGCGTAACCGTTGTATCATCATCAAATTTTATTATGCCGTCACCGTATAGTGTTTTTGCGACATTCGATTTTGATAATACATATTTGCTAAATCTGGTATATCCAGAATCCATGGATAAGTTTGGTAAGTTTGCTTTGCTATTGGTTGTTGTCACTTTTACGGATCCCGCATAAATACCGTTTTGCACTGCGACCGGTGAGCTGTTTGGCAATCCGAACTTTAAATTCTTATAACACGCAACTTGCGAATTTTCAGCTCGTATCTGAATTTGGTAATCAGAATTTGCGACACCAACGGCAGTAATATCACAATCAGTGAAGTTATACAGTATTGGAGATAGCTTGCTGTTGGCTGCTATTGTGTTAAATACCCCTCGCCATCTTGTTGCTACGACCGTGCTATTAACAGTCATTGGATTATCAATAATTAAGTTAGTTAACGTACCAGCCCCATCATACAAGCCTAATGAATACACATGTGCCTTATTACCATTTACAATAGCGAGATTGGTTCCTCGACATTCTCCGGCAATATATGGCTTAGTAGTCTTAGTAATGTTTACAGTAATCGGTGTCCCTCCATATGCAGCGATTGCTTGCGCCGCCCAAAACGCTTCATACAGGTCATAAAAAGGAGTTTCTAGGTTGCCTCTGATAAAATTAAAAGTTGTGTTATCAACTGATAGTGTTGCGTGATTATTTAACTGCTCCAAATAATCCAAATCAACTGCCTGCGGTTGTTCTAAGTTGTATTTAACAAACTGCATAGGAATGGCGTAGCCTGGTCTATGCCCAGGTACAAACCATGCAGAATTTCCGTACATCATACCGTTTGCATCGATTTCCAGGTCTTCTAGCTCCTTAATTCTGAACAACCCCGCCCATGGAAAAATGTTATAGGAAGCTAGAACAGTGCCGTTAAAATCTAGAATCACAAGCGCCGTTGGCGATGTCGTTGGGAGATAGATGCGTTCGCCATAAACCGCCATACCTTGACCCGTGAATTTAAAAGGATATGCAGGTCTATCAAACATTTTAGTGAGTGTGCCGGTAGTGGTGTTAATGATATAAAAGGTGTTGTTACTTCCGCGCCCGTAAAGCTTATTATCGGTACGTGAAAAACTGATAGCATTAATAGGCACAGTAGTATCGAGAAACGACTCAATAACTAGTGTAGCTGGGTTTATTACTGCTATACCGTTAGACGTGTTATCGAGTTTCCAGGTACAGGCAAAAAGCTTACCATTGCCATAGGTCATACTATTAACATGACCTAACGTAGTAAATGATTTACTGATATAACCCCCACTCTGCCTATCAATCGAATAAATATACTGCGTCGCCTCGTTGTCAGTTCTTAGCGCGTAAAAAAACCGATTGTCTGACATGGCGAACCCCTGCCCCTTTAAGCCAATATCTGATTGAATGGTAAGAAGTCCAGCATTATCCATATAAATCATATTAGTGAGCCATGGTTTTTTAGGCTTCGGTAAGTTACGAAGATCTACTGTCTTATCTGGAAAATGTAGGATTGTACTTTCCGCCGTCACGTCAATATTTTTACCGATGACATTAGTCTTCCCCTCCAGCGTCCTTGTTACGGTATCTTTGTATATCTTCGTCGACGCCCCTGTCACAGTCTTACTTTCAGAGCTTCCGTATATCTCCGTCACAGCTCCCCCACGATTAACAGACGTCACACCGTCAACGTGTACAGAGTCGTTCCCATCAACGTCAATCTCCCGATTACCAGCAATAGTGTCCGTATATTTACCTTTGACGTTTGCCGTGTAACTACCCTCTACGTCAACCAGATAATCAATCTTCGCATGGTCCGTGATATGCGATGCCGTCCGGCTGACATCCCCAGCATTAATAGTGTAATCGCCAGATACATTAACAGTGTCGTTAAGTAACTGAGCCACTCTATCTCTACCATAATAGTTTGACAGTAAACTTTCAATCGTTGTTGCTACTATGTTTGTTCCGATAATATACCTTGAACCAGTACTAATTGCCCTAGTAGCTCTATATAAATTTCCATGATACCATACCAAATCATTTACAAGTAAATCTTTACTTGCCGTTTCATTATCCTTTTCATTAAACGCTACGCCCGACATAATTTTATTATAAATCTTTTGATAATCAAAAATTACCATCCAGTAATTTTTATCAGATAATAAAATTCCACTAGGCACCGCATCTTTACTAATATAAGCAATCCCTGTATTTTCATCTACAACAACCGTATTCGGGGCATACTGAGTAGTGATATTCCACTGTAAAGGGTCTGCATAATGAATTGTTTTATAATCAATCGCCTGTTTCAATTCATTTTCAAATTTTTTTAAAATGCTGAGAATCCAGTCTTGATTCAATTCATGAAAATTTGTATATGGATATAAGTCAAACATAAAATACCTCCTACCAAACTGTAATTAAAAAACGCTGTCTAAATTCATTCATGATATAATCAGAAAGATTGAATTTTACAATTTCGCGTTCTTCCCTAATCATCTGCTGAGTTGTCATAGTTCCGATATTACCATGAATCCGCCCAATATGCTCTCCTGTATTATTTCTTGTATTATCAACATTACTTTTATTTTTAAATTCACTTTCATTTGTGTTTGTATTATCACTTTTTGTATTTTGCTCGCTGGCGTCTCTATCACTCAATTCATCATCGAAAGCGTGTACCCGCGTTTTTGAATTATCTTTAATAGTGCCGTCGAAAGTATTAGTACTTGTACTATCTCCCCCAGTTACAGTTTCGGTTATTTCTTTTCCCGAATCAGTATCCGTCCATTCTTCCTGCCTATCGTAGTTTTCAATCGCATTATATTCATACTGCGTTGTTTCTTCCAGTTTTTTCCAATTTGGAAGCTGTATTCTACTCCACATTCCAATAGCATTTTTTAAGATTTCTGGTTGCGAATACAGAATTTCAAGCTCAGCGTAGTTTAGGCAAAGATTCTGCACAAAATCTGTTTTATTAATTGATTCTGGTAACTGTAATTCATCGAAAATGGAATTATCATAGTTATACATCCCCAGAATTGATAACAGGTTTCCTCTCGACATTTGTAATACCCCCTCTACTTTCTTTAAATTTAAGTTTAAAACTTATATTAGTTCCAAACATTTTATTGACTCTATTGGCTGATTCTTCTAAGCTATTGGCAATCAATTCAATTTTAGTTTGTGTTTCAACGTTATTGCTATTAACTTCATCATCCGTAAGCCGTTCTTTCTTTTCAGTGTTTGCGTTAGGGATACCTACGTCAGTATCAAACATTAACTTTAACTTCTTTAAGTCTTCAAGTTGCTGACTTGCGATATAATTCTGTTTTAGATTCTGTGCGAAAATATTCCACATCGGCGTTCCATCTTCACTGAATAATTCTTTACCAGTAACTACACAGGCTTCGCCAGAAGCAACTTTATCAATCATTTTCTTAAATGTTTCAGCGCTTGATTTGTTATCAACCCCGATAATATAAGAAAGTTTTGAGTTAATAATATTAACGTCTATTCCCTCAGATAAGAGTGCCATTTTTTCCGCGTAAAACTGAATTAAATCATAAATTCCGCCGAAATCGGGGAATAATTTTATCAATTCAGTGTCGCGATGGATTCGGGCATCAATCGCATTAGGAATTAACGGATTGATAATCTGCGCTGTAGTTGGTTGATACATAACATCAAATCCATATAAATTACAATGTTGCGGAATTACCCCGAATTTATCTGTGTTAATAACAGCTAAAAACCCAAAATAAACCAATGTATACATAGTGTAATTGTACGCCCATGTTTCTGGCAATTTGACTTCCCACTGTCCGAGAAAATCATCAATTAAATAACGCTCAAAAAACTTAGTCAACGCTAGGTTCTGCGTGTGAATTGTAGATGGATTTTTTTGTCCGTTCACAGCATTTATATAAGTATAATCAACGGGTATACCCATTATATACACCTCCCTAATTTAAACAATAACCATATCGGGATATGTAACCCCAGTGGAGGACGCAGTGTCGGCGGCGGAACTGGTTCGCCACTTAACACACCCCACCAATAAAGCGCACTACTTCTTCTACTCGGTTCGGTTTTTCTAGCATTTTCAGCGCTAGGGCGTTCGTAATTGTAGAGCCACGCGCTAGCAAGTGTTTCCGGGTCGCTTTCCGATATTTTAAAATCGGCGTAACTCATCGGATATTTAGCCGTAGGATAATAGTCTGCTTTAGAATCAATAAAAATCATCTGTGCGTATCCATCACTAGGTAAGCCTGTTTTATCGCTGAAATTCGGCGCGTATCCTGTCGCGTTAATTGCAACAGGGTCATTAATATATTTTCCTCCGGGCGTAAACTGTGTAAAGCCATAACCTTTATTACGCCACGGACTATCGTTTTTTGACGGTACTTTGTCAGACTGCCATCGCCACGGGTTCATTCCGCCCTCATGCGATACATTACCAAGCAACCCGCACACAGCATTTACTGTCCAGCCTAAGCCGCCTAATACTTCATAGATTGATTTTGCATTATCAATAGCTTCGTTGCTAGTGTCTGCATATGCTCCGGTTGCTTTAGCGTGCCACTTACTCATAATAAAAACCACCCTCCATATATGATTTTATCATTTGATTTTCGTAAGCTGTGCCTGGTAGTGATATATCCGCGTCGGCTACCATAATAAAGCCCGGAATTGTATTGATAACTTTTTCTTGACATAGAGGACGACCGCGGTGTTCTAACGACTCGGCTACTAACGGGAAAAACTGCGCTTGAAATCTAGGTTGAAAAGAAAAATCCGAAGTGCTACCAGTACTTCCCGAAGTTTGTAACTGTGGTTGAGCGGATTTAATACTTGATTCAATACCGCTTGCAACACTTGATATAATTCCACCAACATTTCCTGTAGTAATTGCCTGCACTGTATTTGCCGCCGAGCCTATAGCGGTGCTAGCCATTCCTAAATAATCAACAGCCATTTGTGATAGCTGTAAAGGTACCGCGCACATAGAATCAAGTCGTGTAATTACTGTATTTAACTGTTCATCGGTTGAAATTGTAAGAGTGGCTTTTCCAGTAATCATATCTACATGATACGATACATATAAAGTGGATTTACCGTCTAAAAATGTTGTATCAATCGGTAAGCCGCCCCAAGGTTTAAAATCAAGACTGTATCGGCTGTACGGTGCTAAATTAAGATAGTTACCGCGCGTTACAGCTTGCGGATGCTTTGGAATTGTAATAGAATATGTTTTGTCATAGTCATAGTCAAGTAACTGTGTGCAACTTACGCCATTCATTTCCCACCATCCAAATTTAAGATTTGTTACTAAAATTCCAGACCCTTTAAATTCAAACGGAAACCAGATGCAAGACGTGATATATTGAAATGGGTTAATTAACGCTTTTTGTAATTCAATAGATATTTCGCCAGCGTCAATATTTAACCAATCAGCACTTGCCATAAGAGCGTTGTTTAATTTATTTAACTGTGATTTTGTAAAGTAGTAATAATTCACACCACCCGAACCTTGAGAGTCTGAATTGATAATACCTAAAACGTATGTACCCTTATTCCACGACCGCGCCCACGGATTTTCTAAAAGTTGAGTATTTGTTGTAATGCCTGTAGTAGTAGGATACAGACTGTCAACGATTCCGCCGTCATATGTATGAGACGAGCGCAAAATATACTGAGTCGACGCACCAATAAAACTTTTCCAACTTGCCAATACGTCGATTTCACAACTAGCCCACCAAAGACCCTCATTCCAAGTCCAATCACGAATAAAATAATGCCTGCCGTATAATCCGATTGACACATAATTATACATATAAATATCGCGGGTTGTTTTAAAAGAGAGAACCGGGGAAATAACCCCGGAACTCTGTTTTAAATTACAAGCAAGCGTTATATTATCTTCGCCACCATCTGGAATTTTGGTTGAGTTTTCGCGCTTATTAAATTTTCTTAAAACAACCGTGAAACTCATGTGAACACCTCCTAATCTAAGAGTAATACAATACCGTTTTCAGTTACGTCGTTCCAATACCTCTGGTTAAAACGATACCAAATATTCGAATATTCGCCAGCGGCATTGTAAGGCGTTCGTTTAATACTTCGTCCAACTTCGGTAATACCAATAGCTTCCTCGTCAAAAATAACTCCAAATACATTATCATTACTTACAGCTTCAGGTGCTGTTACCACGGTTCCATCAGCCCCGATATAAGACGGTGTAACTTTGATACTTCCCGGTGTTTTGGCTGACTGCCAGAAATTAACGTCCTCATGGTCGATTAATTTGTAATATCCCTCATTAAAGGCATCTGTAAAAATACTCGTTTTAGTTCTGTACTGTAATGGGGTATACATATATGCTTTCATTCGGTTATACGGGGTATGCCGTTTGATAGCTTTACCTGTAATATTTAAATGGTACATTTCAGTTCTTTCGGTCAGCATCGAACACAAATACTGAATGCGGGCGTAAGCCCACTGAATGAATGGCTTAAAATTATCCGGGTATAGTACAGTCGCGCTTGTCAATTTTGTACCCATCGCCGCGTTGTATTCAGTAACCAGATGTACAACACCATCGCCACCAATGTTAATTTTAGCCGCGATGAAGTTTGTAAGAGTGGCGCGGTCGGCTGTTTCTCGCGCCTGTTCAAGTTTATCAGACATATTACCTAAGACCATACTCCAAAATCTTTCAAGTTCCTGCGGCGTAGTAAAAGCAACGTCAAGCTGTCTGTCAAAAATAGTTAAATAGTCCCCAAAGTAATCAATACCGTAAAAATTAGTCTGTAAAACTTCTGGTTTTCGGACAGTATACTGGTCGATAGAGTCGCCGTCAGTTAAATCCAGATATTTAGAATCGACTAAATCTTTGTCAATCGTCTGTAATTTTCGAATATGATTTCCAAACTGCTGATTTGTTTTTCTCAGTCCCTTAAACTTCGCTGTATATGGACGAGTGGAAAAAATCGTGTTATTTAACACCTGTGAAATAGCCCCCAATACAGGGTCGTAACCGGTTTTTAAAGTTGTCTGCGCCTGCGCGATGAACGAACTAATATCTGTCGCGGCAATGTTAGTTTTACCAGTAACTTGATTCTGAAGTGTGTTAAGCACTGTTGCCATTTTAGTTAAAGTCATGTCATTCGCCATTATTTATTACCTCCTTTGAAATCAGTCGGAATAGGCGGTGCAATCATCTGTGCGATAATATCGTCTGTGGACTGTGGCTGTACCGTCTGAATCTGCTGTCCAATAAGATTAGTTGCCTGAATCGCTCCGGTTAAATTTTTAAGAGTTTGAATCAAATCCCCGTTATCAGGCTGAACCTGTGGCTGAACCGGTGGCTGAACCTGTGGCTGAACCTGTGGCTGAACCTGCGGCTGAACCTGCGGCTGAACCTGCGGAGAATTTACACTTCCAAGTGCTAAAATCTGCTGTGCGGTAAATCCTGCCTTTGCAAGTAATAAAATGTCGTTCTGTGTCATGTGTCAAATTCCTCCTTTAAATAAACATTGCCGTTAATATCGACTGTAAGTGTTTTTATAGTTCTACTATTACCGTCTTTATCGAGATAATAAATAGGACTGTAAATATCTACTTTATTAATATGAGCATTATCACATAGATTATCTAAGCAACAATATAAATTATATACTGTGCTTAATTTTTCACGTGAATCTAAACATTCCATAAATTTTAGACCTTTCATACTCTAGGGTGCAAATTTTATCTTTCTGATTACCGCCGATTGCAAAAACAGTTTTAGAACCTGCCTTATTATCTAAGTACGCGACCGAAACGTGTTTTGAACTGGTTTCAACCATTTTACTACCAGCCCACAAGAAAAATAAAATATCGTCTTTTTTAATGTCGATTGTTTTAAGCTGTTCTGCATTGTAAAAAGTCCCTTTGTTAGAATTTCTAAGTTTTACCATTAATGTATAAACATTATCGGATTTTACATCTGCTAAACCAAGCTTATTAATGATATATGATACCGTAGTAGCGCACCAGCTATCCTTAACATAAGAGCCGTAGTACCATTTCTGGATGGCTTCTACTTTAGAATCCCATTCAAGGGCTGGTTTCATTTTTTCCAATTCATCTGCAATAGATTTTTTAGCAAATGTTTCACGTGGAACATATTCAACTCCATCAATCGTTACTTTCATTCTCTTTCATCTCCTTTAGCATAAGAGATAATTCATTCAACGCCTGTGTATTGTTATTAATTGCCGCTGTAAACAGCTTTGATTCTTCCTTATGGCTGTTTATCTCCCGGTACCATAAGAAAAATAATGCAATACACAACGCTACAGGAACTCCTGTGTTACTGATAAAGTCACTAATAGCCGCTAAATCCATTGAAACCTCCTATTCTACACCCTTATAATAGGGAGATACTCCGGCGCGTCCCCGCGCGACGGACACCTTCCGGGTGTTGGATATTCCGCCGTTTCGTATATCTCCCTGTGATTCTATGATACTACTTTCAGAATATTTTGTCAAGTCTGATTATTCAAAATATTTTGTTAACAGCACCTCACATAAATATTCTTCGAAATCAATTTTGTTCCGAAGATATGCTAGCCATACATACGCGAAATCACGTTTAAATCGAACTAAAGATATTTCACTAGGTTTGTATTCGGGACAAGAGCCCGCCACGTGAGTGCTGGCATAGTAACGACCGTTAGACTTGTGTTTGTAAATAGTGAGTTCCCCAACATGGACGATCGGACGATATTCCTTTAACGGTTTAGGCTTGGCTTGAAAATACTGCGAATCCAAAAATACATTACCTAAAGCCATTTTGTTATACTCATCATTTCCGCCGACTTTGTACAGTGCTGTATTCTTTTTCATTTCCGCGATGGGGGAGGATTGCGGAATAATTAAACAAATACCTCGGTCTTTATTAATATAATATTCTTGCTTGTTCTCAATCATTTTCATAGCTTTTGAAATAAGTCCGAACTCCATAAACATAGGATTCGCCATTCTATCACTATTAGCGCAGCAAACCATCTGAAAAGATTTTTCCCCTTTTAGTTCTCTATTTCGGTTGATAGTTTCAAATGCGTTTCTAAAAGCGAACCCCTCTTCCTTAATTTTTACATCGTGCGGTTCTGGGATAAACTCATCATATAAACCGATTCGATAACCTTGTCCAGAAAATCCCCTCAGGTTTTTAATGGTTGATAGCGCCATACACAATGCTAAAACTCCACCATCTTTACAAAGTTTGCCGTTCTCATTCGTGTACGATTCATTAATAGTATATGACGAAGTTTTCTTAATTGGAAAAAAATTATAGCTTTTATTAAAATCCGAATTAATAGGAATGAGTGGATTATATTCTTCAGTACAGCAAGCATCTAACTGTGTTTGTAATCGTCTCATATAAATAAATGGTTGTGGGTTGTCAATTAACAAATCTTTTAATGTGCCGTATGTCTTGCCGCTACCACGGGTATCTACTACAAATGTAAAAGGTAAACCCCATGATATAATTCTAGGCATATCAACCCAACCATCTTTGTTGTATATATTTAGCATAATAAAATAAGCGGGGCTACTGCCCCGCCATTCCTCCTTTCTAATAGGATAATTATTTTTTAACTCGCGCTTTCTGCTCCTCATCATAATTGATTCTCGCTGTTTCGAGTTCCTTGTCAATTCTTCTAATTAAAAGATAATTGGCTCTTAAATCCTCTACAGGCTCACCTGCCGTCATAGCATCCATATAAGCGGTGTAAACTTCATTTTTGATTGCATTATATACTTTTTCTTCAAATTTATACATTCTTAATTCCTCCTAATCTACTAATACAATATTTAAAAATTCGCGTCCTGCTTTTGTTACCCCTTTGATAACCTTGATGATATTAATTTCTCCAAAATCATCTAATAAGGTAATAAGTTCTTTTCTAACCACGCCGCTGTTAGTTGTGTAAACAACTCCGCTTTTATCCTCAAAAGATACCAGTTGTACCTCTTTTCCGTCTTTATCTGTACTAGTGTAGATGATAAAGTTTTCAAGTTCGATAATCTGGTCTACCGCTTCTTTAAGCGGTTTGGCTTCGGGGGAACGCGTCAGCTTGTATAGTTCCATTTTGTTCAGTTCTTTGTTTGTTTTTTCGATTGTCATTTTTATACCTCCTAAAAATAATTCTGGTTTCTGTTACATTATTTATTATAAACTATTACATTTAAAATGTCAATAGATTTATGATAAATTAGCAAGTAAATTTTTATATTCATCCGTCAAACTCATGTTATAAGTTGTCGGTCTTAATGTGACGTTAGAGGTTATTTCTATATCATGATTTTCAATTCTAATTCGTTTTGTAAGCGGATTGTCACTATATACCGTTTCAAGTCTGCCCGCATCTCTAAATATGAATCCATCACAAAAGGCAGTAATACCGCCGTGTGCATCAATTTCCGCGCCGCCCTTTTTCTTTTGTACGCCTGATACTGTGATATGTGTTTGCGGCTTCCCTTTTTCTGTGTAAGCATAACGTTTCGCTCCTAGTGTTATAAAATTGTCATAATAGCCGTCATTTTCGTAAATTTCCATAAAATGTGTTACGCCGGATTTATCTGTAGCATAAGCACCTGATTCTAACGACTGTAGTTTTTTACGATTGTTATATTCTGTAAAGTCTACATCAGTTATAAATTTATTGCTGTCGGTATCTCCATAAACCCAAGCATCTGGATTCAACCATATTCCCTCGTGCAATTCATAACGCGCGTTTGCAGTAGTCCAGACACCCCATTGATACGGTAAAAATGCCTTTTCATTGTACGAATCTAAAAGTTTGTTTTCCGCTTCTTCGCGTTCTACAAACCCGGTGCCGTAAATGTAATCTATTGACTGCTTTACAGGGTCTTGCGCTGACATACCGTAAATACTATTCAGCAAGTTTTTGTTTTTGTTATAATAAATTTCTTGCCCCTCCACATTTTTTAGTTCGGTTTTATTTTTATAGTACATTTTATTTAGTTCAATGAGTGGCTTTGGAAGTTTACCGTATTTTGATATATAGACATCGTAAAAATCTATTTCGTCAAAATCATACTCATGAATTAAAATTTTAAAATCAATATCAGTTAACGTTGTTTCCGTGTAATCAGCATATAATATACGCCCGTTATCATAGACACCGTTTTGTGTAGCTCGACACTTCGAACGCGATAAATAAGGGTCTGGAAATCCATCTTTAATTCTTACATTGTATATAGTACAGCGGAAAACCATTGCGTGATTATTTTGTAAGTATTTATAAAATTCTTTTGGTTCGATTTCGCCCTTGTATTTAAAAGGTCCGACTGGATATAGACCGTTACACTGTACGCCGGGATAACTACTAGAACGATCTTTACTAAAAACGCCTTGAAGAAGTTTACCTGCAAAAAATCTACTTGCGTGAGTATCTCCGCCGCGAAATGCTTCGCGAAGAAGTTTGTATACTTCGTAGTTTGGCATAAGCGATTTGAGCCATGTTTTATTTACACTTCGCATTGCCTGTTTAGCATCACGCCTAACATAGCCTGTGGAAGTTAATGGTATCGTGTATAAAGTGTCCGTGTCACGCTTTAATTCAGCTTCGATAATTTCTACTGTTGCTAATACATCATTTATACAATAACGTACTTCATATTCGGTTAAAGGTGTCCACGGAAAACGCAATTTGTTATAATCAAATAATTCCCCGGACAGTTTACCATGTTCCACATTAAATTTATTACAAGCCACCGCAAGACTCATGTTTGTTTGTAAATAAGCGTCCCTAAATTCTAGTTTTTCATCAAACATAGTACATTTTAATATTTTACGCGACTTTACAGCAAACACTTCTTCGGGCTGAAAATGATATATTCCAGATAAAAACTGAAATTCATATGATAAATTCCAAACGTAAATTACTACTGTTTCTTCGCTTTCAAGCTGACTTGTAATATATTTGCACATGGAAAGAAAATCGTCCCAAGTTCTACCTATTATAACTGCATAAGTACCCACTGCGAACTGCCAGTGATACATTATTGTTGCTTCTTCTTTTTTAGCTATTAATTCCCCCGTTTCTTTATTTTTTTCATATTTTTCTATTGGCATAAATTGAGTAATTCGAGTAGTTTCTATATCAAACGCTGTTATAACATTTTTATATTTCCGCAATTTCTTTTTTGTTCTGTTATTACCGCGAGGGCGATTTAACAGAGTGATATTTTTAATTATATTCGGCTTAATATTATTCATATTATACAACTTATACAACTATTCTCACTCCGCTTCTATGCCTAACTTCTGAATCCAGTATTTCGAACTGTCTTTTAAATTTTTAGATGGTTTTCTAGTTTTTGCTAACTGTTCTTCTTTTACAATAAAATCATCGAAATATTGAGTTATTAAATCACTATTAATTTCTTTCTTTTCTATCTGTTCCATTAATTCCAAAACTCGCTCACTGTCATATATAGAATCAAAATTTTTAGTTCTTAACAAGTCCATAAACTCATAAAATTGTTTTATATTAGATTTATTAAGTAAAAACTTACCGTTTGTTATTCTCTTAAATCCGGCGTGCTCTGCGCGTTCTTCGCCGTATTTATCGGCATAAGATTCATAATAGTTTCTATAAAGCATCTGGTTAACAGAATTGATAGTTTCCTTGTCTCGTGCTCTAAGTCCTGTGAGCGTAGACGTTTCTGCGGAAAGAAAGAGTGCCACTTCCTGTAATTTACGTCTTAGCTGTCCATTAGTTGTAATATCGGAAATTTTAACAAACGATTCTTTGCGCCGCTGTATAAATGGCTCGTTTTTATATTCTGATTTTTCAATTTGAGCCAAACGCCGCCGCGCAATTTTACGCAAGCGGCTATATTCAGAACGTACTTCTTTTATGTCACGGTGTACTGTATAGTACGCCATATATTCAAGATATCCCCATTTTAATACACGACTATTTTTCCAAAGACTCATATATCTAACCCTCTTTACATTCTAAATCAAGTCTTTCATCCTCAGCGTTACCAATTCGCTGTCTAAGATAACGCCATTCAACCTCATTTATCTTATTATTTTCCACCAACCATGTAATGTAGAATAATTCAGAACAGTGATACGCCGCATTATTAATAATACGCTCTCGAATGTTATGGGCGTATGTTACTAACGCCCGTTTATGACCGCGATTTCTAATGATTTTATGTTTTGTTTCTCTCATTTTTATTCCTCCATATCTTAAACCATTCTATACAGTAATAAAATTATATCAACGCACTTTTCACAATGCTCTTCCGACCCACTTGTAACAACTCTACCGCTATCAACTTCTCGTATAGTCATTACAGAATCGTCCCAAGTAGTTTTGTAATCTTTTTCTGTAACGTATGCCAACATTGTTAATTTATCTTTTAAAGATTCTGTCAATGTCATATCCTCCTTATTTAAGTTTATTAATTTCTAACATTGCTTTTGATAATAATTCATTTGCATCTAATAAGCATTTAAAGCCTTATGTGCGGAGTCATCAGTTACTAATTCCATTACCAGATTCATGATAATATCCTTACTCTCAATGATAGTTTTATTGATTTCTCTCTTTTCGTTATAAGTCATAATTAAACCTCTCTTTCTAAAATTAAATACATCTTCTTTAACTGTCTTTATTATAACATACCTGAATCATAAAAGCCAGTCTGACTATTTTTATATTTATCAGAATACTTTGTCGCTTCACTTCGCTAAAGTAAATTGTTTCTA
>OGZG01002062.1_pt1 | contig 14288 bp, 10 predicted proteins | sample 1576781 | NCBI WGS metagenome assembly OGZG01 (sample SAMEA3541502, study PRJEB24748) | human gut metagenome | biome: human gut; feature: human-associated habitat; material: faeces | place: China | collected 2012 | reverse complement strand
TATGGCGAATTGAGCGTTTATACCCAGGATAAAACTCTTTCAGGACATTACTGGAGTATCTCGCAGGCATATAGAGATTCTTTATATGCCATATTGCCTCCAGAATCGGAAGAATACCTACTGATGTATGAAGCATCACTTCGCGATCAACGCCAATATAAGGAAGCCCTGAAAGTGAATGACCTCCGGCTGGCAGAGATAGAAGCGAACACTCCACAGTATGCATTGGTCACTTACTATCGTTCTTTGATTTACAAGTACAGTAATGATAGCTTGGGAGAGAAACGGAATCTTTGCCTTTCTGCTATATCGGATATCCGTTCTGCCATTAAAGACCATGCCTCGTTGTGGATGCTTGCCCAGCTACTTTACGAAGATGGTGATATGGAACGTGCGTACCAATATATGCGCTTTTCCTGGAATGCGACGAAATTCTATAATGCCCGCCTGCGTAGCTGGCAGAGTGCCGATGTACTTTCATTGATTGATAAGACCTATCAGGCTATGATTGAAAAGCAGAATGACCGTTTGCAACAGAATCTGCTGCTTATCACCGCATTACTGGTGCTATTGATCGTAGCTTTAGGTTATATCTACCGTCAGATGAAAAAACTGGCAGATGCAAGAAATCATCTTCAGGTAGCTAACAAGCAGCTAAACGGATTGAATGAAGAATTGAGGCAAATGAATAGTTGCCTGTCTTCTACCAATATAGAACTTTCGGAGTCCAATCAGATTAAAGAAGAGTATATCGCCCGTTTTATAAAGTTATGTTCTACCTATATCAATCGGCTGGATGCTTACCGGCGTATGGTGAATAAGAAAGTATCTGCCGGACAGATTGCAGAGTTATTAAAGATAACGCGTTCGCAGGATGCTCTTGACGAAGAACTGGAAGAATTATATGCAAACTTTGATACAGCCTTCTTGCATCTCTTCCCTAACTTTGTGGGGAAATTCAATGACTTATTACAGGAGAATGAACAGATTTTGCCGAAGAAAGGCGAGTTATTGAATACTGAACTGCGAATCTTTGCTTTGATACGTCTGGGTATTGAAGACAGTTCACAAATTGCAGAGTTTCTTCGTTATTCGGTGAATACAATTTATAATTATCGGGCGAAAGTAAGAAATAAAGCCCGTGGTTCGAGAGAAGATTTTGAAGATTTAGTACGAAAAATTCGCTAATTCAGACTGTAAACTAACCACTTTTTTAGATATGTGTAACGAATGTAAATAGTTGATAATAAGTGGATTGTTGTTTTGTGTAATCCACTTATTGTCCCCTCCTTGTTAGCTCACTTTAATTTCTTTATACTTTTGACCTGTGCTTCGAAAGTAATGAGAGTAGCTCATTGCTGACAAGCGTCTTATTATTAACTTTAAAACTTAGTACGCATGAAAAAAAACAGGCGAAAAATCCTTTCGGGGAGTCGCAAGATTTTCTTTGCTATCTTGGCAATGTTTTTATCTTTGAGTGCATCTGCACAGCAAATTACTGCATCCGGTCAGGTCCTGGATGCTCAAAAAGAACCGCTAATCGGTGTTAGTGTACAAGAGAAAGGTACGTCTAATGGAGCAATTACCGATTTGGATGGCAACTTCACATTAAACGTTCAGCAAAACGCCATTTTGATATTCTCTTATGTGGGTTATAAGTCGCAGGAGGTAAAGGCAGCCCACCAGATGAAGATCACACTTCAGGAAGATAATGAAGTACTTGATGAAGTGGTGGTCATCGGTTATGGTTCGGTGAAACGGAAAGATGTGACTACCGCTATCTCCTCCGTATCTACCAAGGATTTGGATATGCGGCCTATCGTTTCGGCAGGACAGGCCATTCAAGGTAAAGCGGCCGGTGTCTCGGTGATTCAGCCTAATGGTACGCCGGGCGGTGAAATGTCTATCCGTGTACGTGGTACTACTTCAATGAATGGTAGTAATGATCCGTTGTATGTAGTGGACGGAGTACCTGTAGACAATATCAAGTTCCTTTCTCCGAATGATATTGAGAGTATGCAGATATTGAAAGACGCTTCATCGGCATCTATCTACGGTTCACGTGCCGCTAACGGAGTCATTCTGATTACTACGAAGGCTGGTGCAGCCGGTAATGCCAAAGTATCTTTGACAGCCCAATTCGGTCTGAACAAAGTAGCCGATAAAGTAGAATCCTTGAATGCAGCACAATATAAAGAGTTGCAGGATGAAATCGGGCTAGTGTCTTTACCAGACGGATTACCCGATCGTACTGACTGGTTTGATGAAACGTATACAACAGGAAAGACTCAAAATTATCAGGTAGCTGTATCCAATGGTAATGAGAAGATGAAATATTATTTCTCTGCGGGTTACCTCAAAGAACAGGGAGTGTTGGACATCTCTTATTACAAGCGTTACAATTTCCGGGTAAATCTGGAAAACCAGGTTCGTAAATGGCTGACAGTAAGTGCTAATATCTCATATTCAGACTATACAAGCAATGGAGGTGGGGCAATGGGAACAGGTTCGAATCGTGGTGGTGTTATTCTGGCTGTTATCAATACACCGACCTATGCGCCGGTGTGGGATGCTTTGAACCCTAATCAGTATTATAATAACTTCTATGGAGTGGGTAATATCACAAATCCATTAGAGAATATGGCCCGCGCGAAAAATAATAAAGACAAAGAAAACCGCTTGTTGGCATCGGGTAATATATTGCTGACTCCACTCCCGGAACTGAAGTTCAAGTCTACTCTTACTCTTGACCGTCGTAATGCCGTTAATACTACTTTTCTTGATCCGATTTCTACTGCTTGGGGACGCAATCAGTACGGTGAGGCTTCGGACAATCGAAATATGAACACGGTTCTGACATTTGATAATGTGCTGACTTATAATAAAAACTTCAAGAAACATGGCTTGGAAGTAATGGCCGGTTCGTCATGGACGGATTCAGACTATTCCAATAGCTGGATCAACGGCTCTCACTATCGTAGCGATCTGATTCAAACACTGAATGCTGCCAATAAAATATCTTGGGATAATACAGGTACAGGTGCGTCTCAATGGGGAATTATGTCATTTTTCGGACGTGTAGCTTATAACTTCGACAGTAAATACCTGGTAACAGCTAATCTTCGTGCCGATGGCTCTTCTAAATTACATCCCGATCATCGTTGGGGCATATTTCCCTCATTCTCTGCTGCCTGGCGTATTTCTTCGGAAAAGTTCATGGAGAACCTGACATGGATTGACGATTTAAAATTGCGTGGTGGCTGGGGACAAACCGGTAACCAGTCGGGTATTGGTGACTATGCATATTTGCAGCGTTACAATATCGGTCGTATTGAATGGTTTAAGAAAGGTGGCGAAGGTGATTCGACTGATTACGCAAATGCTGTTCCTACCATTAGCCAGGCAAACTTACGTACATCTGATTTAACATGGGAAACCACGACACAGACCAATATAGGTCTGGATCTGACTATATTGAATGGACGGTTGACGTTTAATGCCGACTATTATTATAAGAAGACCAAAAACATGTTGATGAATGTGTCATTACCAGCCGGTGCGGCAGCAGCTACGTCTATTGCCCGTAACGAGGGTGAAATGGTAAATAAGGGTTTTGAGCTTTCTATTAGTTCGAAAAATCTCCGTGGAGAAGCATTTACATGGGATACAGATTTCAATATTTCTTTTAATCGGAATAAATTGACAAAACTGGAATTACAGAAAGTTTATTACGATGCTAAAACAGCGGATGTAGTGAATGACTATGTGGTGCGTAATGAACCGGGACGTGCTTTGGGAGGTTTCTACGGCTACATAAGTGATGGGGTAGACCCTGAAACCGGCGAATTGATGTATCGTGATTTGAATAACGATGGTAAGATCTCATCTTCCGACCGTACCTATATCGGCGATCCGAATCCGGACTTCACTTATGGTATGACCAATACATTCTCTTGGAAAGGCTTTAATTTGAGCATCTTTATCCAAGGCTCTTATGGAAATGATATTTATAACGCTTCACGTATCGAAACGGAAGGTATGTATGATGGTAAGAATCAGTCGACCCGCGTGCTGGGACGCTGGAGAATACCCGGACAGATAACGGATGTGCCGAAAGCCAATTTTAAACTGTTGAATTCTACTTATTTCGTGGAGGATGGCAGTTATCTGCGGTTGAAAGACGTCTCTTTGTCATACAACGTGAAAGGCAAACTCTTGAAGAAATGGGGAATCACCCGTCTGCAACCTTATTTTACAGCTACCAACCTGCTGACGTGGACCAGTTACTCCGGTATGGATCCGGAAGTGAACCAATGGGGTAATAGCGGTACGGTGCAGGGTACCTAATGAAAGGAATGAAGTCCACCGGAAATGCGTCCGGACTAAAAAAACAGGGGGAAACGCTATATCTGTCCGGAACATCTTCTACTGGAAGCAAGTTTTATGAGAAGGAGAGTGGAAAAAAAGGCTATATTGCCTTTTATGATGGAGAAACAGAAAAAACACCTCTGATTTCTGCTATTACAATACAGGGAAAGACACTTACAATCAAAACTGTGCGTACCACGGATATGAGTGTTTTTGATGAAATTACTATTAGAAAATAATTTTTTGTTCTGGAAGTGAAATGTTATAAATTGGATTGCACCAAATCGCTGCGCAATGGCCTGCCAAGGCTATGGCGCAGATTTTTATCACAGGAAATACAGGAATTGATGCTTTGCACTATACGGTGAGAAATGATTTTTATCATCCGGAGATAGAATGGGCAAAAGGCAGCAGACTGATTGCTGTGACAGCACACAAAAGGGAGAATCTGGGAGAACCCATGCGTGATATGTTCCGGGCTATACGCAGGATCGTGGAGGAATTTACAGATGTGAAGGTTATTTATCCTGTACATTTGAATCCGCAGGTCAGAAAAATTGCAGATGAGGAATTCGGTGGATGTGAGATAATACATCTGATCGAACCGTTAGATGTGGTAGAATTCCATAATCTGATGAAAGCCAGTTATCTGATCATGACAGACAGTGGCGGAATCCAGGAAGAAGCTCCTGCACTGGGAAAACCTGTACTGGTCATGAGAGATACAACAGAACGTCCGGAAGGTGTGGAAGCCGGAACCTTAAAGCTTGCAGGCACGAAGATGGAGGATATTTACAGAGAATGCAGGAGGCTTCTTACAGAGCCGGAGATTTACAGAAGGATGAGTGAGGCCAGAAATAAAGAATTGCCCCATGACTGAAACAGAGAAAAAAGCTGTTGGCAGATATCTGGACTGGCATACCGGGATTTTGCTGGAAACAGATGGGAAAATGGGAATCTACAGGAAAGAGAGTGGGAAACTTATTTATAAAGAAAAGGCTGATTCCGAAGACGGGTATCTTGGTATGTATCTTTTTCTTATGGGAAAATATCCGCTATATACAGGCGAAGCAGGATGGATATGCATGGAATGTGAGAAACTGTATGGATTATATGAAAGAAAAATAAAAACAGGATTTATACTGTGTGCATGATTTTGCGCGGAATGAATAAACTAATAATAAAGAATAAAAGAGGTACTGCTAAACAGCGGTGCCTCTTTTCGACATAAGAATGATTACCGGAGTAAGCAGAATGATCATATTATCCAGGAGGGCAGATTTATGTGGGGATTTATAGTGGCATTGATTTCAGGGGCACTGATGAGTATTCAGGGTGTTTTTAACACGGAGGTGACAAAGCAGACCAGTCTCTGGGTATCAACCGGCTGGGTGCAGCTGTCAGCTTTTGTAGTCTGTGTTCTGGCCTGGCTTTTCACAGGACGGGAAAGTGTAGCTGCACTCTGGCAAGTGGACAATAAATATACACTCCTTGGTGGTGTGATCGGAGCGTTTATTACAATTACAGTAATCCAGAGTATGGGAGCACTTGGACCGGCAAAGGCAGCAATGCTGATCGTTATTTCGCAGCTGGCAGTTGCTTATGTAATTGAATTATTTGGATTGTTTGGGGTAGATAAAGAACCCTTTGAATGGCGCAAAATCCTTGGATTGCTGATCGCGATTTCCGGAATTGTTATATTTAAGTGGCAAAAATAAGAGTTTACTATTGTAAAATCATTAAGATTTCGTTACAATAAGGGTGGCATTATGGACAGGGGGACTCTTACTCTGAGAAATAAGAGGAGGACCCTTATGACAAAAATAAAAAACAGGTGTTGTTATACTGTGACACTGATATTATGTGGAACTTTGTTTCTTACAGGACTGACAGGATGTAAGAGCACAGAGGCACAGTTTCTGATAGATGGATTGCAGGAAGCAAAGGCAGAGGTGGATGCGGAGTCATCAGAAGAGAAAACATCAGGACAGAAGTCGAAGAAAGATACAGATGACCGACAGAATGATGATGGCAGTTCTGCAGAGTCCCGGAAAAAACAGGCAGAATCAGATGGTTCAGATGCAGGTAATGGGACGGAGATAAATTCAGCCGGGGAAACACAGCCAGAGATGATCTATGTTGATGTCTGCGGAGCAGTTGCGAATCCGGGAGTTTTTCAGCTGGCAGCCGGGAGCCGGGTGTTTCAGGCGATTGAGGCGGCGGGAGGATATCTTCCCGAGGCAGCTCTAACCTGTGTAAACCGTGCTGGAGTTCTGACAGATGGACAGCAGCTTTATATTCTCACACAGGAAGAGATGGAGCGGCAGGGGCTGGATCCTGCAGAGATGGCCGGAGCATCAGATGGACAGATGAATGGAAGTGCCGGGACAGGACAGAATACAGGGATGACCGCTCAGGTTCAGCAGGATAACAGGATCAACATAAATACAGCAGATGAAGCTCAGCTTACTACGCTGACGGGGATCGGTGCAACACGTGCGCAGGCGATCATTGCCTACAGAGAAGAGAACGGGCCATTTGCTGCGATAGAGGATATTATGAATGTACAGGGTATCAAAGAAGGTACTTTTGCAAAGATAAAAGATGAGATAGTAGTAGGATAAGGAGAACCGAATGAGCAGGAAAGTTTTGGTAGTAGATGATGAGAAACTGATCGTAAAAGGAATCCGTTTTAGTCTGGAACAGGATGGTATGGAGGTAGACTGCGCTTATGATGGAGAAGAGGCAGTAGAGAAAGCAAAAGATAAAAAATATGATATTATCCTTCTGGATCTGATGCTGCCGAAGATGGACGGGCTGGAAGTATGCCAGCAGATCCGCGAATTTTCCAATGTGCCGATCGTGATGCTGACAGCTAAGGGCGAGGATATGGATAAGATCCTTGGTCTTGAATATGGTGCGGATGATTATATCACCAAACCGTTCAATATCCTGGAAGTTAAGGCACGTATCAAAGCGATCATGCGCCGTGCGGGAAGCGACCACGAGGAGAAAGAAAAGGCAAAGAGCATTCAGGTGGGCGATCTTCGTATGGACTGTGAAGGCAGACGTGTATTTATTGCAGGTAGAGAGATTAATCTGACAGCAAAGGAATTTGATGTACTGGAGCTTCTGGTATTTAATCCGAATAAGGTTTACAGTCGTGAGAACCTGCTGAACATTGTGTGGGGATATGAGTATCCGGGTGATGTACGTACTGTGGATGTACATATCCGCCGTCTCCGTGAGAAGATTGAAACCAATCCAAGTGAACCGAAATATGTACACACCAAATGGGGCGTTGGATATTATTTCCAGGCTCAATAAAAAGAACATGTGAAACAGACAGACCGCATTTTATGAAACAAAGATCATAAAATGCGGTCTGTTTTTTGTTAGGACTGATTGTGACGCACATCTTGCAGAAAGCCTTTTTCAGACACGCTCTAGAGAAAGAATGGCAGTTCAGTTTGATTTAGTTTAGTTTGGTTTACATCTGAGATGGTTTAGTATTGAACAAAGCTGATAAAAATTAGACAAACAAAACAAACATCTATAGAGGAAAATGATAAAAAATTAGAAAATTTCTATAAATGCGCTTGTGAAAATGACGAAAAAGGCATATAATTAACGTTACAATATGTAAAGAGTGCAATAAAAAGAGAAAAAACAGGTATAAGGAGGGTGCGAAATGCTAGATCAGTCATTTTATCAGAAAGCGGATGAGATCATTGCTTTCTATGGTAAAAAGCCGGCATCACTGATTCCGATCATGCAGGATATCCAGGGGGTGTACAGATATCTCCCGGAAGAATTGCTTACATATGTTGCGGAGCAGATCGGTGTGACAGAAGCGAAAGCGTTCAGTGTTGCCACATTTTATGAGAATTTCTCATTTGATGCGAAAGGTAAATATGTGATCAAGGTCTGTGACGGAACAGCCTGTCATGTAAGAAAATCAATACCGGTTCTGGAGGAACTTTATAAGAAACTGGGGCTGTCAAAGACAAAGAAGACGACAGACGATATGATGTTTACTGTGGAAACAGTTTCCTGTCTTGGTGCCTGCGGACTTGCACCGACTATGATGGTCAATGAAGAGGTATATCCGAGAATGACTCCGGAGAAGGCAGATGAGCTGATTGATAAACTGAGAGGGGGCGAACAGGGATGATCCAGAATAAGGAAGTATTGGAGCAGATCAGAGAAGAAGCTGTGAAAGAACTTAATTCTTATGACTGTCGTATTCTTGTCTGTTCAGGTACCGGATGTGTGGCAACCGGTTCTCAGAAAATCTATGAGAAATTCATGGAGATTGCCAAAGATGCTCCGGGAGTTACCATTGAGTTTGGACCTCATGACAAAGATGCACATGTAGGTGTAAAGAAAACAGGATGTCAGGGTGTCTGTGAGCTTGGACCACTTGTTCGTATCCAGAAAGGCGACGATGTGATCCAGTATACGAAGGTTCAGATCGAAGACTGCCAGGAGATTTTTGAGAAGAGTGTTCAGGGTAATGAGACTATCGAGAGACTGCTTTATCAGAAAGGCGGTAAAGTAAGCCGCGGACCGGAAGATATTCCGTTTATCGCGAAACAGACCCGTATTGTTTTGAAGAACTGTGGTAAGTTTGATGCAGAATCTCTGAATGAGTACATAGCAAGCGGCGGTTTCCAGGCTCTGGAGAAAGCAATGTTTGAGATGGATCCGGATCTGGTTATTGATCAGGTTGATAAATCCGGTATCCGCGGACGTGGTGGCGGCGGCTTCCCGGCAGGTAAGAAATGGATTCAGGTAGCACGCCAGGCTGATCCTGTTCATTATGTGGTTTGTAACGGTGATGAGGGTGACCCGGGAGCATTTATGGATGGTTCTGTAATGGAAGGTGATCCTTACCGTCTGATCGAGGGTATGATGCTTGCAGCTTACGCAGTAAGAGCACAGCATGGTTATATTTATGTACGTGCGGAGTATCCTCAGTCTGTAGCACGACTGAAACACGCTATCGCAGTTCTGGAAGAAGTGGGACTGTTAGGTGATGACATCCTTGGAACAGGATTCTCCTTCCATATGCATATCAACCGTGGTGCAGGTGCTTTCGTATGTGGTGAAGGTTCTGCCCTGACTGCATCTATCGAAGGAAACAGAGGTATGCCCCGTGTAAAACCGCCCCGTACAGTTGAACAGGGATTATGGGCGAAACCTACTGTTCTGAATAACGTAGAAACTTATGCAAATATTCCGGAGATCATTCTCAAAGGTGCAGACTGGTACAGAAGTATCGGTACAGAGGGATCACCTGGAACAAAAACTTTCTCACTGACAGGTTCTATTGAGAATACAGGTCTGATCGAGGTCCCGATGGGAACAACCTTAAGAGAAATCATTTTTGATATCGGCGGAGGACTGAAATCCGGTGCTGCGTTTAAGGCTGTTCAGATCGGTGGACCATCCGGTGGATGTCTGACAGAAGAACATTTGGATGTACCTCTTGATTTCGACTCTGTTAAGAAATACGGTGCGATCGTTGGTTCCGGTGGTCTGGTAGTTATGGATGAACATACCTGTATGGTAGAGGTTGCACGTTTCTTTATGGGCTTCACTCAGAGAGAATCCTGCGGTAAATGTGGTCCCTGCCGTATTGGCACTAAGCGTATGCTTGAAATCCTTGAGAGGATCGTAGACGGAAAGGGTGAAGTAGAGGATCTGGATAAACTGGAGCATCTTGGAAACTTCATCAAGGACCGTTCACTCTGCGGACTTGGAAAGAGTGCACCGCTTCCTGTACTTTCCACATTAAGGAACTTCAGAGATGAATATGTAGAGCATATTGTTGATAAAAAGTGCGCGGCTCATGTATGTAAGGCAATGCGTTCTTATGTGATCGATCCTGAGAAATGTAAAGGATGTACCAAGTGTGCGAGAAACTGTCCGGTTGGTGCGATCACAGGCAATAAGAAAGAGCCTCACAGCATTGATACCTCCAAGTGTATTAAGTGCGGAACATGTCTGGAAAATTGTGTATTCGGCGCAATTTCTGTGAATTAAGGAGGGTGAAAAGATGATTCATTTGACAATAGATGGAATTCCTGTAGAAGTGGAAAAAGGTACGACCATTCTGCAGGCTGCCAGACAGATCGGAGTGGAGATTCCTACACTCTGCTATCTGGAAGATGTATTGCCGGATGGTTCCTGTCGTTTGTGCGTGGTAGAAGTAACAAACAATGGAAGAACCAAATTTGATACGGCATGTACACTTCGCTGCTCAGAGGGTGATGAAGTACAGACAATGTCAGAGAAAGTAGTTGCATATCGTAAAGATACCCTTGACCTCCTTCTTTCTGACCATCGTGTACACTGCTTCTCCTGTGAGGCAAACGGTGATTGTAAATTACAGGACTACTGTTTTGAATATGGTGTGACTGAGACAAGCTATCCCGGTGAAATGAAGGATATGCCGATAGATGATACCAATAAATTCTTTACCTATGATCCAAGCCTGTGTATTCTCTGCCATCGCTGCGTGAATACATGTAAGGAGATTGTGGGAAGAGGTGCCATCGACACTATGGATCGTGGTTTCCAGTCAGTGATCGGTGCACATTACAAACATAAATGGAACGAAGGTATCTGTGAATCCTGCGGTAACTGTGTACAGGCCTGTCCGACAGGTGCACTGACCATGAAGCGCAGAAAGAAATACCGTCCGTACCAGATTGACAAGAAGGTTCTGACTACCTGTCCTCACTGTGCAACAGGCTGCCAGTATTATCTCCTTGTAAAAGACGGAAAGATCGTAGATACAGAAGCTGTAAACGGACCATCCAACAAAGGATTGCTCTGTGTTAAGGGCCGCAGCGGATGTTTCGATTTCGTACAGTCACCGGAGCGTATTAAATATCCGCTGATCAAGAATAAAGAGACAGGTGAATTCGAACGTGCAACATGGGATGAGGCCCTGGATCTTGTTGCTTCCAAATTTATGGAGATCAGGAAACAGTACGGCTCTGATTCCCTTGCAGGTTTTGCATGCTCCAGATCACCTAATGAAGATATTTACATGGTACAGAAGATGGTTCGCTGCTGCTTCGGCACCAACAATACAGACAACTGTGCACGTGTATGTCATTCCGCATCTGTAGCAGGTCTTGCGATGACTCTTGGCTCAGGTGCCATGACAAACCCAATTGAGGATATCACAAAGAATGCAGATCTGATCATGCTGGTTGGTTCCAACCCTGAGGAAGCACATCCTGTAGTCGGCATGCAGATCCGTCAGGCTATCAAGAGAGGCTGTAAGCTGATCGTAGTTGATCCTCGTGATATCGGTCTGGCTAAGAAAGCAGATATCCATCTGAAACTGAAACCTGGTACAAATGTTGCTTTTGCAAACGGCATCATGAATGTGATCCTTTCTGAAGGTCTTCAGGATGACAAGTTCATTGCAGAGCGTACCGAAGGTTTTGAAGAATTAAAGGAAATCGTAAAAGATTACACACCTGAGAAGGTAGCTGAAATCTGCCACATTGACGCAGACGATCTGAGAAAAGCAGCGATCATGTATGCAAAAGCTGATCGCGCTCCGATCATCTACTGCCTTGGTGTAACCGAACATTCCACAGGTACAGAGGGCGTTATGTCCATGTCCAATATGGCAATGATGGTTGGTAAGCTTGGACGTGAAGGCTGTGGTGTTAACCCGCTTCGTGGACAGAATAACGTACAGGGTGCCTGCGATATGGGTGCTCAGCCGAATGTGTATCCCGGATATCAGAAGGTTACTGATCCTGCAGTTCGTGAGAAATTCGAGAAAGCATGGGGTGTAAAACTTGATCCGAATATAGGAACTCATGCAACTGATGTATTCCCGAAAGCAATCACAGGCGAGATCAAAGGTCTGTATATCTATGGTGAGGACCCGGTAGTTACTGATCCGGATACCACACACATTATCAAAGCATTAAAGAGTCTTGATTTCTTTGTACTTCAGGAACTTTTCATGACAGAGACAGCTCAGTATGCAGATGTTATCCTTCCTGGTGTAAGCTATGCAGAGAAAGAGGGTACATTTACCAATACAGAGCGCCGCGTACAGAGAGTCCGCAAGGCTGTCACAGTACCTGGAGAGATGAGACTGGATACAGATATTATTATTGATCTGATGAACCGCATGGGATATCCGCAGCCACATCTGACTTCTGCTCAGATCATGGATGAGATCGCATCCCTGACACCGAGCTTCGCAGGTATCAGCCATGAACGTCTTGACAGTGAAGAAGTTCATGGACAGGGACTTCAGTGGCCATGTACCTCCAAGGATCATCCGGGAACACCGATCATGCATGTTGGTAAATTCTCCCGTGGTCTTGGCTGGTTCTACCCTGCAAAATATGTACCGTCAGCAGAGCTTCCGGATGAGGAATATCCGATCATCCTTATGACAGAACGTATTCTGTATCATTATACAACAAGAGCCATGACGGGAAAGACACCTGAGCTTATGGAGATCGAAGGTAAGTCATTTATCGAAATGAACATCGTAGATGCCGATAAGCTGGGTATCAAAAACGGTGATAAAGTCAGAGTTTCTTCCAGACGAGGATCCATTGAATCTACCGCACGTGTAGGTACGAAGACCTCACCGGGTGAGAGCTGGATGCCATTCCACTTCCCGGATGGAAATGCAAACTGGCTGACCAACGCCGCACTTGACAAATACGCAAGAATTCCTGAATATAAGGTATGCGCAATTAAGATTGAGAAAGCATAAAACAATATCGGAGACAAAGTTCCGGATCTGATATCGTAAATATTATATGGGGCTGTCGCACATGGATCTGCTGTCCTTGCGGCAGCTCCATATTCCTTTATGGAAAGGCAAAGATAATCATTCGGCAGTACATCATTCTGTGAAAGTACGGAACGGTTACAGATAATTTTTTGTGAAAAATATAGTGTTACATAATAAGGAGTACGAGGCATGCAGAGATTTCAGTCAATCCTTCAGTTTAAAAAAGTCAGTTGTAAAAATTGTTACAAATGTGTCCGGAACTGCCCGGTCAAGGCGATACGTGTTCATGATCATCAGGCCAGGATCATAGAAAGTCAGTGTATTTACTGTGAGAAGTGTATCCTTGTCTGCCCGCAGGATGCCAAGGAAGAGCAGAATATGATTCCTGCAATCTGCAATGCAATGGAGAATAAGACGCAGGTTATAGCCTCTCTTCATCCAGCATATCTGGCACGTTTTGGGGTAACCGGTATCAATGGAATAAGGGAAGCGATGAAGAAGCTGGGATTTGCAGATGCAGCGGATGCAGCAGAAGGTGCAAGCCTGATGATTTCGCAGTACAGAGCACTTTTTGCGGAACAGAAAGAGCCGGGAATAATGATCTCTTCTGCCTGCCCTGTAATCGTACAGCTTGTCAAGAAACACTATCCGCATCTTCTGGGAAATCTGGTACAGTCTGCCTCTATGATGCAGTTTCATGCCAGTTATCTGAAAAAAAAATATCCGAAGGCAGAGATTGTCTATGTAAGTCCCTGTATTTCAGCTATGTCAGAGTTGAGAGACTCAGGAAATGAAGTGGATTATGTGATCACATTGGAAGAGCTGGTGCAATGGATGAAAAAAGAAGGGATTTCCATAACTGAGAAAGAACCTGAGCAGATTGCCTACCGTTCCAGAGAAATCGCCATTGCGGATGGTTTAACAGACCTGCTTGGGGCTGTAAAGGGAATCCGCAGGCTTTCTGTAAGTGGGATGGAGCAGTGCAGGGAGGTTCTGGAAGAACTTCATCCGGAGGATTTTGAAAATTGCTTTCTTGAGATGTATGCATGCAGCGGCGGCTGTGTGGCAGGTCCTTCTTTCCAGATGACGCAAACGGAGTTCCGCCACGGCTGGAATCAAACTTCTTACC
>OGZG01002059.1_pt1 | contig 14305 bp, 28 predicted proteins | sample 1576781 | NCBI WGS metagenome assembly OGZG01 (sample SAMEA3541502, study PRJEB24748) | human gut metagenome | biome: human gut; feature: human-associated habitat; material: faeces | place: China | collected 2012 | reverse complement strand
GATTGTTGGTACGATTACTGCTGTGGACACCTTCCTGGGCGTGCTGCTGGGTATCAGTACCGCCAATTATAACAAGCAGATCGGGGCAGAAAAAGGCGAGTGAATGTAGGTAGTTTGTACTTTATTCCTACATTCACTCGCATATTTTGTTGTTAATGCGTCAATTATCGCCTTGTATCACTTTTGTTTTGAAAAAGTGCTGAGGGGCATAATTAGAAGTATTTAGCGGCATAACGTAGAATGTTATAGTGGTAAGTAGCTATAAAGTGTATGAAAAAGTAGGACACTCCTACACTATTCATACATTGGCCTCGCGGCTATAACATTCTATTTTATTTTTTCTAATTCAGCCCTCAACCATTCAAAATCTCTTTCTGTGTAAACTCGTTCTGTTAAGTCCGCAATAGAATGGCCAACGAGTCTCTTGATGGCATATTCGTCTAGGTTGTACCTCTTTGCCATCGTCACGAATTGCTTTCGACCGTCATGCGGACGATGCCGCTCATCAAGATGTAATTCTTTAACTGCCAAATCATATGTTAGGAAAAATCTCTTGTATGTCATCGGGACATATCGATTTTTAGCAGGATCTTGATTCACATGATTAAACAGATATTCACTGCCGACTTCCTTTGCACGGTCATAATAGTTCTTTATAAGAGGATAAATTCTAGGATGAATTGGGACTGTACGGTTAATGCCATAATTAGTTTTCATTCCTCCAGTCATAGCTCTCTTTTTTAAGTCGATATCTGAGAGTTTCAATGCTACAAGTTCTCTTGGTCTCCATCCACTATAGCATTGAATCAGAATCATATCAACATGATTATATTCTTTATAGTGACCCCATAATAGTTTCATTTCATCATTCGTGAAACACATATGGTGGGTTTTAGATTCTGGATTGTTATCGACTTTGACCGGAGTAACAGGACTAGATGTGAGTAATCCTAGCTCTAATGCCCTATCAAATAGTTTTCGAAGGAGACCTTTTATTTTTACTCTTGTGTTTTCAGAAGCCTTATGTGTTCCGTTCTGATCTGTAATCACTGCTTCTTCGATACAGTATTTTATATGAATAGGACGTACCTCATAGAGTTTCATATCATGAATCGATTCACAATATCGCCACGCTGCAACATAAGCCGCAGTTGTTTTTAAAGTCGGATAGAACTCTTTGCTCCATACCTGATAAAGTTCTTTAACAGTTGTTTGCTCCGTAAAATCAAATGGACTTTTGTTGTATTCGAGTAGTGCAGCATAAGCATCATTGTAAGTTTCAAAATAAGCTTCGGGTTTTAGCAGTTTGCAGATTGGACGGCCCTCTGGGGTCTTGCCAACTGTAACCATGGCTCGGAATGGTTTTCTAAGCGCCCTCCCTTTGAGTTCGGTTATCTGGCCGAATCCATTGGGCAGGCGCTTTCTTTTGTTTTGACGAGGTTTCCTGGGCTTTAGTGCTTCAGGCTTTAGTGGATATCCGCAGTGAGGGCATGATAGCGCTTTGTCACTCACTTGTAGTTCACATTCGGGACATTTTATAAGCATTATATCACCTCTGTGCGTTATATTTTACTATAGATGTACGAATAAATCAATACTACATCTTGTGTCTGGCCATCAAATTCTGTAAGTTCAGGACGGGGGTTACAAGTTTCTATGCTAACTTACTAACTGCAAAAGCGTGGTACGACAGAATACATCGTACTAGCTAAGCTAAAATAGCAGTTGGAAGGAGCTGGAAAATTATGGAATTTGGCATTGGCTCGGTGCCTGTTGTGAAGGTGGCCGAAATTTACGGAAAAGATGCCAACTGGGTGCGGGCAGGAATCATTGAAGGATGGCTGCCTATCGGAACCGCTACGAGAAACGGAAAAGAGATTACATCGATCAAGGACATGGATTCTAAGTACGGACGTATAAACTATTATATTTCTCCGAAGAAACTTTACGAGGAGACTGGCTACGTCTGGAAAGGAGCAAAGCATGGCAACTAAGATACGGTCGAAGCTATCAAAGAAGAATCGTTACTGGATACCACCAGAACGTTACTACGAACTCAAGCATTTCTGTTTACAGTATCCCGACTGGAAGCGCGAATATCTGGCAGTTGACCCGATGGCTCACGAGTTTGAGCAGGGGGAGAAACTATCTGCCACAAATAGGGTAGAGGATAGAACCGCCCTTTGCGCCGAGCGAAAGATCGAGTGTTCACAGAACATGGTCTTAATTGAGGAGTGCTGCGAGAAAGCAGACCCGGACCTTGCCCGTTATATTTTCAAGGCAGTCACTTCTAATCTAGGTTACACCTATCTCAAATCTAGGTTAGGAATGCCATGCTCCAAAGATACCTACTATGACCGCTACCATAAATTCTTTTGGCATTTAAGCCACGCGCGAAAATGACATGGGGTATTATGGAGGTGATACTGAATGAAAGCAGTATTTGATGAACGCAGTATAAATTGGACCGACAATGCTGACTACAACATTATGTATCTTCATGCAAAGCAAAATTATTTTACCGATGTTTTGCGAGCGAGAGGGCACATATCCCTATGCGAGATCCTTGATGATACGGGAATCACATTGGATAAGCCGCTCTCACTTGCAGAGCTCTACGGTCATTTCTGGAGCTATGCAAAAGGAGACAGGTTTGTAGATTTTGGCATTCCCAAGGAATACGACTGCAATACTAAGTCATTTGAGCTTGACATCAATATCTAATCGGAATGGACGTCTGAAACATGGCGTCCTATTTTTCTCCGCAGATTTTGCATGGGGTATTATGGAGGTGATATTGCATGACTAAAAAGCAATTTAAAAATCTTAAAATTGGAGATGTCGTAGAACTTAATGGCAGGTGCCGAGGAAATGAAGGTATCCGATGCTATGTTGATTGGATAATCGATAATAGAATTTGGGTAAAAACTTTAGACGGTAAGCCCCATTTAAGTATCGATGGCGGAATCCAAACTAATTGGAATGAAATTACTTACGCAGGTGCAAATATTGTAAACTCTAAATCAGAGGGTTGAAACATACCCTCTTTGTTTTTACATCCGCGAAAATCTCAGGTCCTTATATGAAAAGAGTGCAAAATACTCTGATATTTTTAAGGAGGAACCATTTATGAAAATGACACCTGTTAAGGAAGTACCTGGAAAGACTGGTCACTATTGCAATTTGCAGGGGGGTGCTCAAGGAGTTTATGGCTATGGACGCAAAAGTCGTGAGGCTGGACGTTGATGGGTATAAATCTTCTACTGTGGCAGCATCCTGCATCAGTGTAGCTATCAGAAGATCCGGATACCCGATCAAGTCATTTAAAAGAGGCGAATTTGTGTATCTGAGTAAAGTATCTTGAAAGGAGTAGGCTCCGTGGGAACACGGGGTCTTTTCTTTTATATTTTCCAGGACGCAGGTTACGAAAGGAAGTGGTATTTTCATATCATAAAATTCCCCGGGATGAAAATTTGAGAAAACGGTTTAAAGGAGAATTTACATGGATTGGTTTTATATTGCTGCTACGGCGATTCTTGTTCTGGCTTCTTATATTATTGGAAGATCGCACGGAGTCAGCGAATTTCTTAGCGCCAACACAATCGGCAGCCTGCGAGTGGATCGTTCGGATGAGGACGGTCCTTTGGTTTTTATGGAGGTAGATCCTGGATTTCGGGATTTCGCGGAAATGGACGTTGTAATTTTAAAAGTAAAGCACGAGGATTTTATTCCGCGAAAATAACTGGGGCTATTATGGAACCATTTATTACTTTGAAAGGAGATTATTAAAATGGCAGATCAAAACAGCGAAATGTTGAACAAACGTATCGAGGAGACCCTCGGAAATTTGGAGACGCTGAAAGGAGATGAACGTGCTCAGGCCGTGAAGGAGCTGGACACGCTGTACAAGCTCAGGATCGATGAAACGAAAAATGAGGTTGAAGCCCGCCAAAAGACATCTGAACATCAGGATCAGATGTTCCAGGCACAGGCAGATCTTCACGAAAAGAGAATCGCTCTTATTGTGAATACAGCGGTGGACGTGGCAAAATTCGTGAGCCAGGTAGGCATGTATGGCATTCTCATCGTAGGTGGACTTAAGTTCGAGGAAAACGGTACGATCGGCTCGCAGTTCGTTAAGGACACGATCCGCAGTTGTACGAAATTCTTGAAGAAATGAGGTTCGAAAAAGAGCTTATGGAAACATGGGCTCTTTATTTTTATGGTGTTTCCTTTATGCGATACTTTACGAATAAACCGGAATTTTCAACACACATGTACGGCGAAACTTATGTTTGCAATCACCCATTATATGATCGATGCACTTTGTACAAAGTTGGGAGTAGAGGTGTATGTGTTGTCCAGCAGAGATTTAACGAGTCAACAAAGTCAACATACTGGACGGAAATAGATCCGTGGCTCAATGACATTATATATCTCAAGGCTGGCTTCAAAGATTTTTTCGATAGCTATTCAGAAGAGGAAAGAAACGGGCTATATCCTACCGTAACGGTTAGACAGCTTATGTGGCGATTGAGGATGAAACCTCTGAAAAGAGAGCGTTGGGAAACTGTTATAGACAGAAAAACTTTGTGAATACGCGAAATTTTCAAGTCCTTATATGGAAATGGATAGCTTATGGGTAAAGCGCCCGGTATTTCGGGAGAACCAAGCTTGAACCTTGGTCTATTTCTTTTTGTTTTTATATTTGAAAGGAGAACCTAAAATGAATCTGAAACTCAACCGAAAAATTGTGAAGGAGATGGCAAGGAATGGACTTAAGTTTGTGGAAGATTGTTCACCTACTATTCTTACAGGACTGGTTGCAGCAGGAGTGCTCACGAGCGTTGGAATGGCTGTACGAGCTACCACCAAGGCGCTTCCGCTCATCGAAGAAGAAAAAGTACGTCGTTGTAAAGAAGGGTTGGACGACCATTTAAAGCCTGATGAGGTCGTAAAGGTTTGCTGGAAGTGCTATGTGCCGACCGTGAGTATGGCCGCGTTGACTGTGGCCTGCGCGATTGGTGCCAATAAAATCAACCTCCAGCGTAATGCCGCGCTTTCCTCTTTATATTCTGTAAGTTCTACGGCACTCAAGGAGTACGAGCAGAAGGTTATTGAGCAAGTCGGACCGGAGAAAAATGAAACGATCAAAAATGCCGTGGCAAAGGACCGTATGGAGAAAATTCAGATGGACGAGTCTGCGGCGCTTGGTGACGGCAATGTGTGGGTCTACGATACCTTTAGCGGACGAAAATGGCCGTGCAATATTGGTAAGATCAAGCAGATTGCCGGTGATCTTAACTGCGATATGGCGGTCAGCGGCGATTGGAAGAGCCTGAATGAGTTCTATATGGAAATCGGCCTGGATGAAATCAAACCTGGCGATTCATTAGGGTTTGATGCTTCTAACCTGATCGATCTGTGGTTCTCAGCCCAGCTGGATGATAACGGCCGACCTTTGGTGGTTATGGATTATAAAGTTATGCCCAAAATAAAATACAAGGAGATGTTTTAAATGTGCCCATGCGCCATGAGAGTTACCTATGCCTGGATGTTTGAAGGCAAAACTATGTACCGCGAAGGGTATGAGTGCTTGAAGTACCGCAAGGAATGCAAAGATACGAGAGTCTGCAAATACAACTTCGCAGAAATTTCACCGGCTAATATGGAAAGGAGGGAAGACAAATGATGCCTAAATTCACTATGACTAAGGTCATTAGTCTTGTTTCTATTATCGTAGTTGGCGTTGGCTCGGCAATTGGTCAATGGGCAACCATGAAAGAATGGAAAGAAGAGACTGATGAAAAGTCTAAGAAAGAGGACTAAGGTCTTCATCTGATCGAGAAACGGCTCCGTGGAAACACGGGGTCTTTTCTTTTATGCGCTAAAATTACACATCCTTATATGGAGGTGTATAAAAATGATCACACTTTATTACTTATTAGAATGTGCAGAAAGCTACTTTGAGAGGAAGGGCGGTATCCAGAAAATTATATTTTGGAGCGTAATCTCTCTTATCGTAGTGAGTGTATTCATGTGGTGCATGTGTGGTGCAATTGATGACCTTGTAGCCAGAGGGGTGTAAAAGCCCCTTTTGGTTTTGTTTTTTCTGGAAAGGAGAAATAAGATGCCGAGAACTCAGGATTTCGAGGTCTTGGACAAGTTTGAAAACGAACATTACTTCCTGCCGAGTAAGGATTGGCCGGAATATGAATTTCAGTATCAAAGCACTTGCCGCTGGGCCTTGAACCAGATTCGTGAGTACATGGCCCAGAAGGCGAACGAGCACAAATCTATGACTGATATTTTGGAAGAACTTTACTGGATCTTCGATACCGGCATAGCAGAGTTCTGCGAGATGTACGATGAGAAGAATGAAATCAAAGCATGGCAATATCCACCACCGGATCTTGTATTTAGTGTTGGTAGAGCCATGGTTGAGGAAGTAGCAGGTTTATATTTATGAAAGGAGAACTCCAATGAAAATCAAGTATCCGAGAATCAATGTAAAGCCGTTTGTCCATGCCTGTAAGGTCGGAATGGCCAAAAACGCGCCTACAATCCTGACCATGACCGGCATTACAGCGATGGCCAGCTCTACTTATTGGGCGGTGAAGGCTACCCCGAAGGCTTTGGCTTTGAAAGAAAAGGCCGAAGTTGAGAAAAACAAGAAGGCCGGGACGTTTAAAAATCAAAAGTTGCATTGCTACGATGAAAAGGAAGGCGCCTTTGTTGATGGATTCCAGAATTGGGTGCCGTTGACCAAACTCGAAATCGTGCAGACCTGTTGGCGCTGCTATGCTCCGGCGTTTATTACCGGTGTGTTGGGTGCCGCCTGCCTGATCGGGGCCAACTCGATGAATCTGCGTAAAAATGCAGCACTGGCAGCGGCTTATGCGCTTTCTGAGACCAATTTCAAGGAGTATCGAGAAAAGACGCTCGAAGAAGTTGGTGAGAAGAAGGAAGAAAAGATCCGCAATGCTGTGGCCGAGGAAAAAATTACCAAGAATCCTGTAACTGATGCATCTCTGATTATCGAAACAGGATTCGGTGATACTCGATGCTATGACCCTTTCTGTGCACGCAGATTTAAGTGCAGCATTGAAAAACTTCGCAGTGCCGTGAATGAACTAAACCTTCAGCTTGTTACCGATGGCTATGTCACTTTGAATGATTTTTATGATCTAATCAATCTTCCAGAAGCAGATAGTCGCTTCGGTGACGATTTTGGCTGGAACCTCAATGAGCATAGAGAAACTGTCCAACTGGATTTGAGTGCACAGCTGGACAATGATGAGGAACGAACCCCGTGTATGGTTGTTGGGTTCAAATATGGCCCTATCTATAACTGTGGTACGTTTTAATCTCACGCGAAATTTGCAAGTCCTTATATGGAACAAGATTCCAAAAATTATATTTTATTAAAGGAGACTTTATCATGGAAAACGAGGAAATTATGATGAACGAGACTACTGAGGCTATGACCGATGTGGAGGAACCCATCACTGAAACCGAAACCAATGAGGAAGAATCGAGCAGCTTTATGCCTGCAGCGTTGTTGATCGCTGGCGGTGTGGCAGCTATTTACGGAGGTGTGACCTTCGCAAAGAAGCATGTCATCCCGCACGTGAGCAATGGCATTGCAGGCCTGAAGGCTAAGTTCGGCAAATCCAAGGGCAAGGCAGTGGAGGCCGAAGCAGAGGAAGTCCAGGAGGACGAATCTGAAGAGTAATCTGTGAAATCCTTAATGGATTTAAGGAATTGTTCGAGCTAAGGCTCTGTGGAAACACAGGGTCTTAGCTTTTTGTTTTTGCTTTGAAAGGAGAAAAAAAAGCAATGACTGTACAAGAATGGCTTAAGGTTTCGTGGAACATGACGAGCACTAAAATTAGGCCCTGGGCACTATGCAATGATGGCTATGAAATTTCAATCCAAGCTTCCGCGTATCATTATTCAAATCCTAGAGTCGACGGTGCAAGCGAATATACTGAAGTAGAACTTGGTTTTCCTAACGAGCCTGACGATGCAATTCTTGAATATGCCGAAGATCCTGGAATGCCTACCGATACTGTTTACGGATTTGTTCCAATCGATCTTGCTGAAGAATTGATTCAAAAGCACGGCGGCATTATTAAAGCTTCACATTTTGAGGAGGACTAAATTATGAGTTTCGGTAAGAATTTGTTTGTGTTCGTGTCTGGTGCGGTTGTTGGTGCCGGTGCGTTGGCTGGGTTTGCTGGCTGGAAAATGTATAAGGCACTCAAGAAGAATGATGTTTTGTACACGGCGGTCCGCAGTTCCGTGGATGCAGGGGTGAGGGCCGCTTCAAGTGAGTTCAGCGAGCATGGGGCCAAGGCTATAGTGAATATGGTGTTTGGGCGGCCGAAGAAACGTAACAAGGTTTCCTATGCGGATTACCACTCTAAGTGTCGGGAAACTTGTGACTTTGGCGTCAACCAGGTTAGCTTTGGCAGTCAGAAAGAGGCTGCAAATGTTCTTCATCGTCTTGCTGATATTCTGGATCAGTATGGAACAGTCACGGTCGCGGATTTCTATGACGAAGCTGGAGTCGCCTGTCCTTCTTATTCTGGTATGGATTATGGATGGAAGGACCTTGGCGATGCTTATGTTGTCAAAGTCCGTTCTGGATGGTCTATTTCTCTGCCTGGCCCGATTAAACTGGAGTGATTTACGTGATGCGTTATATTTTTAAAGGTCATGTGGTAGACCAGTTTGGGACTATTCTTGACCGGAACTGGAAAGGGGAGACCTTTGCGCCGAGTATGGCAAAGGCGAAGTCGAACCTGAATTACCAGTGGAAGAAACAAAATAACTACCCTCGGGAGACGAAAGTGATTCTCGAGGGTCATTTTACATCCGAAATGGATTTTCTGAAAGGAGTTAGCTGATGGCAGAATATGATATGCCCAATAACAGCCACGCATTTAAAAATGGACAGGTGAAAGAAAAGCCCAAGACCCAGAAGGTGATTGAGGGCACAGCCAAGACCAAGAAAAAGACCAATGCCCGGAAACTGGCTGATATTTTCCTGCCGGAGGATGTTACCAGCGTTAAGGAGTATATCTTCTGGGAGAGAATCGTGCCAGCTATCAAGGATATTATCCATGATACAGTGGATACTTTCCTGTATGGTGAGTCCAGAAGGCCGAGTTATTCGAGTGGTTCCCGAATCTCGTATTCCGGATATTATTCTGGCAACAATCGTCCGGAGCCTCGAAAAGATACTGGCCGCCCAAGGAATGCTTTTGATTACGATGACATTATCTTTGACAGCCGTATTCAGGGTGAGCAAGTGCTGGACAATCTGATTGATATTTTGGACCAGTACAATATTGTGACGGTTGGTGACCTTTACGATTCCGCAGGCATCACAACCACGAACTATATGGTCAATCGTTATGGCTGGGATAACCTGGCGGATTCGAGTGTTGTCCGAGTACGAGAGGGCTATACCCTGAAGCTGCCAAAAGCCAAACCTATTTGAAAGGAATGATATTTTTGGAAACAGAACTATGTTATCGAGCTAAGCTCGAGAAAGCGATCAGAGAGACGATCAGAGAGGGTAGTGAACTCGATGAAGCAATCGGAGAGGCCAGAGAGCAGCAGAGAAATATGTCCCCATTTATGTCTCCATTCGATTATTCCGGCCCTAAATTTACAGATGACGAACTTCGGTTTAGGAACATTACTGAAAAAATGAGGGAAACTTTCCTGAAGAAAAATCATGATTACGGTAACAGTTTTCATGAAACTTGGGACGAGTTTGGCGACAAGGGTATCATTACCGCTCTTACGCAAATTTCTCACAAATATCATCGGCTTATAAATATCGGCCTCGGCACTAAACCCCTGGTCGATGAATCAATCGACGATACGCTACTCGATATGGCAAATTACTGCATTCTTACAATTATGGAGCTGGAAAAAGCTCGTAACAATGAAAAGGAGAACTGATTATGAAACTTTCTAACATTATGTCCGTTGCTGGCCGCAATTTGTCTGTGGCTAAGCTAAAGATTTCTAAGCACAGCCCGGAACTGCTGCTGATCACTGGTATTGCCGGTGGTGTCGCGAGTGCGGTCATGGCCTGCAAAGCTACCACTAAGGTCTCTGAGATCCTGGACAGCACTTCTGAAGCAGTCAACACGATTCATCAGGTGGAGGAGAATCCGCCGATGGGTTCTGACTATACCCACGAAGATGCACAGAAGGACCTCTTTATCACTTATGCTCAGACCGGTGTAAAGCTCGTGAAGCTGTATGGCCCGAGCCTGGTCGTAGGGGGTCTGTCTGTGGCTGCGATCCTGGCATCCAACAACATCCTGCGTAAGCGTAATGTAGCTCTGGCTGCTGCGTTCAGCACGGTTTCTAAATCCTTTGAGGAGTATCGTGGCCGTGTGGTGGAGAAGTACGGCAAGGACGTTGACAATCAGCTGCGTATGGGCACCCATGAAGAGGTCGTGCAGGAGACTGTGACCGATGATATGGGTAACGAGAAGCAGGTTTCTAAGACTGTAAAGGTCACGAACCCTCTGGGAAGCCCGTACGCTAAGCTGTTCGATGAATGCAATCCTAATTGGGAAAAGAATCCTGATTACAGCCTGATGTTCTTAAAGTCTCGTCAGCAGTTTGCCAATGACAAATTGCGCAGCCAGGGTTATCTGTTCCTGAATGATGTACTTGATTCTCTTGGCATTCCTCGCTGTAAAGAAGGTCAAATCGTTGGCTGGGTTTTCAAGGGCGATGAAGGCGATAACTTTGTTGACTTTGGCCTGAACGAAGAAAACGAGTGGGTCCAGGACTTCATGAACGGTGACGAGCCCAGTGTTTGGCTGGATTTCAATGTGCAGGGCAACATTCTGGACCTGATCTAACATGATATTTTGAGGAGGAATCAGTATGCGTGACATTCTTGGTTATACTTTTGCCACAATCGCCGGTGTTTGCTTTGCCGGAGGTATTGCGGTCCTTTCCGGCGGAAAGGGGAAGTAAATGGACTATCTCGACAATCTGCTGACCACCCTCGATTATATTCTCAACTCAAAACGTAAGCGCCATATTGTTGGCGGAATCCTTATCAGTATGTCAACCCTATTTGCCGGGTTGGCTGTTACTGTGATGAGCATCAAGGAGGACGATGATGAATAAGGTTTTATATTTTGGCATCATGGCCGGCGCTGCCGCTATTGCTGCAGTGGCTACATGGGTGTATGCCAAGGACAAGTTTGCAAAGCAGGCCTCGGATGATATTTCCGAGATGAAGGCTTATTACAAGGAAAAGTATGAGTCCCAGCCGAAGGAAGCACCCAAGGAGCCCAAGAAAGAGCAGCCGAAGACCGAGGCTCAGAAGAAGGCTGAAGATCTTAAAACTTATCGCCAGATGGCACGGGACAAGTACAAAGCCAATCACGAGGAGGAAGAAGGCAATCCCCATGTGATTACGCCGGAGGAATTCGGCGAGAATAACCACTACGACCGAATCACTCTGACCTATTATGCCGACCACGTGCTGGCAGATGAGAACGATGAGGTCATTCGGGATGTCGAGGAGACGATCGGATTCGGCAGCCTGAATCACTTTGGAGAGTACGAGGCGGACATCGTGTATGTACAGAATGATATTCTCAAATGCTACTACGAGATTACTCGTGATCTGCGCAAATACGAGGATGTTGCCGGAGAACTGCCTTACCGTCCGGAGGTAAACTGAACTTATGACGAAAAACGAGACTGACGCCGCCTATTTCGACTGGATGTGTGGTCTTGTAGCGAAAGATTTTAAAGACGGCGGGCGTCAGTATCGTAATCTACTGAACACGCTGAACCGAATTGACTTCCGCTACTCGATCCCGCTGGATTCCAACCGAGAGGCAGACGGCATTGATTTGCGATACCGTTTCGGCTATGAGAAACATGTCAGAGACTATGTTATCGCAAGATATTTGGACGATCATCCCTGCAGTGTACTTGAGATGATGATTGCATTGGCCCAGCGATGTGAAGAAAGCATCATGGACGACCCGGAGGCGGGTAATCGCACCGGCGTTTGGTTCTGGGCTATGATCAATAATCTTGGCCTCGAATGTATGAGTGATGACGATTTTGATGAGCTCTATGTCGAAGAGCACATCCAGCACTTTTTGGACCGCCAGTATTCCTATCAAGGAGATGGCGGCCTTTTCTTTGTCCGAAAGCCGCCCATGGACATGCGCCGGGTGGAAATCTGGACACAGCTGAACTGGTATCTCAATGAGAATGATTGATATTTGAAAGGGGAAATAACCATGTATAAAATCGGAGGTTATGCCAAAGAGGATGATGCCCACAAGGTTCACTATGTCAAAGTACCTGAAAACCATATCGTAATTGATTTTGATTTTGGTTTGAAAGGAATTCACCTACACCATTTATGTTCTGGTGATGTTACAAAAATCATGAGAACGATTGATATTTGAAAGGGGAAACCATGGAAGACGAAAAAGCAGTACGCTATATTCTTTCTCTGCTTTCTGGACTGCCGGAGGAAGCATCCTATCACGATCATGCCTATACAATTATGGGTCTACCTGATGATGCAGAATTTCCAGAAGAATCATCGATCAATGGTGTAGTTTTACAGTTTGAAAGGAGAACTTGAAATGAAAATCACTAAAACTTTCGTTATTTCCACCGTGGATGATCTCACGAAGTATGTAATCCACTCCAATAAAATCCTCGCAAGTGAAATTGCGGGACTTAAGTTTCAGTATGCTTGGATTGCTGTTGCTTTGGGCATTTGTTGGATTTCCAATATTCGAATGAACAACCTTACTGATCGCCGCCTTCTATTGCTGGAGAGTGATCTTCGTGAGCGCCTGGAAAAACAGTTGAAAGAAGAATCTAAACATAACGATAAGGACGAAGAAATGTAATGGTTGACTTTCTCGAAATCGGCCGAGTGAACAAAAAGGGGTATACCGAAATATACCCAAAGTTTGTTCTCAAGCGCCGTTCTGAAGATTTGATGATTCGGGGCGGAGACTTTTACGCGATTTGGCTCGAAGATCGAGGGCTGTGGAGTACGGATGAGATGGACCTGACGTACCTTGTGGATCAGGAACTAAGCAGGGTGAGCCAGGAAATTCGGGATAAAGGAAATGTCGTAAAAACGCTGTACATGTGGGACGCAGAATCCGGCATGATCGACCAATGGCACAAATTCTGCCAGCGGCAATGCCGAGACAACTTCCACATGCTGGACGAAAAATTGATATTTTCCAATCAGGAACTGAAAAAGACGGATTATGCCTCAAAGCGTCTGAACTATCCGCTGGAAGAAGGGAATACGCCTGGGTGGGATAAGCTCATGAGTGTATTATATTCTCCGGCGGAGCGGCACAAGATCGAGTGGGCAATTGGGTCGATCATTACCGGCGACTCGAAGGATTTGCAGAAGTTTATGGTTCTGTATGGTCCACCGGGCAGCGGTAAATCGACTGTGCTCAACATTATCCAGCAGCTTTTTGATGGATATTACTCGGTCTTTGATGCCAAGGCACTGGGTAATCCGTCAAACTCGTTCGCGCTTGAGTCCTTTAAGACAAATCCTCTGGTTGCTATTCAGCACGATGGTGATTTGTCTCGAATTGAGGATAACACTCGCCTGAACAGCCTTGTCTCTCACGAGTTGATGACCGTAAACGAAAAGTTCCGCTCTGCCTATGCCAATCGGTTTAAAGCATTCCTCTTTATGGGTACGAATAAGCCGGTAAAGATCTCGGATGCAAGGTCCGGTATCCTGCGCCGACTTATTGATGTAGAGCCCACTGGAGATAAACTTTCCGGAAAAGAATACCGCCATGCCATGAAGCAGATCCCGTTTGAGCTTGGAGGGATCGCTTGGCACTGCAAGGAAGTTTACGAAGAGGACCCTGATTATTACGACGACTATGTGCCAACGAATATGATGGGGGCTTCCAATGACTTCTATAACTTCGTATCGGATTCGTACTTGATCTTCTCGAAAGAAAACTCCACGACTCTGAAAATTGCCTATGAGATGTACAAAAACTACTGCGACGATGCTAAAGTGACCTACCCCTACAACAAGCGACTCTTTAAAGAGGAACTGAAGGCTTACTTTACCGTCTTCGAGGAAAAGCATGTAGATCCCGATGGCAATACGATTCGTGGATGGTACGAAGGGTTTGATCTCAATAAATTTGATGGCAGCGGTGAGAAAAAGCCTGTTATTTTTACGTAGTAATAGTTCTATTTGCGACAAAATTATAAGGTTGTACAA
>OGZG01002051.1_pt1 | contig 14328 bp, 10 predicted proteins | sample 1576781 | NCBI WGS metagenome assembly OGZG01 (sample SAMEA3541502, study PRJEB24748) | human gut metagenome | biome: human gut; feature: human-associated habitat; material: faeces | place: China | collected 2012 | reverse complement strand
CCTCCTGGCTCAGGCCGGCCAGCGTTTCCAGACGCTCCATCTCCTTGGCGCGCAGGGCATCGACCTCGGCCAGATGGGCCTCGGCCTCCTCGTGCTTCTTTTTCAGCTCTTCCTCGCGCTTTTCCAGAGCCTCGGTCTTGCGGTCGAGGGCAGTTTCCTTCTGGTCGATGCGGTTCTCCTGGCGGCTGATCTCCGCACGGCGCTGCTTGATCTCTTTATCGGCCTCTGCCTTCTGGGCATCGACCTCGGCTTTCAGGCGGAAAGCCTCATCCTTTGCTTCCAGAATGGCTTCCTTGCGCTTCTGGTCGGCGGTCTTGATCGCTTCGTTCACCAGCCGGGTCGCCTCGGCCTCGGCGCTGCCGATCTGGGCCTCTGCGGTCTTTTTACGGTTGTTGTAACCAATAAAATAGCCCGCAGCTGCGGCAGCGACAGCAACGATCAATGCCACGATCACTCCGATCACGGTCATTGTTCTTCACTCTCCTTAACAGTCAAATTTTGCTTTAACAGGCAGGAGACGCTGTGCGGCCGAACGCGGGCCAGACATCAATCAAATTTTCAACGCAAAAGAGGCCAACAAGAACAGACGCAGAGAAAAATCTTTCTGTGCGGTAGGTCTGGTGCAGCTTTTCGATTTACAAGATGTGCTTATAAAAACGGGCAGATGAAGCCCCATTGAAATATCTGGTCGCGGAATGTTCCGCCTGCAGCGTCTTAGATTCCATACTACTTCTTATATTACGAAACATTTTGCACAATGTCAAGGAGAAGTAAGGCCGAAAGCGGAAATTATTTTTTTATTTATTCGAGATACATCCGGCGCAGGCGCATCAGGCGGGCCGGAGTGAGGCCGTATTCGGCTTCCAGATAGGCGTCGGCACTGCCATAGCGCTCCCGGATGATGCCCAGCACGAAGGGAGCAGACTCCGGGTGGACGCCGAACACGCCGAGGTAGAAATCCTTCCGGGCAGGGTCAGCGGCGATCTCCTCAGCGTGCTCGGCCCAGACGGCTTCCAGCTCCGGCCTGCGCCAGATGTTCGTCTTCTCAAAATCTTCGGCGATGGTCTTGTCCGACGCGCCCAGCGCCAGCAGGATGAGGATGGCGGCCACGCCGGTGCGGTCTTTGCCCGCCGAGCAGTGGAAGAGCACCGGCGTCTCACCGGCTTCCAGCGCACGGAACAGCTCCTTGTACGCCTTGTTGCCGAAGAGCATCCGCTCGTACATGGCGTCCGCCATCCGACGGCCCTCGTCGGGCATTCCCTTCAGCAGGTTCTCCCGGTCTTCGGGCGAAAAGTCCACCTCTTTGCCGTTCTCGAGGCAGAGACCGCAGATGCGCACCAGCCGCGCACCGTCCGGCACATAGTCGGGCGTCTCGGCAGCTTCGGCCTCGCTGCGCAGATCGAGGATGAGGCGCAGGCCCAGAGAATCCAGCAGCTTCCGGTCAGCCTCGCTGGTGAGTTTCCACGTCGGGATGCCCCGGTAAATTTGTCCCCACTTGATGTGCTTGCCCTCATCGGCCTCGTAGCCGCCCAGCTCGCGGAAGTTGTGTCCGCCCTCAAAGGGCAGCTGAGTGCCGGGGGCAGGATGTACCACGGCGGGCTTTGCCGCCGCACTGGACAGGACAGGCAGGTTATAGAAGGGCTTCGCCGACCGTCCGCGCCGGGGCGGCAGGCTGGCCGCACCGCCCAGCACCTCCATCAGGTAGCTGCGCAGCAGGTCGATATAAGCCGAAGCATGGTCGCGCCGCTGCAAAAGCGAGACGCAGAGGGGCGGCAGATCTTCCAGCAGGACGTCCCGCACCCGGTCCAGTTCCCGCCGCGCGCCCGGCTCGTACCGGGTCAGGCAGGTGCAGAGCTGCTCCTGCACGAGGTAGTACGCCTGATAAAAGCTGGGGCCTATCTCAGCGTTGGGCGCAAAGCCCGCCCGGGCGCAGGCCTCCCACAGCGGGGCGAACAGGTCCTGCCGCAGGCTGGGCAGAAGGACCCTCTGGTTCCGCAGCTCGGCCAGCGGCACGCTCTCCTTTTCCCAGAAGGGGTGGCCCCGCGGCACCAGCAGACAGGCCGGGTCGGCCCGCAGGGTGGTGCGGGCCAGCACCGGTGCGGCACAGCCCAGGTCCATCACAAGGCCCGCATCCAGCTCGCCCTGCTCCACGCCGTCGGCCACGGCGTCGTTGTCCAGCAGGCGGAACCGCATCTCGATGTGGGGGTACTGCTGGCGGAACTTGTCCAGCTGGGTCTCGAGGCCGGGCAGATAGTCCGGCACCAGCGAGACGCTGATGCCGATGCGCACCGGCTGGGCCGACTGTATCTCGGCGTGGAGCGCCGCCTGCATCTGCTGGAACTGCTCCACCACCGGCGCGGCATGGCGCTGCAGGCTCACGCCCCGGTCGGTGAGGCTGAGCCTGTGGTGGGCGCTGAGGAAGAGCGGCCCGCACAATTCGGCCTCGAGGGCCGAGATGCTCTGACGCAGGGCCTGTCGGGATAAAAACAGGCGCTGGGCCGCGCGGGTGTAGTTCATCTCCTCGCAGAGGACCAGAAAATAATGCAGCTGGCGGATGTCCATCGTTTCCTCCTGAATCTTAGAGTGGTATGGGTAAAGAATACCGCCTTTTGGCCGGATTGTAAAGCCGCTGGAAGCAAAATCCCGCTTTTCTCCGCTATTGACGCCGGGCTTTCCCGCGTGTAACATAAAGGAAAGGAGGCTCTGCCCATGAACCATAACACTCCGGCGCAGGAGGTCAAAAGCCTCGGGACGCTGTTTTTCACCTTTTTCAAAATCGGTCTGTTCACCTTCGGCGGCGGCTACGCCATGATCGCCCTGCTGGAAGAAGAGTTCATCCAGCGCCGCAAATGGCAGGACAAAGACGAATTCCTCGACATGACCGCCATCGCGGAATCCACCCCCGGGCCGGTGGCCATCAACAGTGCCACCTACCTCGGCTACAAGCTGGCCAAAGTCCCCGGCGCGGCCACGGCCACCGTGGCTGTCTGCCTGCCGTCCTTCCTCATCATCTACGCCATCTCGCTGTTTTTCGAACAGTTCACCCAGCTCACCGTCATCGCCAACGCCTTCAAGGGCATTCAGGTCTGCGTCATCTACCTCATCTTCTCGGCAGGCGTGCGGATGCTCAAAGCGCTGGACAAGTCGCCCTTTGCCACCGGCGTTTTCGCCGCCGTCATGCTGGTGATGGTGGGCCTCTCGCTGGCTGGTGTCAGCGTCTCGTCCATCCTGCTCATCCTTCTCAGCGGTGCGGCAGGTGTGGCTGCATGGCTCATCGGCCGCAGAAAGGAAGGGAAGTAAGATGTTTCTGAAATTATTCCTCACCTTTCTGGAGATCGGTGCCGTCTCCTTCGGCGGCGGCTACGGCATGATCTCCCTCATCCGGGAGAAAGTCCTGCTCAACGGCTGGCTTTCTGAGGCCGAGTTTCTGAGCTTCATCGCGGTGTCGGAGTCCACACCCGGCCCGCTGGCCGTCAACATGGCCACCTTCATCGGTGCGTCGCAGGGCGGGGTGCCGGGGGCGCTCTGCGCCACGCTGGGCGTCGTTCTTCCGTCCTTTTTCATCATCCTGCTCATCGCGGCCCTCATCCACGACCTGCTCAAGTACGCCGGAGTCGAAGCTTTCCTCTCCGGCGTCCGGCCCTGCGTCGTGGCCCTCATCCTCTCCACGGCCTTCACCATGGGGCTGAGCACTCTGCTGGGCATCTCCACCGCCGCTGAAACGCCCTCGCCCGCATGGCGGGGCATTGGCATCCTTGCACTTCTGGCCGGGGTGCGGCTCATCTGGCAGAAAGCCAGAGGCAAAGCCCCTTCGCCCATCGGGATGATCCTGCTCTCGGCGGTGCTGGGCGCAGTTTTATACCAATAAAAAAGAACGGCATCTGAGCTTTTCTCCGATGCCGTTCTCTATTTTGCTCTTCTGAAATCCGATTCACAGACCCGGCCATTCTGGGCCAGAACGCGGCGCAGGACCTGCATCACGCCGGAGCTGGTGTTGGGCGGCGCGAGGAATGGCACCTCCTCCCGGAGGGCGGGCGAGCCGTTCTCTACAAGGAAACCGTATTTTGCCGCCTTCAGCATCTCCGCGTCGTTGAAGGTATCGCCGAACGCCATCATGCCCTCGGGCAGGACACCCAGACGCTCCCCCAGCCGAAGCAGGGCCGCACCCTTGTGGATGCCGGGGTTCATGATGTCCACCCAGTCTGCACCGGCCACCGCCACCGAGAAGCGTCCTCCCCAGACCGGGCCATAAAGCGCGTCGTAGCCCTTCTGGGCATCCCCCTCAGGGAAGTAGATGGTGAATTTATCCACCCGGGCGGTCACGTCCTCCAGATGGGGGACATATTCCACCTTGGTGTAGAATCTCTTGAAGACCCTGTCGTATGGCCGGAACTGCTCCTCCACATAGGCCGTTTCCAGCCCGCAGAGGACGGCGGCGTGGCCCGCGCTCCGGGCCTGCCCGGCCAGCGTGTGCCAGTCGGCAGTGTCCATCTCGGAGACATACAGGTTCTCACCCTTCCAGCAGATGGCACCGCCGTTGTCGCCCACGAAGATGATGTCGTCCCGCAGGGGCGCGAACATCTCCTCTAAGGTATAGATGGGCCGTCCGCTGGCGGCAGCGAACCGGATGCCCCGCTCTGCCAGTGCGCGGACAGTCTCCGCGAAGTCCGGCGGAAGCTGGCTCTGGCCGTCCAGCAGGGTGGCGTCAAGGTCGGAGGCGATGAGGCGGATAATGTCCATGGGCGCCTCCTCAGCCCACATAGCTGATGTTCACGTCGATCTGTCCGCCGTAACCGGGGATGCGGGCGGTGCAGGTACCCTGCCACAGATCGCAGGCGATGGGGCTGCCGGCCACATTATAATGGGCGTTCCAGATGCTGTAGCTCTTCAGCCGGTTCAGGTCGATGCGCTTGCGGAACCACAGGGTGGAGGCGTAGACGCCCGGCTGATAGCCCTGGGCCTTGACTTCCTCGCAGAAGGCGATGGCACACTTGGTGCGGTCCTCGACACCCAGACCATCGGCACGGCCATTCTTGCCGCCGGAGGCCTCAGTATCGAAGTAGATGGGGTAGTCGAGCTTGCGGCCGTTCAGGACATAGGCGCAGCCCTGCGCTTCTTCCCGGGCCTCGTTCTCGTTGACTGCCTGACTGAAGAAGTAGACGCCCACCTTGAGGCCCGCGTTCCGGGCGTTGGTGAAGTGCTGCTCGAACATGGGGTCCAGCACCAGTGCGCCGCTGCCGTAGCCGCGGTAGCCGATGCGGATGATGACGAACTTGACACCCGCTGTCTTGACCTGCTCCCAGTCGATGTTCGACTGATATTTGGAGACGTCGATGCCGAAGGTGGCGTCCTGCTGGACACCGTTGGCGTCGAAGTAATAGAGCTTGTTGTCGATGGACTGGATGCCCGTGACCGGCTGGTTGGTGTACTGGTCATAATAGTAGGTCTTGCCGTCCACGGTGCGCCAGCCGGAATAGACCGGAGCCGGGGTGCTGCTGTCATCGTCTCTTTTCCCGAACAGGAGGCTCCACAGCCAGCTCAGCAGACCGTTCTCGTCGGTAAGGCAGGCAGTATCAATGTTGCTCGCATCCAGCGTACCCGCATCCAGCGCCGCGCGTATCTCTTCCGGCGTCAGCAGGATGGTGCCTTCCTCGGTCTTCACCGGCAGGGTGCTCTGCTCTTCGGAGTTCGTCTCCGGCTCGGCGGGCTGAGACACTGCATCCTGCTCCACCGGAGCGCTCAGGGGGTCTTCGGCGGCCAGTGCCTCGGTCTCCTGCTGTAAGCGGGGGAAGCCGTTCTCCTGTTCCAGCTCGTCGATGCCGCCCATCATGGGGGCAGAAGGAGCTGTTTCCGGGGCTGCAGGCTCTGCGGCAGTCTCCTCTGCGGGTGCAGCCGGAGCCGCCGATGCAGCGGGCTCTTCTTTCACGCTCTGGCTGGGAGCAGACGGCTGCGCGGCAGACGCAGCAGTGCTCTCCGCCTCAGAGGATGCAGAGTCGTTTTTCGGAGTTTCCGTATTATTTTTCTTCGTTTCCTTTTTGGTGCTGTGGGCCGCATCGGTCTCGCCCTCCCACAGCAGAGCCGACGGCTCCACCGTCAGGCCCGCAGGCTGGGACGCCAGCAGGGCTGTGGTGCCAAAACCGCCCACCGCGATGGCAAGCGCCATCACCGCCGAGGCCACCATCTGGCCCGCCGCACGGCGCGTCTTCTTTTTTGGTGTTCCTGTATCTTTCTGTCTCATTCCGCTTGCGCTGCCTCCAAGCTGTATTCTAACGCGGCCTCTCGCCGCCAGAAGTGCTTCAAATGCCATTTATACGTCTATAGTATACACCCAACCCCAAGCTCCCGTCAATGTCCTTCGGTGTCTCGTGCGGGGCGTTTCGTGGAAGTTTTCCACCATGGCTGACACTCCATGTGGAAAACGAACCAAGCCGCCGTATTATTGCATCCAAAAGAAAAAAAGTTCAGTTCCGAACGGGATTTTTGCGTTTTCCTCTTGCTGTCTTGACACGTGTATGGTATCATGATGGTCATGCAGCTTTTGCTGCACTCTGAACGTGTTAAGACGGAAAGGCAGATACTTTATGTCAAATGTAAAAGATTTCTTAAAACGCAAGGACATCGTCATCACCCCCCAGCGCTACCTCATCGAGGCGCTGGGCGCGATGGCACAGGGCCTGTTCGCCAGCCTGCTCATCGGCACCATCATCAAGACGCTGGGCCAGCAGACCGGGCTTGAGACGCTGGTGGACCTGGGCGGCTACGCCACGGCCATGAGCGGCCCGGCCATGGCCGTGGCCATCGGCTGGGCGCTCCACTGTCCGCCGCTGGTACTGTTCAGCCTCGTGACGGTGGGCTACTCCTCCAACGCCCTCGGCGGCGCAGGCGGCCCTCTGGCCGTCCTCATCATCGCCATTGTGGCCGCTGAGCTGGGCAAGGCCGTCAGCAAGGAGACCCGCGTTGACATCCTCGTCACCCCGCTGGTGACCATCTTTGCCGGCGTCGGCCTCTCGATGCTCATCGCCGCCCCCATCGGCGCAGCCGCAAGCCAGGTGGGCACCCTCATCATGTGGGCCACCGAACAGGCTCCCTTCCTCATGGGCATCCTCGTCTCGGTCATCGTGGGCGTCGCCCTGACCCTGCCCATTTCCTCTGCCGCCATCTGCGCGGCCCTCGGCCACGCCGGCACCGGTCAGGGGGCCGACACCAAAGATGACCAGAGCCTTCTCGTCATAGGGGTCCAGCTCCATGGGAGCTTCCTCGTACATAATGCGGTAGGCCATGCCCATACCGCCGATATATTTATGATATTTTGCGTCGTCCTGGGTGGTGATCTCACCGGTGGTCAGGTTGACGCGCAGGATCTTGCCTGCCCAGCCATAGGTTTCAGCCATTGTTGTTCCTCCTTACAGGTCCTTGTAAGCAGCCTGTGCTGCGCTGGTAACGGCATCCCAGTCCACGATGGACAGAGCGCCGGACGGGCAGCCTGCCACGCAGGCACCGCAGGCGATGCACTTGGAGGACTTGCCGGTCTCGGGGTTGACGGTGGGCATATGCCACGGGCAGGCATCATGGCAGGCACCGCAGCCGATGCACTTGTCGGTATCCACTACGCGGATGCCGCGGCTGTCGGTGGTGATGGCCTTCTGCGGGCAGGCATTGCCGCAGGCGGGGTCCTCACACTGGCGGCAGGTATCCGGGAAGTAGACAAAGCAGTTATCGGTGCCGGACAGCAGGCCGTTGCCTGCGCCGTCCAGATTCAGACGGCGCTGGATCTTGACGCGGCTGATGTAAGAGGAGCACACGCCATCGTTGGTCAGGGTGCAGTTGATCTCGCAGCGCTGGCAGCCGGTGCACAGGTCTGCGTTGACCACCAGCAGGCCCTGCGGCAGTGCCCAAGTGGCCACTGCGCCGGAATCCACCTGCTGCTGAGAGCAGCCGAACAGGGACAGCATGGAAGCGGACAGGGTGAGCCCTGCAAGGCTCTTGCCCGAGATCTTCATGAATTGACGGCGGGTCATGTCAGCCGTCAGGAAATCAGTTTTTGCCATAGGTTCCATTCCTCCGTTGAGGTCACTCTGCGCAGAGTACCCCGGTCACATAGAAATACGAGTTGTTGACGATGGTCGTCACAGCCGAAGAGGTGATGGTCGCGCCGGAAAGGGCGTCCACCTCGGTCAGGTCTGCGCTGACGGCACCGGACGCATTGCCGGTAGTGGTCAGACTGGCCTGCTCCAGACGCGCCTTGGACTGCTCTTCTGCCGAGAGATCCGCAAAGGGGATCGCCATCGGCTCGCCGTCCAGTGCACTCTTGCTGAGCATGGCTGCGTACAGCTTGCGCCGTGCTACGGCCTCTGCGCTGGAATCCAGCGGCGGAGCCAGTTCATCGTCCAAAGGCTCTCCATTCAGCGCCGAGAGGGTAAGCCCCGCAGCATACATCTTGCGGGTTGCCTCGGCCTCGGGAGAGGTATCGAAGGTGCGCCACTGTGCGGGGTCAAAATCCCCGGCAGCAGCGGGCTGCTCCTCCGCTGCACCGGCAGCGGCATAGGCGGCACCGGTAACGGGGTCCGTTACGGTGTAGCTTTTGCCCGCCAGCGTGAAGGGAGCTGCGCCCTGATACTGGGACGTGAACTCCGGGTTGACGCACTGGCCGCCAAGGCTTTCGGTTTCGTCCTGAGAGAGGATCTCTACTGCGGAAACATTGCCCTCGGCGTCAATGGTCACGGCAGCCTGCACATCGCTCTGGAAGCCCTTCTGAGAGCCCTCCACGCGGTAACTGCCATTGTCGAGCTGGTACACTGCGCTGATGCCGTAGGCGGCTGCATCCGCCTCCGACACCGGCAGCAGGGTACCGGCAACCGTGGTGCGTGCGCTTTGCAAGGTGGTCAGACCGACCGCCAAGGCGATGGTCGCAACGCCCATGGCTGCATAGCCCGGCAGCCGCTTGCGCCACAGCGGTACGGGCGCAAACGGGTTGGTTGCCTGCTTCATGTTATCACCTGCCTGTTTTTTATTTTGCCGGGTAACCCCGGACAACAATTGAGGCCGCTCTGGCTGCTGCAACAGCGGAGCGGTCTCTTCGATAATATATTAACATGCGTGCGCAGAGTATGTCAACAGAAACAGACAGGCTTTTCCGTTTTGTAACTATTGTTTTTGTAATATTTGCTTAAACTTTAGGGAATTTGCGTCCGCACACCAGCTGCAGGCCGTATTCCGCAGCAAGTTCTGCGGATTGCACGGTGGGCATACTTTTGCTTACCAGCACCGGCACCCCGGCGCGGATGGCCTTGCGCACCATATCCAGCGGCACCCGGCCGCTGGTGTACAGCACGCATTCTGCCAGCGGCAGCCCTGCCAGCACCGCGCAGCCCACCGCCTTATCCAGCGCGTTGTGCCGCCCCAGATCCTCACAGGCAAAAACAATTTCCCCTTTGTGCAGCACAAAGCAGCTGTGCACCGCCCGGGTGGCGCGGTACAGCGGCAGACCGGCGTGCATGGCGGCGGTCAAGGTCTGCACCCATTCCGGCTGCAAGGCCAGCCCCGGCACAGGGCGCAGGGGCTGCAGTTCCACCGGGCTGCCCAGCGCGATATTATCGGTGCAGCAGCTGGCCACCTCCTGCGCGGCGGCACGGCGAGTGGGCAGCGGGTGGCGCAGATATACCTGCGCCTTTGCGCCCTCGGCACAGACGGCGATCTGCTCCACCTCGTCCGCAGACGCGATCCATCCTTCGGTGAGCAGCCGCCCCAAGGCCAGCTGCGGCAGCAGCGCCGGGGTGCATACCACCCGGAAGGCGGGCTGCTCGTTTACATAGATAGCGGCGGCGTGCTCTGCCGGTACGGTGGCTTCGGTGCCGTCCGGCAGGCGCAGGCTGGCAAAGGCCGTCTGCGCGCCAAAGCGGTCGGTGATCTGCAAAGAAGGTGTACTGCGTTTTTCCATAAAGTTTCCTTATATTAATGCAATGCTGTGTGTCAGACGGACAGTATCAACATACCGGTTCTGTGGCAAAAAGTCAAGAGTCCTCTTGCCGTAAAACGCAATGCCGGACAGCCCGCAGACTGTTCGGCATTGCGATCAAAACGTCAGATTTAAAGGCCGTTCCTCTCAGACCGTGTTCTCAGAACACCGCCGGGACGATCCGCTGGGCATCCACATCCACGATACCGTAGGTGTTCAGCCGCAGCTTCGGGATGACCGGCAGGCTTACAAAAGCAAGGGTCATAAAGGCGTCGATGTCCTCCGAGATGCCGTGGGCTTTCAGCGCCGCCTTGAGCGCTTGCAGCTTTTCCTCCACAGTCTCGGCGCTTTCGGTGCTCATAAGCCCTGCCACCGGCAGCGGCAGCTCCCCTACCACCTGTCCGTTCAGTGCAAAGGCAAGGCCGCCCTTATTTTTGCGCACCGTGTTGCCCGCCAGCACCATGTCGGCATCGTTGGTGCCCGCCACGATGAGGTTGTGGGAGTCGTGGGCAATGCTGGAAGCCACTGCGCCGCATTGCAGGCCGTAGTTGCCCAAAAAGCCCAATCCCACATGACCGGAGCGGTGATGCCGCTCGAACACCGCCAGCTTGACGATCTGTTGCGCCACATCCACGCCGGGCGCTGTGCCCGGGTGCTGGCAGAACGGAACGATTTTTTCAGTGGTCAGCAGGGCGTGCGGGGTCAGGCAGATCACCCGCTGCCGGGTGCCGGTCTGCTTCAGCTGCAATTGCTCCGGGGTGATCTCATCCATGTTGAAGGAATCGAACACCCGCGCAAAGCGTGCCTTGTCCACAGTAAGGGCGGCGGGGTGCAGCATTCTGCCCTGCTGCGCCACCAGTTTGCCCTTTTTGTACACCTGCTCCACCGTGAACTTTTCCAGATCCGACAGCACGATCAAATCGGCGGTATAGCCCGGGGCTACTGCGCCGCTGTGCGCAAGACCGAAGTACTGGCACGGGACAAGGGTGCCCATCCGCACCGCCACCACCGGGTCTACCCCGGCAGTAATGGCCTTGCGGATGATATAGTCGATATGCCCACCCTGCAACAGGTCTCCGGGGTGCTTATCGTCGGTCACCAGCATACAGCGGCTGCAATAGGGCTCCCGGAACAGGGGCAGCAGGCTTTCCATATTTTGCGCCGCCGTGCCCTCCCGCACCATGATGTACTGCCCGCGCCGTAGCTTTTCCATGGCTTCATGGATGTCCGAGCACTCATGGTCGGACTGCACCCCGGCGGCGATATAGGCGTTCAGCTCCTCCCCGCTGAGGAAGGGCGCGTGCCCGTCGATGCGTTTACCCGCAGCAATGCAGTCGCAGATCTTCTGCAGGATCTTTTCGTCCGCGCGCACCGTGCCGTAGGAGTTCATCAGCTCAGCCAGTCCCAGTACCCGGGGCTGCTGATAGTAGGGGCGCAGCTGCTCCGCTTCCAGCACCGCACCGGACTCGTCCAGCCCGGTGGCGGGCACGCAGGAGGGCAGCATGAAGTAGACCGAAAGCGCCAGATCTTTCGTGGTCTCCAGCATAAAGTCCAGCCCCGCCGTACCGGCCACATTGGAGATCTCGTGCGGGTCGGTGACCACCGCCGTGGTGCCGTGGGGCAGCACCGCCTGCTCAAAGGCCGGGCCGCAGAGCATGGAGCTTTCAATGTGGATGTGCCCATCCACAAGCCCCGGGCAGACATACTTGCCCTGCAAGTCCAGCTCAGTCTCGCCGGTATAGTGCCCCACGCCAAGGATGACCCCCTGACGGATGGCTACATCGGCCTGCTCGATCTCGTTTGTGAACACGTTGATGACCCGGGCGTTTTTCAGCACCAGCTCCGCCCGCACGTCACCCTTTGCTGTCAGGATCTGCTGCTTCAAGGTTTCCATTTTCATAAGAACCCCCTTGTCCTGTTAAAAAGCCTGCGTTCTGTTGCCGGAAAAATCAGTTTTCTTTCGTTTACATGGCGATCCAGCCAAAGGCGTTTGCCACCGAACTTGCCAGAATAATGGCTGCAAAAATGGGGCACAGCCAGCGGATCATAAAATTGAACACAGGCTTGCGGCGGAAGCGCTGACCGTCCTGCTCCACCTCCTGCGCGATCTGCTCCACGCCGATGACGCGGGACACCAGCAGGCAGGTGGCAATGGCGGCAATAGGCATCATGACCGAGTTGGTCAAAAAGTCGAAGAAGTCCAAAAACTGCATCCCGAATACCGTCACCCCGGCCAGCGGGCCGTAGCCCAGTGCCGACAGGCTGCCCAGTGCCACCATGATAGCACCGATGAGCACAGTGGAGCGGGTACGGTCCCAGCCCAGCTCGTCCTCAAAGGTGGAAACAGCGCTCTCGGTCAGGGCAATGGAGCTGGTAATGGCTGCAAACAGCACCAGCACAAAGAACAGCACGCCCACCACAGTGCCCAGACCCATGCTGGCAAACACCTTGGGGATGGTAATGAACATCAGCGCAGGGCCGGCCTGCAAGGTGTCCGGGTCGCCGCCGGAGAAGGCGAACACCGCCGGGATGATCATCAGACCCGCCATGATGGCAATGGCGGTATCAAACACCTCCACGTTCTCGGTGGACTCCTCGATGGAGACGTCCTTCTTCATATAGGAGCCGAAGGTGACCAGAATGCCCATGGCGATGGACAGCGAGTAGAACATCTGTCCCATGGCGGTGACCACGGTCATCCAGGAGAAGTTTTTGGGGTTGGGCACCAGAAAATACTTCACACCCGCCAGTGCACCGGGACGGGTGACAGAGTAGCCCGCAATGACCAGCGACAGCACCACCAGCACCGGCATCATCACCTTGGAGACGCGCTCTACGCCGTTGCGCACACCGGCAAAGATAATGCCCAGCGTGAACAGGCTGAACAGCAAAAAGGCCAGTTCGGCCTGCAAGCCGTTGGTAATAAAGGCGGAGAAGTAGCCGTCTGTCGCCAGATTGCTGCCGCGGCCGCACAGATACTCCGCCAGATAGTGGATGACCCAGCCGCCGATGACCGAATAGTACGGCACGATCAGGATGGGGATGATGGCGTTGATCCAGCCGCCGAACCGGATTCCCTTGCCCTTACCGAAGTGGGCGTAGGCGCTGACCGGGCTTTTGTGGGTCATTCGGCCCAGCGCGGTCTCGGCCACGATCATGGTATAGCCAAAGGTGACTGCCAGCAGAATGTATACCAGCAGAAAAATGCCGCCGCCATATTTGGCTGCCAGATACGGGAAGCGCCAGATGTTGCCCAGACCCACCGAAGCGCCTGCGGCAGACAGCACGAACCCGATCTTACCGGAGAATGCGCTGCGCTTGTGTTGTTGTTCCATGTTGTTGTTCCTCTTTTCCTATCTGCTATAAAAATTAGGCAAAACAAGTGTACCACAACTGCGTACAACTGGCAAGCAATAACACCCCGGTCAGCTCCTGACGGCGCTGACCGGGGTGTTTACCAGTTTCTTTTTATTTTTACAGCTTATGGTACTTGCGATCCTCTTCCTCGTAGACGGGGTCGCAGGTCAGGTACATGCCCAGACGGTTCAGGGTGCTGCTGTCCACGCTGGAAAGCAGCACGGTGGAGTGCACATCGCAGCCCTTGAGGTTGGGCAGCTGGTGCATGGCTGCTGCGGCAAGCTCGCTGGAAGCGGCAGAGCTGGACAGGGCGATCAGGATCTCGTCGGTATGCAGACGGGGGTTCTTGCCACCCAGATAGTTGGTCTTGAGGGTCTGGATAGGCTCGATGGCAGCGGCGCTGACCAGATCCGTCTCCTGCGGGATGCCCGCCAGATACTTGAGCGCATTGATCAGGGCGCTTGCAGTAGCGCCCAGCAGCGGGCCGGTCTTGCCGGTGATGACAGTGCCGTCGCTCAGTTCAATGGCAGCAGCCGGTGCGCCGCCGGTAGCCTCGCTGCGGGCGTGTGCCTGCTTTTCCACTTCCCGGGCCCCCATGGTCAGCCCGGCCTGATTCATCAGCAGCTCCAGCTTGTAGCGCTCGCTCTCCTTGGCGGTGCCGGTGATCTTCTGCTCGCACAGGCACTTGTAGTACCGGCGCACGATCTCCTTGCGGGAGGCCTCGCAGCAGACTGCGTCGTCCACGATGCAGTTGCCGGCCATGTTCACGCCCATGTCCGTAGGGGACTTATAGGGGCTCTGGCCTGCGATCAACTCGAACATCGCGTTCACCACCGGGAAGATCTCGATGTCGCGGTTGTAGTTCACGGTGGTCACGCCGTAGGCTTCCAGATGGAAGGGGTCGATCATGTTCACATCGTTCAGGTCGGCGGTGGCGGCCTCGTAGGCCAGATTGACCGGATGCTTCAGGGGAATGTTCCAGATGGGGAAGGTCTCGAACTTGGCGTAACCGGCCT
>OGZG01002046.1_pt1 | contig 14350 bp, 12 predicted proteins | sample 1576781 | NCBI WGS metagenome assembly OGZG01 (sample SAMEA3541502, study PRJEB24748) | human gut metagenome | biome: human gut; feature: human-associated habitat; material: faeces | place: China | collected 2012 | reverse complement strand
ATTAATCTCGTAGTCTTCCGAAAGGTCGAGCCGTGAGGCTTGCCATAGGATTACCGCCTCTTCGGGCGTGATGTTTCTTTCCTTGTTGTCCATATCGCAGCAGGTCACGCCGCGCGACTACGACGCCTATGACTGGCTGCTGACGATGGACGAAAACAACGCGCGCAGCCTCCGCCGCATCCTTCCGCACGACCCGGACGGCAAGATCCGCCCGCTGCTGTCGTTCGCGGGGGAGCAGCGCGGCATCGCCGACCCGTGGTACACCGATGATTTCGGCGCGGCGTATGCCGACATCGTGCGCGGCTGCACGGCGTTTCTGGAGTACCTGCGCCGCAGCGGAGATGTATAAGCGCAAAAAGGCCGCCAGTCCGGGCGGTCTTTTTTCTGTGTTTGTGCCTTAGAGTGCCCAGCGGCGGCGGTCAAAGAGCGCGAGCGTCATGGCGACGGCGGCGGCGAAAAACACCAGCGCCGGCCACGGCAGACCCAGCACCCGCGGCAGCGGGGCGAGGCACGTGATGGCCGCGCAAAACAGCAGCGAGCAGTCCAGCAGCGCGAAGATGAGCCGGCTCAGCAGCTTCGACTGCGCGGCGCGCGCCGCGTCCGACCACGACTTTTTCACGTTCACGGTCAGCTGTCCGGCGTTGGCCTTGCCGAAGAATTCCGACAGCTGCGCCGGCAGCACTGTGAGCTTCTCGCCCGAGCGGACGAGCTGCTGTGCGAGCGTCTTGACGCGCTTTTCGATGTGCTCGCGGCTCAGGGCGGTGTTCTTGACATACTCCGCCACGATCTCGATGACGTTCGCGTCCGGCGACACGCTCGTGAGCATCCCCTGAATGACGAGCAGGCTGCGCCCGAGCATCGTCAGCGAGCCGGGCACGGACACACCGTATTCATTGAGGATCTGCACGAACTCGTCCACCAGCACGCCCATGTCCATGTCGGCCATCGGCATGGCCTCGTACTTGTGCAGGAAGATGCCGATGCGCTCGGCGAGCGCCTGCCGGTCGGGCATGCGCGTATATTGGCCGAGCGAGAGCAGCGTGTCCGTGAGTGCGGGCACATCCTGCTCATAGATCGTGCGGATGATGCCCAGATACAGCTCCGCCTCGCGCGGGCTGATGCGCCCCATCATGCCGAGGTCGAGCCAGACGATCTTCCCGTCCTGCACGCGGATGTTGCCGGGATGGGGATCGGCGTGGAAGAAGCGGTAGACCGTGATCTGGCGGATATAGTTGTGCACGAGCTTGACGGCGATCTCGTTGAGGTCGTAGCCGTCGGCGCGCAGACCGGCGGCGTCGTCGATCTGGTGACCGCCGATGTATTGCATGACGAGCACGTTCTTCGTGCACCACTCCGGGAATGTGGCCGGGCAGTCGGCGTAGACCACGCCGTCGTTGAGCCGCTTGAATTCGGCGATGTTGTCCGCCTCGATCGTGAAGTCGAGCTCCTCCTGCACGGTGTGCCAGATCTCGTCGAGCACGGCGTGAAAGTCCAGCGCGCTCGCAAGCGGCGTGTACTTGAGCAGCACGGCGGCGCGCTTGAGCAGGCGCACGTCGCGGCTCATGATCTCATACAGGTCGGGGCGCTGCACCTTCACGACGACGCGCTGACCGTCGGTCAGGGTCGCTGCGTGCACCTGCGCGATCGAGGCCGAGCCGAGCGGCCGGATGCCGATGTCGGAAAAGACCTCCTGCCACGGTCGGGCGTAGGCCTGCGTGAGGATGCGCTCCACCTCGGTCAGCGGCATGGGCGTCACGTCCGTGCGCAGCGTCTCGAGCGCGAGGCAGTATTCTTTGGGCAGAATGTCCGAACGCATGGACAGAATTTGTCCGAATTTGACAAACGTCGGCCCGAGGTCCACGAAAATATCGCGCACCTTCTCCGGCGTCAGCCCCTGAACGAGGTGATGCTTTTGCAGTATGGCGACGATCTCGGCGAAGCGCTTGGCCTCGTCGAGCTGCGCGGCGGGGCCGGCCATCAGTCTGCTTCCTTCTTGGCCAGCAGCTTTTGCAGCAGCGCCTCGCGCTCGTCGGCGCTCATGGCGTCCACGTCCACGGCGGGCTTTTCGTCCGCGTCCCTGGCGGCGGCCTGCTTGCAGGTGCGCTTGAGCTCCTCGTTGAGCACGCGCCCCTTCTCCACGGTCACTTCGCCGCGCGCGACGCACTCATCGAGCAGCTTGCCGAGCTTTTCGCAGCCGAGGTCGGCCGCGCCCACGGAGGCGACGATCAGCTTGCGCAGATAGCTTTCAATAGAATCCATAATCCATACACTCCTTATCTTATCTTGTGCACTTTGCGGTATCGTATGCCCGGTCCCGGGCGGGGATCAAGAGTTGGCGCCGGCCGCGGCGGCCGCATCGAGCAGCGCCATGACCCGGCGGTAAAACATCCGTGTGCGCACGATGCCGGTGTTCATCACGCCGCCGATCGCGGCCAGATGGTCCAGATTCTCGACCGGCAGCACCTGCCACACGCCGCGCTGCGGCGTCTGACCGGGCGCGAAGTCCGTGTGCGGTGCGCCGCCGGGATAGCGGGCGGAGACGGTGTTCACGAGTCCGTCGTTCGGCAGCCAGTCGGACGGCACGGCGCCGCCCGCGCGCCCCATCGCGGTCGAAAACGGCCAGAGCAGCGGCGTCATGGCCGTGTCGTGCTTCTGGTCGTGCGTGCTTCAATTTCAAAGTATACTGTTTGTTAGAACCGTTAACACGATGAGTTGTTGTGGATTTACGCCATGCATATTCTTCAGAATTTGTAATTTCATATTTTGAGTTTCCACCACCTGGCCATGTTTCGAATGAATACAATTGCTGATCTCCATTGATAACAGTTTCGGCAGGGAATATCAATTTAAGATTATCCAAATCTGTGCTTGTACCCGGTGTGAATTCAATATATGCATCAACCTTGTTAGCATAAGTTTTACCATCTTCATTAGTCAAGTAATACAAACCATATTTAACAGGAGTTACGTTTTCATTGTCAGACATATAGTCACGTCCACCCAGTGAATTCAAGAATGCACGAACATTCAAGTCAATAGTTTGTTCACTTGTGCTATACTGCAATTTAGCTAACTTATCAGCTGCAGCTGCATCTTTCGTTTCTACATCAATATCAACCAATGCCGGAGCCACTTGCTGCTCACGAACAGCTTTCACTGCAAAGTCATAAGAAATGATTTCCGTACCCTTTTCATTCTTATAAGTTGCTGTCACATAGCATAATTCATTGATAGCTGAAGCTTGCTCACTAGATTTAGCTGTAATAACACCGTCTTTAATTTCAAAGATACCTTTTGCCTTATCAGCTGTTTGTTTGAATTCAACAGTGATACCACTAAATCCTAAATCAGCCATTGAAATAAAATCCTCTTCTGCCCCATGTCCTAAAGCTACAGAATCATTCAAATTATAAGATTTATTATAAACAAATGTATATTCAACATAAGATGAAAAATCGGATTCGGTAGTTGCATCAGCCAAAACATCAGTAGGAACTTCAACTGCATCTTTTGTATGCACAAAACTCAAATCAGCCGGAGTCCATTTTTCAGCTTTGAAGTTGAAATAATCAGAGGCTGTTGTATAACCGTTAATTGTTACATCCAAAGAAGAAGCGTAAGGTTTATCAACTTCAATGTTTTCGGAAATCATATTTACACTCAAGATACCTTGTCGGTTATCCACCCATTTTGCACTACCTTCTACATATTTCAGTGCAGGAACAAGTGCTCTGGTTTTATATGTATCGGTAAATGCAAATACAGCTTTACCTAGATCCAGTGTAGTAGGCCATACTTTGAAAGTAGCTACAGAAGCACTGGTTGCCAATAATTCCGCATCAGGATCATTGGACGACATCAACCCGATTGATTTTACAAAATCATCTTTATCATTAGCAGCTTGTCTTCTGTAAATAATGCTTTGCAAACCATTATAGGCAGAACCTTCTGCCAACATTTTATATTCTTTACCGTCAAGAGTGATGACGTACAAACCATCTACCTCATTTATAACAATAGAAGGAACTTTAGTATCAGTTTTCAAGCTTGTTACCACATCACCGATAACGACATACCCATCTTTATTAATAGACACGTTAGCTGATGCATCCTGACCTGGTTCACCAGGCTGACCAGGTTCACCTTGTTCTCCCTTCTTCCCAGTAGCATTAACCTTATTTCCATCTGCATCTAAAACATACTCATAGGTTTTGCCATCATCAGTACTTACCTGCCAATAGTTGTCACTTGATACTTTAAATTTAGGAATGACCGTTTCACCATTTAGTCCCGGCTGTCCGTTCTCTCCATCTTTACCATTGGTGATAGTCAATTTAGAACCGTTAGAAAGAGACAACTCATAACCATTTGCTACAGGAGTATAACTGACAATAAATTTACCGGCTTTCATTGCAGCATCCACCTCTTCAATTTTACTCTTATTGGCGTCGACCTGCTGTTGCAAACCATCTATATCATCATCGTAGTCTTTGCATCCTACGTAGCTGATAGCAGAAAGCGCCTAGTCTCGACTCTCAAGTAGAGAAGGGTTCCTCTTTCGTCTTGCGTTTTCCGATTGTTACCAAACGGATTCTATAAATAAGTATTAATACATGCGATTAGCTTATCCGGCTTGATCGGTTTAGCGATGTAAGAGGAGAATCCACTTTGTTTTACCCGTTCCTCATCCTCTGCGAAAGCGAAAGCCGTTACGGCGATGATAGGGATGGACTGGCTCTTTTCCCGAATTACCCGTGTAGCCTCATAGCCGTCTACGATCGGCATTTTTAGGTCCATTAGGATTAAGTCCGGTTGATATTTATTGAATAAATCGATCGCTTGTTCCCCGTTCCATGCGTGTATAAGGTTATAATCTTTCAACATGGCTTGGAATAAAGTATAGTTGCTTTCGTTATCTTCCGCTATTAATAGGGTTGCCGATTTGGATGACTGGCTCTTCTGTACATTCTCGGTTTTTGGTTTCTCATGCGGGACTTCCTGCATTTCTAGTATCGAATAGGGCAACGTAAACCAGAATGTAGAACCTTTTCCTTGCTCTGATTCCACCCCTATATCTCCACCCAGACGCTTGATAATCATCTGGCAAATCGATAATCCCAGCCCCGTTCCTTGCACAAAGCTATTTAACTTAACGAAACGGGTGAAAACTTGACCGATCTTATCCTTGGCGATACCGCATCCCGTATCTTTTACATAGAAATACAACTCATCATCTCTATGGCGGTAGCCAAACAGGATGCTACCTTGAGTCGTGAACTTGATGGCATTGTTGATAAAGTTCGTAATGACTTGGGAGACCCGGTTACGGTCGGTGCGTAAGATACAATTCGGGATCTTCTCGACAAAGCATACCTGCACACCATCTTGCGCCTTCAAACGGGAAGACTGCTCGATATCGGAGAATAGTTGATTGACATCTACGTCTGAATCCACGAATTCTAGCGTACCCGCCTCTATCTTGGCTAGATCGAGAATATCATTGATCAATTGCAATAGCAGGTCGTTGTTGCTATTAATGATATTGATATATTCCTCTTTATCCTCCATATTCTCGGTTACGGCCAATAATCCGGAGAAACCGACGATCGCATTCAATGGCGTTCGAATCTCATGACTCATATTCGCCAAGAACGCGGATTTCAAACGATCGGACTCTTCCGCTTTCTCTTTCGCTTTCCTCAGTTCGTTCTCCGCCTGTTTTTGTTTTGTCACATCTTCTTTCTTGAAAATAACCCCGATAAGGTTGTCGTGCTCGTCTAATACAGGGTTCGCCAAAATATGAAGATACTTTCACCGCCAGCATCGGGGTGGCGCTGGCCAGCTGCCACCTGCCGCAGGAAGCCGACAGCGCGCCGCGCCATCAGGCCGGTCACGCCGAGCTGGGAATGGGCATCCACGGTGAGCCAGGCGCCTCGACGATCGCCACGCAAAACAGTGCGGAAATCGTCAACCTGATGGTGGAAAAACTGACTGCCGCCCTGCCGGAAACCGGCCGCCTGGCGGTGATGCTTAATAACCTCGGCGGCGTGTCGGAGGCTGAGATGGCGATCCTGACCCGCGAGCTGGCCAACACCCCGCTGCAGGCGCGCGTTGACTGGTTAATAGGCCCGGCCTCGCTGGTGACGGCGCTGGATATGAAAGGCTTCTCGCTGAGCGCCATCGTGCTGGAGGAGGGTATTGAAAAAGCGCTGCTGTCGGACGTGGAAACCGCCGGCTGGCAGACGCCGGTGCAGCCGCGGGCAGTTAACATCATGCCGTCCACTCTCGCCAGCGCGCGCGTCGACTTTATACCATCGGGCAATCCACTGGTGGGCGATTACGTCGCGCAGGTGACCGGCACCCTCTCCGACCTTGAAGCCCATCTCAACGCGCTGGACGCCAAAGTGGGCGACGGCGATACCGGCTCCACCTTCGCCGCCGGGGCGCGCGAGATTGCCGACCTGCTGCAGCGCCAGCAGCTGCCGCTAAACGATCTGCCAACGCTCTTTGCGCTGATCGGCGAACGTCTGACGGTGGTGATGGGCGGCTCCAGCGGGGTATTGATGTCTATCTTCTTCACCGCTGCCGGGCAGAAGCTGGGACAAGGCGCCAGCGTGGCCGAGGCGCTGAACGCCGGTCTGGAACAGATGAAGTTTTACGGCGGCGCCGATGAGGGAGACCGGACGATGATCGACGCTCTGCAGCCGGCGCTGGCGGCGCTGCTGGCCGAACCGGAGAATCTGCAGGCCGCTTTTGCCGCGGCGCAGGCCGGGGCGGATCGCACCTGCCAGTCGGGCAAAGCTGGCGCCGGACGAGCGTCCTATCTCAACAGCGATAGCCTGCTCGGCAACATGGACCCCGGCGCCCATGCGGTAGCGATGGTGTTTAAGGCCCTGGCGGAACGATAAGCCTTCCCCGGTGGCGCAGCGCTTACCGGGGCTACAAATCGGCGCCAACCGTACGCAAGCCGCTATCCGGGTTTTACTGGGGCGACGTCACACCGCCGAAGAGAAGGTCGGGTAAGGCGTAAGCCGCCACCCGACAAAAAACGGCGCCAACCGTAGCCCGGATAAGGCGCAAGCCGCTATCCGGGTTTTACCACGATGGCTTTTTACTTACTGTGCCAGTACGCCTGGGAACGCACCAGCTGCTGATCGATACTCTCGTCTTCAAAGCGCGCCAGCAGCGATTTCACCACCGCGCCTTCGCCGGTCAGCCAGATGAAATAATCCTCCGCCGGCACCTTCACCTGGGCCAGACGCTCGGCGACGAAGGCCGGGTTGTGGCCCACCACCCACTCGATGTTAAAGCCGTCGAGATCCGCCAGATAATCTTTATACGACGCATCGGCGATAGTAACGATGGCCGTCACCTGCGGCCTTGCCGGCAGCTGGCGTAATCCCAGCAGACGACGGCGCAGCGCCGGCATGCCGGACTCATCGCAAACATACAGCTGCCAGGCATAATCTTCCGGCACCACCAGCGAGCCGCGCGGGCCGCCGATCACCAGCTTATCGCCCACTTTTGCTTCCAGCGCCCAGCGGCTGGCGATACCGCCATCGTGGATATAGAAATCGTAAGTCAGCTCGTGACGTTCGGCATCGTACAGCGGCGTATAGTCACGAGTGGCAGGCCGCACGCCCTCGCCCCAGTCAATCCCCTCCTCGGTCACCTGCGGCGGGGGAAATGCCGCGCCCGGCTCGGGGAAAAAAAGCTTGGTATGATCGTCAAAGCCGTGAGAAGCGAAGCCTTCCAGCGTCTCGCCTCCCAGCACGATACGCTGGAACGCCGCGCCTGCGCGCTCCACGCGCAGCACCGTCAGCTCACGGAAACGCAGCTCATTGCGGACACGCTGCGGGTACTTGTCTGCTTTGGTTTTTGTCATCATCGATTGCCTTCGTGAACGGTAAATAGATATATCTAAACTTGATGCAAATGATAATGATTGCCAACTAAAAAGAATGCAAGTCTTTTTTTGATATAGTCAAAACAAACCGCATCAAAATCCACAGCCAGAAAATAATTACATATATATCAATATATTAAAAAATAAATAGCAACCAGCATTGCGAACATTCATTTTTTAGATATAAATTAGATATATCAAAAACAGCAGGAGGTAACCATGCGACATCATCATGAAGAGGGGCGTGGGCCACGCGGGCGCCACGGTGATCCCAGCGAACACGGCGACCATGGCCGCCGCGGCGGCGGACGCCGCCAGCGTTTCTTTGGCCACGGTGAACTGCGGCTGATCATTCTGGATATCCTCAGCCGCAACGCCAGCCATGGCTATGAGCTGATCAAAGAGATCGAAACGCTTACCCAGGGGAACTACAGCCCCAGCCCGGGGGTGATCTACCCGACGCTGGATCTGCTCCAGGACCAGGGCCTTATCAGCGTGGAAGATGACAACGGACGTAAAAAAATCGTTATCAGCGAGGAAGGAAAACAGCTGCACGCCGAGAACCAGGAGCACCTGGCCCATATCCAGGAGCGTCTGCAGGCGCGGATGGTCGGCTGCGAGCTGCGCCGGGATCCGCAGATGAAGCGCGCGCTGGAAAACTTCAAAGCGGTCCTCGACCTGAAAGTGAACCAGCAGGCCAGCAGTGCCGCCCAGCTCAAGCAGATCATCGGCATTATCGACCGGGCGGCGATGGAGATCTCTCAGCTCGACTAAGCCTCTTTTTTCACCACCGGCTGCCCCGCGCTGGGGCAGCTCGCACCACGACGGATCGCCCCGTTCATCGCCGCCAGGCAGAAAATCTCGTCAGCTCAGGAATAAAACGTGCCAATAGTGGCGCAATGAGATTAAATTTTACACATTTCGTCTTTTACTTTGCATTTATCCCGATTTTCACCGCTTCTGCCGAACTGGCGTAATCCCTGCAATACTTAATCCAGTATCGTGTGATACGTCCGCCCCAGGAGCACATTTTGAACAGGTTACCTTCCAGCGCATCGGCTCTGGCCTGCAGCGCACACGCACTGAATCTCATTGAAAAGCGCACGCTTGATCATGAGGAAATGAAAGCACTTAACCAGGAGGTCAGGGAATACTTTAAAGAGCATGTGAATCCGGGGTTTTTAGAGTATCGAAAATCGGTCACAGCCGGCGGGGATTACGGAGCCGTAGAGTGGCAAGCGGGAGGGTTAAATACGCTTGTCGACACCCAGGGACAGGAATTTATCGACTGCCTTGGTGGGTTTGGCATCTTCAATGTAGGGCACCGTAATCCAGTTGTGGTATCCGCCGTCGAGAATCAACTCGCGAAACAACCGCTTCACAGTCAGGAACTGCTGGATCCGCTACGCGCGATGCTGGCGAAAACCCTGGCAGCCTTAACGCCCGGCAAACTAAAGTACAGTTTCTTCTGCAACAGCGGTACCGAATCGGTAGAGGCGGCTATCAAGCTGGCGAAAGCCTATCAGTCGCCGCGCGGTAAATTTACCTTCATCGCCACCAGCGGCGCCTTCCACGGTAAATCGCTGGGTGCGCTGTCGGCCACCGCCAAGTCGACCTTCCGCAAACCCTTTATGCCGCTGCTGCCGGGCTTCCGCCACGTGCCGTTCGGCGATATCAACGCCATGCGCACCATGCTGAGCGAGTGCAAGAAAACCGGCGACGACGTCGCGGCGGTGATCCTCGAGCCGATTCAGGGCGAAGGGGGCGTGATCCTCCCGCCGCAGGGGTATTTGCCGGCGGTGCGTAAGCTGTGCGATGAGTTTGGCGCCCTGCTGATCCTCGACGAAGTGCAGACCGGCATGGGCCGCACCGGCAAGATGTTCGCCTGCGAGCATGAGAACGTTCAGCCCGATATTCTGTGTCTGGCGAAAGCGCTCGGCGGCGGTGTGATGCCGATCGGCGCGACGGTGGCGACGGAAGAGGTCTTCTCGGTGCTGTTCGACAACCCGTTCCTGCACACCACCACCTTCGGCGGCAACCCGTTGGCCTGTGCGGCGGCGCTGGCGACGATCAACGTGCTGTTGACGCAAAACCTGCCGGCGCAGGCGGCGCAGAAAGGCGATATGCTGCTGGACGGGTTCCGCCTGCTGGCGCAGGAGTATCCGGACCTGGTGAATGAAGTACGCGGGAAAGGCATGCTGATGGCCATCGAATTTGTCGATAACGAGATTGGCTACGACTTTGCCAGCGAGATGTTCAGACAGCGGGTGCTGGTCGCCGGGACGTTAAACAACGCCAAGACGATCCGCGTTGAACCGCCGCTGACCCTCACCCTGGAGCAGTGTGAGCAGGTACTGAAAGCGGCGCGTAAGGCGCTGGCGGCCCTGCGCGTCTCGGTTGAAGAAGCGTAATAAGTGCCCTTCCCCCTCTCCCACAGGGAGAGGGGGAAGGAAAATCCTCACACCTGCGGTAACAGGCCGATAAAGCTGCGCTTCTGCCGCGGCTGCGACATCATCTCCTCCAGCTTTTCGACGCAGGCTAAATAGTGCGGCGTCTTCTTATGCGCCAGCACCGCCTCATCGTCTTTATAGGCTTCGTAGATAAAAAAGCGGGTTTTCACCTCGGGATCCTGCAGGACATCAAAGCGCAGGTTGCCCGGCTCCTGCAGCGCGCCTTCGTGGTTGGCGCGAAACACCTCAAGAAACTCATCCACCCGCTCGGGTTTAATATTGATCTCCACCAGCGTCACATTCATTTCAGCTCTCCCTGTTTCTCTTCCTGCCAGAACTGATACGCTTCGCGCGCGTTCAGATTCTCATGCACCACCTTTTTCACCGCCTTCAGCATCGCGCGCGGGGCGCTGGACTGGAAAATATTGCGCCCCATATCCACCCCGGACGCCCCCTGATCGATCGCCCGCCAGCACATCTCCAGCGCCTCATGCTCCGGCAGTTTTTTACCGCCGGCGATGACGATCGGCACCGGACAGCTGGCGGTCACTTTTTCAAAGCCTTCCTCAACGAAATAGGTCTTCACAAACTGCGCCCCCATTTCGGCGGCAATCCGGCTGGCCAGCGAGAAGTAGCGCGCGTCGCGGGTCATCTCTTTGCCGACGCCGGTAACCGCCAGTACCGGCATACCGTAGCGATTACCGGCATCCACCAGTTTGATGATGTTATTGATCGACTGATGTTCGTATTCGCTGCCGATATAGACCTGCGCCGCCACCGCGCAAACGTTGAGACGCAGCGCGTCTTCCATCGCCACCGCCACGCATTCGTTGGAGAGTTCGCTCAAAATCGAATTGCCGCCGGAGGCGCGCAGCACCACCGGCTTATTGGTGGCCGCCGGTACCTGGCTGCGCAGTACGCCGCGGGTGCACATCAGCACATCGGTGTCGGCAAACAGCGGCGCAATCGACAGGTCGATACGCTCCAGCCCGGTGGTTGGCCCCTGGAAGTAGCCATGATCGAAGGCCAGCATCACCGTGCGGTTGCTGTGCGGATTAAAGATGCGCGCCAGCCGCGACTGCATGCCCCAGTCCAGCGAGCCGCAGCCTTTCAGGGTATACAGCGTATTCTGCTGCGGGCGGTCGATACCGAAGTCCTTACCTTCTTTGATGTCGTCTAAATCAGCCATCTCATCCTCCGTCAGAAGTCGTAGTTATTGATGTTCTCTTTGCTGAACACCACGCGCTCCGGCAGCAGCACGATACCGTTGCCCTTCGCCTCATACTGGTAGCCCTGCACGCTATTCGGTTCGACCTTCAGCGAGCCGATATCTTTCACCTCAACGCTGTCGCCGACGTTAAGATCGCCCTTTTTCAGCAATCGATCGGCGACGTTAACCGCAATTTTGCCCTGCTGAACCACATCCCACAGGCCGAACGCTTTTACCGTGCCGCGCTCAACGTACGGGCGCATCACGTTCGGCGTACTAAAGCCGACGATCGCCACGCCCTGACGCTTGAGGTTCTCCGCCGCCTGCGCCGCCGCCGGCAGCGCATTGGCATCCGGCGCGATAATGGCGTCGAGATCCGGATACGCTTTTAAGATCCCCTCGGCGGTTTGCAGCGATTTGGTGGCATCGTTATAGCCAAACTGGGTGGTGACGATTTGCCACTGCGGATGCTCTTTTTCGATTTTGGCTTTGGCTTCCTTCACCCACTGGTTCTGGTCGGTCACCGTCGGGCTGGAGTAGAAAAACGCGACTTTGGCGGCAGGTTTGCTGACCTGCTTTTCCGCCATCTCCACCAGCAGGCCGCCGAGCTGCTGCGGCGTGCCCTGGTTGATATAGATGCTGCGGCACTCCGGTTTGGTATCGGAATCCCAGGTCAGGACTTTCACCCCGCGCTGCATCGCCCGCTTCAGCGCCGGGCACAGGCCGTCCGGCGAAACGGCGGAGACGATAATCGCGTTGTAGCCCTGGTTGACGAAGTTGTTGATAAGCTGCACCTGACCGGAGACGCTGGGCTCGGTGGGGCCGTCATAGGTGACATCCACGCCCAGCGCTTTCCCCGCCTCTTTCGCGCCGTTGCCGCCGCTGGTAAAGAAGCCGACGCCGACCAGCTTAGGAATAAAGGCGATGCGGTCCGCCGCTTGCGCGGTGACTACGCTCATCGCCAGCGCCAGCGCGCTGACCTGCAGGATACGTTTTGTTTTCATTGTTGTGCTCCGATTGTTCTATGCGAGAAAAGACGCCGCCAGGTCGCGCGCACCCATTCACGGTGCAGGCTCAGCGAACGCCCCATCACCACCACAACCAACAGCGCCCCTGACAGCGCGCTCGACACCTGGTTGGGGATGCCGACCATCTGTAAACCCTGTTGCAGATACCCCACCAGCAATGCCGCCAGCGCGGTACCCAGTATCGATCCCGAGCCGCCGTAAATATTGGCCCCGCCGAGCACCGCCGCGGTCAGCGCCGGCATCAGCAGGTCGCGGCCTAAATCCGAACGCGCCGAGCCGAAATAGGAGACCATCACCAGCGCCGCGACCGCCGAGGCGACGCCCACCAGGCCATACAGCACGTACGGGATGCCGTTCACCGACAGCGCGGCATAGCGCGCGGCGCGCGGGTTTTGCCCGAGTAAAAAGAGATGGCGGCCAAAGCGCCCGCGATGGGTCCCCAGCCTTTGATGGTGTAGTCCTTGGTATCGCATGTAACCTGACGAGAACCTTCGGTTTGAACAATCCGGAAATTCCGGATTGTTATTTCACCCTTGTTTCTATTCGTTGGTTTTCCCTCACAAGTTTTACTGCACTTTCTACATGCACCGTCATCGGGAACATATCGACCGTTGCCAGGCGTTCTGCTTTATATCCGTTTGCGGTCAGATACTTCAGATCTCTTGCCAGTGTCGCGGAATCGCAGCTGACGTAGACGACTCTTTCCGGCTGCATTTTGACGATGGTCTCAAGCAGGGCTTCATCGCAGCCTTTTCTTGGCGGATCGACTACGATCACATCGGCTTTGACGTTTTCGGTTTCGTATTTGTGAGGCAGGATTTCTTCTGCTTTGCCAACATAAAACTCTGCATTTTGGATGCCGTTTCGTCTGGCATTGTCTTTCGCATCTGCGATGGCAGGCGGCACGATCTCTACGCCGTAAACCTGTTTTGCTTTCTGTGCAAGGAACAGAGAGATGGTTCCGATGCCGCAGTAGAGATCCCATACGGTCTCTTTACCGGTCAGTCCTGCGTATTCCAGGGCTTTTCCGTAAAGCTTTTCGGTCTGTACCGGGTTGACCTGATAGAAAGACAGCGGGGAAATGCGGTATTTGACGTTTCCGATATAATCTTCGATATAATCCTGACCCCAGATCGGCTGGATTTCTTTTCCGAGAATCACATTTGTCTGCTCAGTGTTGACATTTGCCATGATTGCGGTCACGCCCTCGATCTTCTGAAGCCTGTCTACCAGTTTTTCAACCTGTGGAATCTTTCTGCCATTGATCACGAGGCAGACCATCAGTTCTTTTGTGGTAAATCCCTTGCGGATCAGTACGTGACGCACCAGCCCTTTTCCGGTCTTTTCATCATATGGCTCTACTTTACAGACTTCCATCCACGAAATGACTTCGTTTAAGATCGCTTCATTTTCTTCTGCTCCGAGCAGACAGTCGGTGTTTGCTATGATGCTGTGCGTGCGGCCTGCATAAAATCCGGCAATGATTTTTCCGTTTTTATCACGGCCGATCGGAAACTGTGCTTTGTTGCGGTAGTGAAATGGCTCTTCCATGCCGCAGATCGGCTCTACTTCCATCGCAGAAAGATCCAGACCGCCGAGGCGTCTTAAATTGTTGCAGACTTTGTTTTCTTTAAAGGTAAGCTGACGTTCATAATACATCTGCTGGATCTGACATCCGCCGCACTGTCTGGCAACCGGACAGGCCCCCTCGTGCAGTGCATCAAACTGCCCGCCGGCCCCAACCCTCAGCCCGAAG
>OGZG01002035.1_pt1 | contig 14379 bp, 10 predicted proteins | sample 1576781 | NCBI WGS metagenome assembly OGZG01 (sample SAMEA3541502, study PRJEB24748) | human gut metagenome | biome: human gut; feature: human-associated habitat; material: faeces | place: China | collected 2012 | reverse complement strand
TCCGCGTAATGCGGCTGCCGGCAGTCTGCGTCAGCTGGACCCTAACGTAACGGCGCAGCGGTCGTTAAGCTTTTTTGCTTATGCCGTAGGCGAAGGAGCCAGGGACAAGCATGCCGATTCTTTGGCGATGCTGGCTGATTATGGCTTTAAGGTCAGTGAAAATTACCGTATCGTAAAAAGTATCGATGAGGCAATAGAATATATCAGGGACTTTGACTCCCGGCGTAAAAGTCTGGCTTATGATACTGACGGCGCAGTACTTAAAGTCAACGCTGTTTATCAGCAGGATATTTTAGGTGCGACAGGCAAGGACCCACGCTGGGCGATCGCTTTTAAATTTCCGCCTGAGCAGGCTGAAACCAGGCTGGAGGATATCGTGATCCAGGTTGGGCGCACAGGCGTGCTGACGCCGACGGCGGTACTGACGCCGGTAAGGCTGTCGGGCAGTACGGTAAGCAGGGCTACGCTGCACAATGAAGATTTTATTAAAGCGAAGGATATCAGGATCGGCGATACGGTGGTCATCAATAAAGCCGGTGAGATCATCCCGGAGGTTCTGCATGTCGTGCTGGGCAAACGGCCGGAAGATACGAAGCCTTATGCGATGCCGCAGGAATGTCCGGAGTGCGGCTGGGCTGTTGAACGTAAAGACGGTGAGGCAGCTTTGCGCTGCACTAATCCGCATTGCCCGGCTTTGGGACGCGAAGGGCTGATCCATTTTGCTTCTAAAGGAGCAATGGATATCGAAGGCTGTGGACCGGCGGTGATCAATCAGCTGCTGGAGGCGGAACTGATCCGCGACGTCAGCGACCTGTATCTGCTGACTAAAGAACAGCTGGTAGTGCTGGATAGAATGGGTGAAAAATCGGCGGAAAATTTAGTGAAAGCTATTGCCGCCAGCAAGGAGCAGAGCTTCGACCGGCTGCTTTTCGGCCTGGGCATCCGTCACGTCGGGGCCAAGGTGGCTAGGCTGCTGGCAGTGCATTTTGGTACGGTCGAGAATTTGCTGGCTGCCGATGCAGAGCAGATCGCCGCTATCGACGATATCGGACCGAAGATAGCTGAAAGTGTCGTTACTTATTTGGCGTCGCCGTCGAACCGCGACTTGCTCGCCCGTCTGAAAGAGCTGGGTCTGAATATGGAAATGCAGGTTCAGGCTGTCAGCGAAGAGCATCCCTTTTATGGCAAAACTATGGTCTTTACAGGTACGATGCCGACTTTGGGACGTGCTGAAGCGCAGACTATGGCGCAGGACGTGGGCGCTAAGGTCAGCGGCAGCGTCAGTAAAAAAACGGACTATGTCGTCGCCGGTGCCGAAGCAGGCAGTAAGCTGACGAAGGCGGAACAGCTGGGTGTGACTGTTATCGACGAAGCCGAATTTTTGCGCTTGCTAAGCGGTGCAGCTGAAGTATCGGGGACAGCGACAAAGGAACAGAAGCTTTTTTAAAAATATAATAGAAAAACAAACGACTGCATAATTTTATTATGCAGTCGTTTGGCGTTTATGAAGCTAAAATTTTTATTTGTCCAGATAAGCGGCTGTGATCTCGCCGGTGTAGTAGGTGTGCCAATCCTTATCGGCATACCATCTGTCGGCCAGGGCCTTATCAAAATTTTCCGGTGCCATTTCGCGTTTTTCCACGATGCGGCATTCCAGATGCAGCCCGGCGCCTTTGATGACGGGCACTTTAACGGTCTGCCCTTCAGCAGGGGTGATTTCTGCCGCGGCGAATTTATCCATGTCACGTCCTGATTTGCTGCCGCATAGTCCCAGTGCTTTACTGAAAGCGGCTGTCAGCGGAAAACTGACGGTAAATTCGTTATGGGCTTCGATCAGCTCGTGCGTATAGCGTGAGTGACGTACCATTACGGTAAAAACAGGTTTTCCCCAAATATTGCCCAGCGCTCCCCAGCCAATCGTCATCGTATTGTGTCTGCCGCCTGCGGCAGTAGTAAGAAAAGCACCCTTCGCCAAAACCTTTAAAATAGTTTCCGCATGGTCGAAAGCGTTGATATTTTGCATAGCTGTCACACTCCTTCTACTATTATTATAATCGCTTTTGTGTGACAATGCTGTAAATTTGGCGAAAACAGGCATTGAAGCCAGGTGAAAATATTCAAATAGAGATCGATTGACAGTGCAAAAGAAATAAATTAAACTAGGTGCAAGTAAAAATATATCTTTAGGAGGCATTTTATGTTGAAGAAAAGTATGGCGGCAGTAGTTATGGTTATGGTGTTTGCCCTGGCACTGGCAGGCTGCGGCGGTAGTGACGGTGTCATGAGCAAGGGGTATGGGGATCTTTTCCGCGACAAAGCAGCTATTAATAAGGCGGTTACTGAAATAAAAGCCAAAGGCGGCGGTACGCCGCTGATGATTTTTCAAAGTATGCATTTCGGACCGGAATTTATTAATTTTTCCCGACAGGACCCTAAGAATAAAGAAAACGTCGATAATTTTGTCTGGACGCCTAATACAGGCTGGCAGGGACCTAAAATCGTAAAATTGAGCGGCGGCGGTAAACTTGAAGATAATTTATTCAATATTGACGACGTCAACTGGGATGCGATACCTGTTTTTATTGCTGAAACAGAGAAACTGGCAAAAGAAAACGGTATCGAAAAGGCTTCACTGGGCAGCAGCATTATGATCAATTTCAATGTCAGGAAGCAGACTCTCAGTTTTTCGGCTACGGTAAAAGGTGAACGTAAAGATGCTTATTCTACCGGCGATGTCCAGACAGGTAAAGTTACTAATTTCAGAGTGAAATAATAAAAAATAAACCTGCCGTTAAAGGCGGGTTTATTTTTTTGCCGCGGCAGTTGCTGAAGCAAAGCGGTATATGATGGATATTATAGAAGTATAGGACAATTTGTGATATAATATATCCGATTTATTGCATATAATGAAGAACATTTATCATAGGAAGGTGAAAAAATGAAGGTCACGACCAAAGATGTAGAATACATCGCCCAGCTTTCCCGTTTGACTATTCCTGAGGGTGAAATGGAAAAATTCACGGAACAGTTCAATCAGATCCTCAATTATGCCGATATTTTGCAGAAGCTTGATACCGCAGGCATCGAGCCGACTCCGTACGTGCTGCCGATCAGCAACGCGTTCCGTGAGGACGTAGCTCTGCCCGGCGTTACTCAGGAAGAAGCGCTGAAAAATGCTCCGGCAGTCCATAACGGCGGCTTTAAAGTGCCCCGCGTTATCGAATAAGAGAGGGAGGAACTACTGTGGATCTTTACAAGAGCACTGCTCATGAATTGCATGATAAACTCGTTAATAAAGAAATCAGCTCCGTGGAACTGACTAAAGCTCTGTATGAGCGCATCGACGCTGTCGAGGATCAGGTCAAAGCCTATGTGACGCTGGATAAAGAAAATGCTTTGGCACAGGCGGCCAAGGTTGACGCCATGATCGCCGCCGGTGAAAAAATCGCTCCGCTGGCCGGCATCCCCGGCGCGATCAAAGATAATATCTGCACTAAAGGTCTTTTGACGACCTGTTCGTCCAAAATGCTGGCTAATGTTGTGCCGATTTATGATGCGCATGTTATTAAAAAACTTCGCGCCGAAGAAACTATTTTCCTCGGCAAAACAAATATGGACGAATTTGCGATGGGTTCTACTACTGAATCGTCTTATTTCCAGGCTACTCATAATCCCTGGAACCTGGACCGCGTACCCGGCGGCTCCTCCGGCGGCAGTGCCGCTGCTATCGCGGCCGGCGAAGCTATCTGGACTCTGGGTTCAGATACCGGCGGTTCCATTCGTCAGCCTGCTTCTTTTAACGGCTGTGTCGGTATCAAACCGACCTATGGCCGTGTTTCCCGTTACGGCTGCGTGGCTTTTGCGTCTTCGCTCGACCAGATCGGGCCGATCACCCGCGACGTTACCGATGCCGCTACAGTGCTCAATACTATCTGCGGCAAGGACGAGCATGATTCTACTTCGCTGCCGGTGGAAGTGCCTGACTTTACCAAAGCTCTGCGTCAGGACGTTAAAGGCCTGCGTATCGGTCTGCCGAAAGAATATTACGGCGAAGGCCTGGACCCCAAAGTCCATGCCGAACTGAAAAAAGCAATCGCTCAATACGAAGCCATGGGCGCTGAGATCGTTGAGATTTCCCTGCCTCATACCGAATATGCGGTCATTACCTATTACATCATTGCTCCGGCGGAGGCTTCCGCCAATCTGGCCCGTTATGACGGCGTCCGGTACGGTTTCCGTGCGGCTAATGCCACCAGCGCGCCCGAAATGACTACGCTCAGCCGTACAGAAGGCTTCGGCGCGGAAGTAAAACGCCGTATCATGCTGGGAACTTATGTTTTGAGCAGCGGCTATTACGATGCTTACTATAAAAAAGCCATGCAGGTGCGCACGCTTATCCGCCGCGACTTTGACAGCGCTTTTGAAAAATGTGACGTTATCCTGGCGCCGACCTCTCCGGTCGTTGCTTATCCTATCGACGGCAAAATGGACCCTTTGTCCATCTATATGCTCGACGTTTACACCATTCCGGTCAATATGGCGGGCCTGCCGGGTATTTCCGTACCCTGCGGCTTCGCGGACGGTATGCCTGTGGGCATGCAGCTGATCGGCAAACCGCTGGACGAAGAAACCGTGCTGCGTGCAGCCTATACCTTTGAACAAGCCAACGAATACCACAAGGTACTGGCACCGTTAGGAGGTAACAAATAATGAAAAAATATACTACTGTTATCGGTTTGGAAGTCCATGCCGAGCTCAAAACAAATTCTAAAGCGTTCTGCTCCTGCTCGACTGAGTTCGGCGGCGAGCCTAACACCCATGTCTGCCCGGTCTGCCTGGGGATGCCCGGCGCTTTGCCTGTACTCAACAAACAGGTGGTGGAATTTGCGATCCGTGCGGGACTGGCTCTGAACTGCGATATCCAGAAATTCAATAAATTCGACCGTAAAAACTATTTTTATCCCGATCTGTCAAAAAACTATCAGATCTCTCAATTCGATCAGCCTATTTGCCTGGGCGGGCATATCGACATTGAAGTGGAAGGCGGGAAAAAACGCATCGGCGTGACCCGTATCCATATGGAAGAAGATGCCGGGAAGCTGAACCACAGCGGCGCTACGATCAGTACCTCCGACTCGTCGGCAGTAGACTACAACCGTGCCGGCGTACCTCTGATCGAGATTGTCTCCGAGCCTGATATGCGCAGCTCCGAAGAAGCCCGCGCCTACCTGGAACAATTAAAAGCTATTTTGGAATATACTGATGTCTGCGACTGCAAAATGCAGGAAGGCAGTCTGCGCTGTGATGCCAATATCTCTGTCATGCCGGAAGGCGCTGCCGAGTTCGGTACCCGCGCCGAGATCAAAAACCTTAACTCCTTCCGCGCTCTGGTGCGCGCGATCGAGTACGAAGTCGAGCGGCAGATCGACCTTGTTGAAAGCGGCGGCCATGTTGTGCAGGAGACCCGTACCTGGGATGACGCACAGGGCATGACCTTGTCCATGCGCAGCAAAGAAGAAGCGCATGACTACCGTTATTTCCCGGAACCTGATCTGGTGCCGGTAGAATTAGACGACGCCTGGATCGAACGCGTTAAAAATGAACTGCCAGAGCTTCCTGCTCAGCGTCAGCAGCGGTTGATGACAGAAAATGGCCTGCCTGCTTATGATGCAGGATTGATCGTTGCCACCAAAGCTATGGCCGACTACTTTGATGCTGCCTGCAAAAATGCAGGTGATGACAAAGCTGTAGCCAACTGGCTTTTGGGTGACGTTTCCGCCTATCTCAACAACGAAGGCATCGAAATCGACGCTTTCCCGATCAAACCGGAAAACCTGGGCGAAATGGTTGCCCTGATCAAAGGCGGCGTGTTGTCCAGCAAGCTTGCTAAAAAAGTATTTGCCGAAATGCTCAAAGCCGACAAATCTCCGAAAGTCCTCGTTAAAGAGCTGGGCTTGGAGCAGGTCAGCGACGAGGGCGCTATTGCCGCTATCGTTGATGAAGTACTGGCCGAAAATCCGCAGTCTATTGCCGACTTTAAAGCCGGTAAAGACCGTGCAATCGGCTTCCTGGTCGGTCAGGTCATGAAAAAATCCCGCGGCAAAGCCAACCCGGGTATGGTCAATAAATTATTAGTAGAAAAAATGCAGTAAACGACTGCTGATTTTAAATCCTGTAAATGGGGGTGTCGCAATGAATAAACCGTTTGTTTTTGTTGGTTCAGGCTTGGGCTATTTGTGGTTGCTCATTTGGACGACTGTCGTTTCTATTATTACTGTGGGCTTGTTTTTCCCATGGGCTTATTCAGCGCAGCAGCGCTGGATCTGTGCTAATACCTACGTTGAAGGCAGACGGCTGCGTTTCGACGGCACCGGGCTGGGGTTCTTTTTTCAATGGCTGGTCATTATGCTTCTGACTGCTGTTACTTTTGGCATTTATGCTCCCTGGGGCTATTGCCAGTTTAAACGCTGGGAGACCCGTAATACAGTTTTTGATGATTGAAAGCAACTGCCTGCTGTAATAAAACAATAAACAAAAGCTCCGTCTTTTTGACGGAGCTTTTTTGTCGTTCTGATTTATTTATATTTACTAGAAAAATATTTAAAAATACAAATAAATATGCTTGTAGATATATAAAAAGTATGATATTCTTTTAATAAGTAAAAGAATATCAAATAATATAAAACGGCAAAACTGTCGAAAGGCAGTGACGCAAAGCTATAGGGTCTACTTCGTATAACGAAATGACAGCCAGTTGCTCACAAGCAGAGATATTCTCGACTTGGACAATTTTGATGCCTGCCCGTTATACGGTCGGGTATTTTTTATTTGTCAGACAGATTTCAGGGAGAGGCTAAAGAAAGAGGAAGGTGCGGGTTCATGTTGAGGAATGGTGCAAGGGAAAAAGCTTTAAGCAGAAAAGTAATGCTTTCATTGCTTATGGCAGGTACAATGTCCGTTTGTATATCTGGGGGGGACGTATGGGCTGAGAATACGGTAAAGCTGACTAGTGATACTGTTTATAATGTTATTGGTGAAATACCAGCGTCGATAAAGATGAACGGGCATAATATTATAAGCAATGTTATGTTAAATGCTGATAATGCCGGGCTGAGTATTATTGGTACAGACATGGAAAATTTAACTATAAATGGCGAAGGACTTCAATTTGCTGTCGCTGCACAAAGTAGTAGCAATGCCAAGGTATTGATTTCAAATGTGAAAAAAGTTGATATTACAGGCAATGTAATAAATGACAGTTTACTTCATAGTAATATTAATGGTGCCATTATATTTGATAAAGTGGGGCTTTTTAATATTACAACAGAAAAAAGTATTGGTTTACATGCTCAAGGAGGACTTATTTATATTGATGCTGATGCAGTTTCAATAAAGTCAAAAGATGAAAATGCTATTTGGGCACAGTTAAGTAATTGTAGTGGAGATTATCCCAGTGATGTCAAAATTAAATCTTCTGGTGATATAACATTGCAGTCGACATCTTCTACGGCAGTAGGTGCTGCTAATATGGATAGTAATGTTACTGATAACAAAGTGACAGTGGATTTGCAGGGGAAAAATATTTATGTGATTTCTGAAAAATATATAGGATTACTGTCTAACGATTTTCAAACAGGAAAAACAAGCATTATTCTCAACGCTGACGATGTAGTTAATATTAAAGCTGGAAAAAATGGAATTTATGCTGCTAATGGCAGAGATAAAGGCGATGCTTTTGTCAGTGTTGATGCAGGCAAAGAAATTAATATTACAGGGGTCCAAAATGCTATCTATGCTGGTTCTAACGCTTTGGTGAAGATAAACGATAAGGGGACGGCGAAAGTCAGCCTTACTGGTAATGTCGTTGCTGAAAATAGCGGGCAGATAATTGTCAAAAATGCTGATAAGATTGGTGCTTTAAAAGTTGACGGCGGTATATATAATGGCAACAATATTAGTATAAAGTATTCTGCGCCTACTCTTGACGACCGTACGGCCGTTTATGTTGCCAATAACGGTTCGGCAGTATTCGATGGTGATAAAACGGAAATAATTATCAATTCACAGTCTGAAAATGATCCACGTGGTGTTTGGGTTACCAGTGGTGGTAAAGTAGAATTCAACGCTAAAGAAACTCTAATAGATGTTACTGGTGTAGGCGGTTCTTCAAAATGGGGATTTGGGTTATTGCTTAATGGTACTGTAGGAGGATCAGCTGTTTTCAATGGGCAAAATGTCGCGATTAAAAACTATCAGGATCACTATACATCTCAAACGGTAACGGCTAAAGCTGGTTCGGAGATTACTTTTAATAATACTGGCAATGTGCTTATTAGTGCTAAAAGTCCTTTCGGCGTAACTGCTGTTGATAATCAGGGTAATATTACTTTTAATAATAGCGGTAATGTTGATATTGTTGGCACAATAGTTCCTGGTAATAAGTCTGCTCAGACTAATGTAGTGGGTATTCAGTCGGGGAGCAGCGGGGCAGAGACAGTAGTTACTGATAAAGTAAAGGATTTTAATATTACTTTGTCGGGAGCTGGTGTGGATAATGATGGTACAAGTTATTCTACCGGAACTTATGGCATCATTCTTGATAAAGATGTTAAGGCTCTGATCAATTCTGCAACCCTTAATATAAAAATGAATATTGCTGATAATGTTGAAGATATATCGCCTGGAGATCATACGACTGAGGAAGCCTATGGTATAGATCCGGATGGTGGGTATATTACAGTAGGTACAGGTACTGTTACTAACATTACTATACAGGAAGGGTTAGGCACTGCGTATGCAGTAAATGCGGCTTCAGCTACTTCTGTTGTAGAGTTATTAGGTGATACGACTATCGTTGCTGCTGGTAAAACTGCTTCTTACGCACTGAATGCCGAAGCTGATGGACAAATCACCGTTGGCAGTACCGGTAAAACCGTTCACTTGACGGGGGACATTGTTGCTAAAAATGATGGTGTGATTAATATTGCTGGTAAAACTAATACAATTAACGGTATAGTCAAAGCGGTTGACGGTGGCACTGTTAATCTGAGAGGCGCTAGTGACGCTGTTTATAATAATATCAACATCAACAGCTTCGTTACCCAAGGGACTGGCAGTAATGGTAGCGTCAAATTGAATGGTGGTACGATGGATTTCGGTACGCTAAATAATCAAAATTTAGCCAGTAATTCTTTTGTGGTGAATGGTGGCTCCTTAAAAGCGGCATCCAAAGACATTTTTACCAGTGGCTTAACAGCGGCAGGTACTGCTATTGATAGTGGTGATGTATTGTCTGTAGTGAATAATGCCGTTAAATTTGAAAGTGGTAAACTGATCCTGAGCGATGAGAAATATAATTTGGCTTGGTTAAAGACAGCTAAAGCGGCACTCAATAACGCTGATAGCGGCACAATGGGACTAGTTGTTACCGGGACTTTAGTCACTACTGACGGAAAAATTCAAACAGAAGCAAGTGCCAGTGATTTGGCTGATACCGGTGCGGTACATGCAGGTGTGACAGGTAAAGTAGATACTAATGATGTAACAATCGGCAGTAGCGGTCTTGAAAATCTGGGCGTCAAAGATTTGGCTCTTGGCGGTTCAGCTGCAGATGCAAGCAAAGTAACTGTAGGTGATGGTAAAGAATTGACTTTGGTTGGCAGCGGCAGCGAAAATGATGCCTTGGTAAAAACATCTGGTGGTACGGCGAAAACTAATGTTGCCGTTGCAGTTGGCGACGGCACTAATGCAGGTACTTTAAATCTTGGAGTCGCGGGAACGGCCAGCGGCGGCAATCTTAATGCGGCAGTTGCCATTGCCAATGATGACAGTAAAGTAAATGTCGATGCCGGAACTTTTAAGGTTAATGAAATCAGTGCTGATAAAGGCACGATCAATGTAAACGAAGGTGCTGCACTCAAAACCGATAGTTTGACTGTTGGCTCATCAGGAAGTACGGTTAAGCTAAGCGGTACAGGCGCTTTAGAAGCCCAGAGTATGACTGTTAGTACAGGAACGATAGAAGTTACAGGTACGGCTAAAGCAGGGAATCTTACGGTAAATGACAGCAATGCAATAATTAGTGTCGGTACTGGTAACAGTGCGGGCAGTTTAGTTGCCGGTAATGCTGATCTCAACGGCGCGGCTGTAGTTTTAGACCCTGTATGGCAGGGTAATGATACAATTGGGAATGCTTCTAAGGCGGCATTAGCTTTTACAAATAATAATGTCAATGGATTGATGACAGTAGGGCGCAATTCGGTTTTGAGCCTGGGAACGGACGATACAGGTAAAGCCGAGCAGGCTTTTGCAGAATCTGAATTGACCTGGGGGAAAACTGGTGTGAGTGCGGCGTTATACATTGACCAGGCCCAGAAACTGCAAGTTCAGGGCGGCATATTGCTTGACGGCACTAAGACCGCCGCATCAGCGGAAGCTAATAAAGCAAGTTTTGCCGACGGCTCGCTGCTGATCGTTAACGGTTCTGGTATAGGAACAAGTGGAACTGCAGCGTTGACAGGTGGATCAGGTTCCACGCTTACAGTCAATCAGGGAGCCAAGCTGTACCTGACCAGTACTAATGCCGGAACTTATACGATCGCCAAAGGTTTTGCCAATACTACGATCGATGGCTGGTCCTGGTCAGCAGATGCTGCAGCTGTTGATGTCAGTGTAAATAAGCTTTCTGAAATCGAGAAAATCGAGAAAAATACTGCTGACGGTGATTTTACAGTAACTGTCAGACAGACGGACGTCCAAAAGAAATATGATGGCATCGCATTGCCGAACATTTTGCAGGCTATGGATCAAAGCAGGACAGAATATGCCGGGATCAAATATCTAACTGATTTGGCTAATGACAATAAGCTTGATAAAGAGGGTTTTATCGCTGCAGTCAACTCCTTCGCCCAGGGAGCGGAAAACAGCGGCGCTACCCGCACGGGTGCTTTAGCAGCCCTGGATCTGGGGACGGCGGTGCAGGAACATCTGTCCTTAGCCAAGGCGGCTGCAGAACAGAGCGGCGGTTTCGGCAAAGCTGCTGTTGATACTGCTGACAACGGCGGCATCTGGGCACAATATATCCACAACAAGGATAAAGTCGATAAAATGGGCGGCGTCAGTTATGACGGACAATACAACGGTGTTATCATCGGCGGCGACTTTGCAGACCGTGGCAAATACAGCAGCGGCATAGCTTTCAGTTATGGCAGCGGTGACAGCACCGGCAGCGCCTCTAAAAATGAATTTGACTTCTGGGGACTCAGTTACTATGGCGGTATCCAAAACGGCGATACCAATCTGATTTTCGATGTCGGCTACAGCAAAACCAGTAGCGACGTCAAAGGCGTAATCAAGGCCGAACCTGACACGCAGGTCATCAGTATGGGCATCAAAGGTGAAAAAGTTATCAGCAATGGACATGGAACGAGCTATGTACCGTATGCTGGCCTGCGTTATATGAATATTGATACGGACAGCTATAACGGCAGTATCGACGGGAAGACGGCCGCTCATTACAGTACCGATAAAGCTGATTTGTGGTTGTTGCCGGTAGGCATCAGCATTAGCCATGAAAGCGTTACTGCCAGCGGCTGGAAAGTGCGTCCGACAGCCGATATCGCTTATGTTTGGACTTTAGGTGATAAAAATACTGCGATGGATATTACCGTTCCGGGTGTAAATGCGACCGACAGACTTGGCTATGATATCATGGACAGCGGTTTCTTTGTCGGCAAACTGGGCCTGGAGGCTGAAAAAGGTGATTGGACTTATGGCTTAGGCTATGCCTGCCAGAAAGGCAGTCATGCTCAAAACAGCAAATTTATGCTCAATGTAACTTACAGCTTCTAAAAAACAACTTTTTCAAAATCTCTTTTTCCTGTTCACCCTTTTGTGTACCTGTGTGGAAAGCCTGCCTTTTATCGGCAGGCTTTCTGCTTTTGATGCGGACGTTTATTTGTAGATGTCGGGTCATATTTTATATTCGCATGATTTATGGTAAAATAAAGATACAATCCAATGGCTTGAGCGTACGGTTTCTTGCATGCTGAGAACCGTTTTTTTATTTGGAGCTTGCCTGTTATGTTTTGAAAGAAGGAAAAGTAAATTGGGATCAGTCCATAATCAACATTTTAAGCCGCGGCTGGCGATGTTTGCCGTGGGGATATTTTTAATGACTTTTGGTATCGCTCTGTCCTGTAAGGCCGACTTGGGCACATCGCCGATTTCCAGTGTGCCGTGGGTTATGAGTATGTTTTTACCTTTTAGTTTGGGTGATATTACGATCATGATGAACATTGTTATGATCCTGGCGCAGCCGCTTATTCTTAGGGCGCTTTATGTAAGGGAGCTGGTGGGCCAGCTGCTGACGACGCTGGCTTTTGGCTGCAGCATTGATTTTTCAATGGGTCTGTTGGACTGGTTTATACCGGGCAGTGCGCTGGAGCAATGGCTTGCTTGCCTTTTAAGCATTGTTGTCTTGGCTTTGGGTGTTTTTCTGGAGGTGCGCGCTAAAATCTTTTTAGTTGCGGGCGAAGGTGTGGTCAGTGTACTGGCTTTTGTTACTCAAAAAAAGTTCAGCCTGATCAAAAATTGTTTCGATATATCGCTGGTCACTTTAGCGATTATTATTTCCTGGGTGGAATTCGGTACATTACAAGGAGTTGGAGCCGGTACAGTAGTGGCCGCAGTTTTAGTAGGGCGGTTTGTACATTTGTATGAAAGCAGGCTGAGTTTTTTCGATCGCTGGAAAGTAGAAGCTTAAGTGGCTGCAGCTTGATTTTCCTGTAAAATATTTTAAATTTTTTGGTTTCAAAATATTTGTCTTATCTGTAAAAAATATTTTAAGTGCTTGCCAAAAAAGCAGGAACGTAGTACAATGTGGTTAGCGAAAGCTAACCTGAGTGAATTTAAATTTATGGTACAATAAAGCGTCTGCGGCAGAAGCCGTAATGGCGCAGCGTGAACGAAAGCAGGTGTAAAAATGGCTGATTATATTATTGGCGGTATTTTAGTGGCTCTGGCAATTTTGGCACTGCGCAGCGTCTTCAAAAAAACATCTTCCGGCGGTTGTGCCGGCTGCAGCGGCTGTAATGGCTGCGGACCCAGCTGTCACGGACAGGATCAGGAAACTGCCTCCAAATAAGCGGTGGAATGGCAGACGCCTGCGGCGTCGAAGCCTTGCAGATTATTGACAAATCATTTTAAAAAGCATATAATTTGACCATAAGGTCATTGGATTTTGTATCAGCCGCAGGCGCACGCAGACGTACGTGTCCTGCGTTTTTTTGTGAAGGTGGGTTTAGTTTTATGTATCATATCGACCGGGGCGCGTGGGCCGAGATCAATCTTGATGCCGTGGCGCATAACGTGCAGATCGCCAAAAGCAATCTTGATCCCCATACTAAGCTGTGTGCCGTTGTCAAGGCTGATGCTTACGGACATGGCGCGGTAGCGGTAGCCCGCGAAGCCGAAAAGAACGGCGCTGATTTTCTGGCCGTAGCGCTGCTGCAGGAAGGTCTTGAGCTGCGTGAAGCAGGTATCAGGCTGCCTATTTTAGTGCTGGGTTCGCTGCAGCCGGGAGCTGCCAATGTTGTAGTGCAGTTTGATATCAGTCACGCCGTTTTTGACGAAGAACGTTTATATGCCCTTAACGAAGCGGCTGTTAAATTGAATAAAAAAGCCAGGATCCATATCGCTATTGATACCGGTATGCATCGGATCGGCGTACATGTTCGCGATGCGGGTGAATTTGCGGCTAAGGCCGCGGCGCTGCCTGGCATTGAGATCGAAGGAGTGTTCTCGCATTTTGCAACGGCAGATGCTGATGACATGCGACACCACTACCGGCAGGCTCCCGTCAAACACGCACACGCCGCCCGCGCTGTGGTAGTAGAGCTTCCCGTCCACCACCTGCACGCTCCGCCAGTCACCCCGGCGCACGCCGCTGCACCGCGTCGTCACGATCTGGTGCGCGCCCGACGCGCTCGGATACACCCGCTCCAGACAGTCCTCCTTGAAGAAAATCGGGCTGCCCAGATAGTCCGCCGCTCCGGTAAACGGCCCGTCTGACCCGCGCGCGGCGGCATAGCTGTCGGTTGAGAGCCCCGCGAAGCAGTTCCAGTTCTTGAAGTCCCCGAGCTTGCTCGCATAGATCTCATTCACCGTCTCCCCGTCCACAAGGCCGTACTTGCAGCCCCACAGCCGGTTCCCGCACTCAATCACATAGTCCATCTCCGGCACGCTGCGGCTGACCGTGAGCGTCTCCGTCTGGCTCACCGTCTGCGTCAGGATCCCCGGCACGACGATCGCGCCGCTCTCCGCGCGCTCAAGCAGAAAGCTCCCGTTCATCCGCTCGTCGGCGCATCCGTCGATCTCCAC
>OGZG01002029.1_pt1 | contig 14392 bp, 13 predicted proteins | sample 1576781 | NCBI WGS metagenome assembly OGZG01 (sample SAMEA3541502, study PRJEB24748) | human gut metagenome | biome: human gut; feature: human-associated habitat; material: faeces | place: China | collected 2012 | reverse complement strand
GTTCTGTAGTTTGCGCAAAAAAGTTAGACCGAACGAGTGCTCACTTCCGCCCCTTTCAAGTTTCCGGAGGAAAATAACTTTATTATCCACCTCCTTAACCGATACGTTATAATTCTTAATACGCTTAAAGGATTTCTCCATTTCGTTCAGTTCATGGTAGTGAGTAGCAAAAAGCGTACGTGCCTTTGCCTTCGGATGCTCGTGGATATACTCTACAATAGCCCAAGCTATGGATATTCCGTCGTAAGTAGAAGTTCCGCGTCCCAATTCATCGAACAGGACAAGGCTTCGGGAAGAAATATTATTCAGAATATCAGACGCTTCATTCATCTCGACCATAAAAGTAGATTCTCCTACAGAGATATTGTCACTGGCACCGACCCGAGTAAAAATCTTAGTGCCTAATACCAGTCCCAGAAATAGCAGCACAAACCTGCGGATCCATTTTTTCATTTTTCCATGCCTCTCTGTTCATCAATGCTGAATTTTCCGTTTTTATCTACTTTCAGTCCTGCCGGCGTCTGGTTGCTTCCGTCTTCTTCCGGCGGGATCACACCCTCTGGTATGTATACCTTCTGCTTTTTATCAATAACCGCCCGGTATGAAGTGTCCGGAAGGAATGTACTTTCTTTTAAAGTCAGCACCAGTTCTATTGCCCGGATCTGTTTTCCCACCCGGATCTTAAACGGACTGTTTTCCCGGAAAACAAATGAAACAGGTTCTTTTTTCTTTCGTTCCAGTTTCCAAACCAGCTGATAAGCGGTACCATCCGGCATAAGAACTTCCCACTTCTGTTTTCCAAAGGGAACTTTTTCCAAAACAAAACGTCCATCCACAGCAATTTTTTCTTCTTTTCCGCTCCATTTCAGAGTTCCGCCTGCTGCTTCTTTTATAAAGCCGGTAACATAGATCCTGCGTCTGAAAAATAAAAGGATGAACCAGAAGAATACACCTGGCAAAAACAGGTTTCTCCATTTGAAAGCCGGGTCAGATCTTTCGCAGACAGCAGCTGTATAACTTTCTTCTATCCAGATATACAGTTTCAGGATCCGCCTATACAGAACATATGATCAGTCTACCTGGTCAGCGGTTAATTCTATGGAGAAGCTGGTTTTTACGGAGGCAATTGGAGATGAAACTCCTGACATTGTTGCTAAACCTGTGGTCTCATTAACTCCTACTAATGCATAGGAGCCTGATAATACATCCTTCACCACAACCTTACTTGTCCCTGCGATCAGCGCCCCCAAGATCGTATCCGCACCGTCATCTCCTTCAAACTCCCATTCCCAGGTAATATTGGTACTGGAGAGATTGTTTAATTGATCTGCCAGATCTTCTCCCGGTGCATAGATCTTTGCAGCATCTGTTTCTACTGTATAGATCGTCTGTCCCTGCTCTGCGCCGGTTCCTGCACTGCCGGTAACAGGCTGGGAGTCTGCCAGCAGATTAGCAATATTCTGTCCGATCTCACTGAGGCTGTCTTTTGTCTTTGAGCCAGTTACTTTTGCACCGCTGTAAACTACGGGATAGTAATTGGCATCAATATTGGCTGCGTTTTCCAGGGTATAATAGGCCGCTCCTTGCATATAACCTGTCGCTTTTTCATACGCACCACCTGTCTCCGTATAGTATTCATTCCCCCCATTTGCAAAATCCTCTGCCTTTACATCATGGGCTTCCACCATCACCCCGTATTCACCTTTCTTCAGGTAAATATTCTGTGTCTTGATGGTTCCGTATACTCTGGTGCTTACTTCCGGGGTTCCGTTTAATGTGATGTGAAGTCCGCTGTTAGAATTCCTGGTTCCGGGGGCTATCACATCGGTTCCGGCAGCAGAGCTTTTAACTGTAACGGAACTGTCCGTATTGGAGACAATGGTGTTGGAGTCTGCTCCTGCATAAGCGTCCCCATAAAGGCTTCCGCTGATCCCCAGATTTACGCCCCATTTTGCTGCCCTTGCGCTGTCCTGGGCTGCATCTGCTGTGGTGTATTTTGCGAATGTTCCGCTGATCATACTGGTGGTTAAAAGAGCTGCGATCATTAGTCCTGATGCTGTACGCATCCTTTTGTTTTTCTTCATACCTGATTTCTCCTTTCACATTCTATGGCATATATTCTGTTTTTTTCATATCGGTTTCTGCGGACTGCATCATACATAACAAACAGAAGGATCGGGAACACAACACAGACCATCATTCCTTTTGACGTCTGCATAAAGACCACTGCGTTTCCCAGCCCCTGGATCCGCCTGCGGTATACACCGGCCAGATTTTTTGCCGGCACTACAGCATTATCTTTTGCATTATTGGCATCCCCTTTTGTGACCCATGCCAGACTTCCGTTTTCATCTGTTGTGATCAACTCCACTCTGTGGGTGACAATGCTTTTTCCATTTCCTGCAGGATCAAAAAATGCGATCACATCCCCTGGCCTTACATCCGAGGCAGATTTTGTATGGCAAAAGATCAGGTCCCCTGCCTGAAATTCCGGATACATGGAATCTGTCAGTACCACCATTGGGAAAGTACCTGCAATATTCGGCACCCGCTCCCTGTTTATATGGCTTTTAAACAACAGTGTGCAGTTTATAACTACAACCGGCAGGATCAGGATACACAAAAGCGTCCCCACAAAAGTTCCCATCTTGCTAACCCATTCTTTTTCCACTGCCCTTTCCCTCCTTTAAAAAACAGATATTTTCTGTTACATACCGCTGGTAATCTTCCTTTATTTTTCGTTTGTTTCTGAGCCTGTAGGGAACACGGAGATCTCCTTTTAACAACATTACTTCTCTGATCTGTTCTACGTAATCCAGATTTACGATATAGCCTCTGTGGCAGCGGTAAAAACGTGGATCTTCTCTCAGCTGTTCTTCGATCCTGCCAAGATTTTGGGAACATTTAAACTCCCTTCCGTCTTTTCGCCTGCCATATACCCGGTGCTCCCTGGCTTCAAAATACACCAGTTCATCATAACCGTAATAGCTGTAATCTCCCTGTGTACGGACTGAAAATCTGGGATTTTTTCTTTTGAAAAGCTGGTCTAACCGCTTCACCAGGCGCTCCTTTTTCAAAGGTTTTATCATGTAATCCAGTGCGTTCATTTCATAACTTTCCACAGCGTATTCCCTGTTTGCAGTGAGAAATATAAGAGGGGTGCCATCCTCTTTTTCCCGGATCCGCCGGACTGCTTCAACGCTCCTTTGCCCGTTCATCACAAGATCCAGGATCAAAAGGTCAAAATGTTCCCCCTGAGCCATGTCTTTTTCCAGAACTGTAAGATCTGTATAAGAAGTCACAGAAAATACCCTGTGTGTTTCCTGGGAATACGCTTTTAGGGCATCTTTTAAAAGCGTTAAATGGTCCTCTGCCGTGTCAGCAACTGCTATTTTCCACATAGGCACAGATTCTCCTTTTACATTTTGTAGCTTTGCTTTATTTTGTTTAAACTGGTTGGGATCAAAAAAGACTCCGGATAGAAAAGAAATATTTAAAAAAGATCAAAATAAAAGATACTGGTATCGTACCATAACTATTTTTCTTTGCAACCACTTTTTCCTAAAATGCAGAAATTCTTTCCTAAACAGCAGATTGCAATTAAAAAAGTCAAAAAAAAGAAGGACTGCCTAAACAGCCCTTCTCAGATTAGATTTTATTCATTACTGCTTTCGATCGGCTGGAAGATCCTGGTCACTGCCGGGTCTTTTGACTCCTGGCAGGCCTTTGCCATTTCGATGGCTTCTTCGCAGAACTGATCCTGGGAATTTACAAGGACCTTTCCACGCTTGTCCACTTTCTCGTAGCTTCCATCCGGCTGGAGAAGATGTGCTTTTACGTTGTCTTCCAGTTCCAGTTTCAGGATATGGATCACCTTTTCTTTCAGATTTTCATCTTCTACCGGGAACAGGATCTCCACACGGCGGTCCAAGTTTCTTGGCATCCAGTCTGCACTGCCCATATAAACTTCCGGACTTGCGTCATTAAAGAAATAGAAAATACGGCTGTGTTCCAGGAAATTTCCTACGATGGAGCGCACGGAAATATTTTCGCTAAGACCGGGAACTCCTGCTTTCAGGCAGCAGATACCACGGACGATCAGCTCTATTTTTACCCCTGCACAGGAAGCGTCATAAAGGGCGGAAATGATCTCCTTATCGCAAAGGGAGTTCATTTTTGCCATAATGTGAGCTTCTCTTCCTGCTCTTGCATGCTCTGTCTCACGGTTGATCATGCGCAGGAAACGGTGGCGCAGCCATAAAGGAGCTACTGACAGCTTGTTCCATGCTCTTGGCTCTGAATAGCCGGAAAGCATGTTAAATACAGCCGTTGCGTCTTCACCGATCTGGGGATCGCAGGTTAAGATACCGCAGTCTGTATACAGTTTTGCAGTGGAGTCATTGTAGTTTCCGGTTCCCAGATGGACATAACGGCGGATACCGTCTTCTTCCATACGGACAACCAGAGTGATCTTGCTGTGGGTCTTTAAACCAACCAGACCATAGATAACATGGCAGCCTGCTTTCTCTAACATCTTTGCCCAGTTGATATTATTTTCCTCATCAAAACGGGCTTTCAGCTCTACCAGAACAGAAACCTGCTTGCCGTTGTCTGCTGCCTCTGCCAGTGCCGCAATGATCGGTGAATTTCCGCTGACACGGTATAAGGTCTGCTTGATGGCCAGAACTTCCGGATCTCTTGCAGCGCTGCGGACAAAATTAACCACCGGGTCAAAGCTCTGGTATGGATGGTGGAGCAGGATGTCACCTTTTCGGATATTGGTGAAGATATTGTCCTCATTCATCAGTTCCGGAACAGGCTGCGGTGTGTATTTCGGAGTCTTTAAATGGTCAAACCCATCAAGACCATACATTTTCATTAAAAAGGTCAGATCCAGTGGTCCGGATATCTGGAAGATATCTTCGGAGCTGATGGAAAGTTCCTTCTTTAAGATCTTTAAAAGCTGTTTATCCACATTGGACTCGATCTCAAGGCGGATGGCTTCGCCCCACTGACGCTTCTTTAACTGCTTCTGGATCTCTTCCAGAAGGTCTACTGCTTCTTCTTCATCTAATGAGAAATCTGCATTTCGCATGATACGGAAAGGATGGGATGCCACAATGTCATAATTTAAGAATAATGACTGCATGTTCCGCTCAATGATCTCCTCTAACAGGATGACCACTCTCTGGGTTTCTCCGTTCTCATCCTTTTCTTCCGGCAGCTCTACAATCCTTGGGATAACAGATGGAACCTGTACCATGGCAAATTCCAGCTCTGCCTCTTTTTCATTCTTCTTTTTCAAAAGAGCGGCAATGTTTAATGTTTTATTGCGGATCAGAGGAAACGGTCTGGATGAGTCAAAGGCCATTGGTGTAAGGACCGGATATACATTTTTGTGGAAATATTCATCTGCAAAAGCAGCCTCATCTTCGGTAAGGTCTTCATGTTCCATGACGATGCGCAGACCATTCTGCTTTAAAGCAGGTACCAGGGAGCGGTTGTAGGTGGAATACTGCAGATCTACCAGCTGGTGAGTCTTTTCACTGATCTTGTCCAGCTGCTCTTTTGCAGTAAGTCCTGCAATATCTTTTTTGGCATATTTCGCATGGACCATGTCTTTTAAAGAAGCTACACGGACCATGTAAAACTCATCCAGATTAGAAGCTGTAATGCTTAAAAATTTCAAGCGGTCAAACAAAGGGGTACTTTTATCTCTTGCTTCGCTTAACACACGGTAGTTAAACTCGATCCAGCTTAGTTCGCGGTTTACATAATCATTTTTCTCAGCCATTTTACACTCTCCTCTTCTGCTTCAGCACAGGACGTATTCCAAATATTTCTTCAAAGAAAGCTGCCTTCTGTTCAAAAGAGGCACTCTCTAAGGCCAGATCACCCTTATAACCGGTAGTGATCACCAGCTGGCCTTCTCTTACTGCCATACGGCAGTCGATCAGCTTTGACTTATGGGTCTTGTCCATAGAGTTGGCAAGACGCAGGATTGCTGTCAGCTTTGCGATCAGAATGGTAATGGCCGTCCGGTCAGATACTCCTGCCAGATCCTGTCCTGCTTCTGTTTCCAGCTGCATCATATCATAATCGAAATCACGGATGTTATAACGCACTACATTGGCAATGATCTCACGCTCTAAATGGCTTAAACCAATGATCTCTGTAGACATGATCAGAGTATAGCCACATTCATTGGAGTTTTTCATGCTGATAAACTTTCCGCAGGCATGAAGGGTAACTGCGATCTGAAGCAGCAGACGTTCTCTGTCCCCTAATCCGTGAAATCTCCTGGTGCTGTCAAAAATATTCATGGCATACTGCTCCAACACCTGATTATGGCTGGCATGACACTTATATTTTTTCGCCATGTTTCTGGCTGCCGCAAGAATATCATTTTCAAAGTTATGGTCAAAGCGGATCAGCTTTTTATCGCTGGCATATTCCGCTGCAATACCATCACATATGCCGATCGCCGGGATCCAGAACATTTCCGCACCTGTTATATCTAAAATCCTTGTATACACAGTTGCTGCCGGAAGAAGAAGGGCTGCATATTCACTGTTTACACCGAAATTTTCCTCAATCTGGTCAATGGTCATCTGGGAGAGTTTATCGTAAAAAGCATGCATGGCAGCTGAGTCTACCCTGTTTTCCCCGCCTTTTATACCCAGACGGCGCATAAGATATAAAATATTGTCACCGATACCGATCAGATTGGTGATCTGGCGGTCTCTTAAGTACATTTTCCGGAATGTGATCAGCTCGTTATCCACGATCTCTTCAATATGAAGTCTGTGGCCGTCCACACTGGCAGGTATTTTGGCTAACTGGCTGCGCAGACGCAGGCTGCCAAGAGGCAGGTTCTGGGTAGCCACCAGAGAGTCTTTATCGAAAAGGGAGATCTGTGCACTGCCAAAACCTACATCCACGATGGCTGTACCCTTCTGGATGATCTGGTTAAACTCACCGCCTTTGGAGGCAACGGCCTTGTAGCTGATAAAGCGCTGTTCCGAGTTGCTGATAATGTGCACTTCCAGCCCTGTGCGCACCCGGATCTGGTCCAGGATGATCCGGCTGTTTTTCGCTTCACGCATGGCAGTAGTGGCATAGGCACGATAGTCCTTGACCCGGTACATTTTCATGGTTTCCGTAAATTTTTCCAATACCCGGCACATTTCATCTACCAGGTCATAACTTATTTTCCCTTCACTGAAGGTATCGCTTCCCAAAGCGATCACATGACGGATATGCTCAACATTTCTTATCCCTGTTTTATCTGAGATCTCATAGATCCCTAACTCCAGTGCAAAGGAACCTACATCGATCGCTGCAAACATCCTAACTGCCACTTTTTTCCTCCTTACGAGAGAACTGTAATGTTCTTTTAAAAAATTCCCCAAAACGGGGAATTTGAAAATAGTTCTATTTTATACATCTGTATACAGTATTCTACCTCAATTTAACCTGCCTTACCCTCATATGGGAGTAAAGGCTTTGTAAATTTTATGTAAAATCGCATAACTACACCCATTCTTACTTTCTGCCTAACAGATGAGTAATAAACTGGGAAGCAGTACGTCCGGACAGTCCGCCGTGGCTGATTTCCCACTTGTTTGCCTCTAAAAGCAGTTCTTCTTCCGGCATATCCAGATGGTATTTTTCTGCCAGAGCCTTTACAATGCCCTGGAACTGGAACTTGTCCGGAGAACCATAGTAGATGGTCACACCGAAACGGGCTGCTAAAGACAGCTTCTCCTGAACGGTATCATTGTTGTGCAGATCATCATCTAATTCTCTCTTGTCAGAGAATTTCTCACGGATCAGATGACGGCGGTTGGAGGTTGCATAAATAAGCACATTCTTCGGACGTTTTCCAAGTCCGCCCTCTAAGATCGCTTTCAGATATTTATATTCCAGCTCATACTCTTCAAAAGAAAGGTCATCCATATAGATAATAAACTTGTAGTTACGGTCTTTGATCTGCTCTAAGACTTCAGAAAGTGCCTTAAACTGATGCTTGTACACTTCAATCATACGCAGTCCCTGACCATAATATTCATTGAGGATGGCTTTTACGCTGGAAGATTTTCCGGTTCCCGCATCTCCAAAGAGCAGGACATTATTTGCTTCTTTTCCGCTGATAAAAGCTTCTGTATTCTCGATCAGTTTCTTTTTCTGCATTTCATATCCTACAATGTCTTTAAAGTAAATATGCTCTACATTGATGATCGGATCAATGATCACTTTGTGTTCTTCTTCTTTTTCGATAATGCGGAATGCCTTGTTTAAACCAAATTTTCCAACACCATATTCGCCGTAAAATGCAGCCATATGGCTCTGGAATTCATTTTCATCTTCTGACTGCTCTAAAAGGACTGCCAGGTCTACAATGCGGTCACGGATCCGTCTGTTAAATACACGGCTCTCCTGTCTGGATGGGCGATAGTGGGCAATTTCTTTCCACATAGCTGCCGGTTCCAGTGTTTCCAGATCATAGTCAAATAATGCCTTAAAAATGCGGTAATCATTTTTTGCCAGCATATCCAGGGTGCCTCCCGCATTTCCGCGGATCTCGCAGGTGGTAGTGTAGGCATTTTCATTGTCTGCAAGGCAGAGAGCTAAGAAGCAGTGCCATAAATTGCCCTCAAAACCATATTCTACTGCCAGTTCCACCAGTTCTCCTGCACAGGCAAACGGGTCTGCTTTCTGTCCTTCTTTTCCCAGTCCCATAAGACCTGCCATATCCTCAAAAAGATCTTCATGTTTTAAATTTCTATAGATCACAAGTTCACTGATATTCATGTTTCTGTCCTCTTTCTGTATTTTGGATCATATCCTATTTATCTGTCTGTGCCTCATAATTTCCCAGAACCCTTAAAGTAGCTGCTTCCTCGGAAATGCCTTTTAAAGCATTCTGGACTGCAGGATCACTTAAGGTACCTTCCACATCTACAAAGAAACGGTATTCCCAGCTTCTTCCCGGGATCGGTCTGGATTCGATCATCAGCATATTAACACCATTGTAGATCAGGTTTCCTAACATATTGTAAAGAGTACCGCTCTTGTGGGCACATTCAAAACAGATACTGATCTTGTTGGCTCCCTTACAGTATACCGGATCTTTTGCCAGAATGATAAAGCGGGTCACATTATTTTTATTGTAATTAATGGATGGCTGGAGCACTTTCAGACCATACAGCTTTCCGGCGATCTCGCTGGCTACAGCTGCCTGGGTCACATCTGCATCCTCTAATACCTTCTTTGCGGAAACAGCTGTGTTTTCCATACTTACCTGGCGCCACTGTCTGTGGCTGTTTAAATACTGGGAACACTGCATCAGTGCCTGAGGATGGGAATATACCTGACGGATGTCCTCTAAAGTTGCTCCCGGAAGTCCTAAAAGGGCGTGATTTACGGCAAGTTCTGTCTCTCCTACTATGTATACATTATGCTTTACCAGAAGATCGTAATTGTCGCTGACTGCCCCTGCGGAAGAATTTTCAATAGGGAGTACCGCATAGTCCGCTCTTCCCTCTTCTACTTCCACCATAGCATCTTCCATGGATTTTACATGATATACATCTGCGTCCTGTCCAAAATACTGAAGGGCCGCCCCATGTCCATAGGAACCTTCCACTCCCTGATAGGCAATGCGCACGCCTTCTTTTTTCAGGTCATCTACCATGGTAAATCCGGTCTCAAGGGCCTGTCCATGACGTACTAAAAGACCATACTGCAGTTTGCGGCTGATGGTCATGATCTGTGAAAACAGTTCATAAACGCCTTTTTTATTAAACTCGCTGTCTGCCATAGCCATCACAGAGTCTAATTTCTGCCGTTCCCGCTCCCCATCGTAGACTTTCTTTCCTGTCTGAATTTTAAATTCAGCTACATCGGAACAGAGCGCCATTCTTTTTTCAAACAGTTCTACTAACTGGTTGTCGATCCCATCCAGTTTTTTCCGTATTTCCTGAAGATCCAGATTTTCCATAATTTTCCATCCTCGCTTATGTCTTTTGCTTATGTCTTTTCTTTTACCGCTTATGTTGCTTCTTTATTTTCCAGCTCTTTCCTGCTGCTGTTTCTTTATCATCTCACTGATGATCTCTCTGGTATAGGCCCCGGGGAATTTCTTTTTATCCAAAGGAAGCTCCTTTAAATAAATAGGCTCCCCGTATTCAATGATCACATGGCTTTTCCGGATCCATGGGATATGACGTTCAAATACATCATCTGTACCTGTGATCGCTACGGGGATAACCGGGCAGCCGCTTTTTTCTGCGATCTTTAAACTTCCCTCATGGAATTCCATCAGATCTGCAGGATCTTCGCTTTTATTTCTGGTTCCTTCCGGGAAGATCCACATGGAAATGCCGCCTTTTACTTTCTCAATTCCTGTAAGGATCGTTTTTAGACCTTCTTTTATATTGCTGCGGTCCAAAAACAGGCAGTTCATCTGCACCATCCACTGGCTTAACAGCGGAATACCGATCATCTCTTTTTTGGCAATAAAACCGGTAGGCGCCGGAACTGTAGTGTAACCCATTACAATGTCAAAATAGCTTCTGTGGTTTCCAACATAAAGTACTGCACGGTCGGAAGGGATATGTTCCAGTCCCCGGACCTCATAAGTGATCCCTGCCAGGTCCCTTACAATCCCCAGAATCCACCGCACCAGGTCAAGACTTTTCTTTGCAGCTGCTTTCGGATCGTTCTTCGTCTGGTCCTTTAAATAAAACAGCACCGGAATTGAAAAGATCAGGTACAGCACCACTGCTAACACCACCAAAATCAAACGTATCATATTTATCTCCTTTGTCAGTTTAAACTGTTACTATTATATAAAAAGACCCGCCTAAATACAAGTCATCAATGGGTACAGAGTGACTCAAAAAGCAGGCCGGTCCCAAACCAGAAGGGGATAAATGCAAGACGAATGACTCCGTGGATCTGATCCGGCCACTGGGAATAATCCCAGGGACAGAGTCCTTTGGCCATCAGAAAAGAACCGGCTATATATTCTCCGGTATAGATAAGCACCATATAGATCAGTCCATGGCGCAGTTTTAAAGCCACAGGGGATATTTCTTCCCTGTCAGCTTTTAAAAAATCTGGAAGTCCGCTTAACCATCGGTCGCACCATTTTACAATATCCGGAAGAATGGCACCGGCCGCATAAATGGGAAACATGATAACAGAGGTAGTCCCCATTATTTTCACATCTCCCCTCATCCACGCTTCCACAGATGTAAAGAGGATCTCTAAGCACCATCCGGCGATCCCGCAGCGGAAAAAATCTTTTAAAATAGATAAATAAGCAGCTTGTCTTTTCATGGCAATAGTCTGCCCGTGTTTCAGTCTGCTCTATCCATGGTATCTTCTTCCATATTTCTTGTGCCATCTTCATCCACTGTAAGACTGACTTTTACAAATTTATTTTCATAGATCAGTTTCTTTAACTGTCCTGTTTTCAGATCTGCGTCCACAGATACGATCCTGGAGTTTTTCTGACCACCGGAAATATAATCTGCCAGAACATTTTCCGGGTCACTTAAATTTAAATTCATCAATTTGTGAAGCTTTCCTACTGTTAAACGCCCTGCTTCTTTTTCATCATACAGATACAGCTGTACTGCGTCTGCTGCGATCTGGGACTCTGTATAGGCAGCCGCCCTTCTGGCACTTTTGATATAACCTGCAGTGGCCGGGACCGCTACTGCCATAAGAATAGAAAGGATCGCAAGGACAGCCAGCAATTCGATCAGGGAAAATCCCCCTGACTTTTTTATTCTCTTCAACATTTTTCTTTTTCCTGCTTTCCCCAAAAACCTGGACTGCTGTTACCGATCAGTTCCGTTATCATCTGAGAGAATGTAACCTTCACCTGTTTTTCCGGAGTATTCTGCTTTGTAACTCTTCTTGCCGATCTCACCTTCCCAGGTTGCCTTGTCTTCACTGGCATCATAGTTATAAGCTTCTGTTTCTGACTCTGCAAGCACACCGGCATCTACCATTTCCTGCTGCGCTTTTCCCTGCATATAGTTGGCTCTTGCATTGGAAATAGCTACCTGTTTGGCAGATTTCTCCTGGATACAGCTGTAAGAAGGTACTGCCACAGCCATTAAAATGCCCATGATCGCGATCACGCAGATCAGTTCCACTAAGGTAAATCCTCTTTTTTCTTTCCACTTTCTGTTCTTCATACATTGCCTCCCTTGTATCTTAACATTCTCTTGGAATTTTAGTCTGCAGAATAGATCACTTTCTCTGCTTCTTCCATATCCATTTCACCGCACATTACCATCTGGGCTGCCTGTTCCTGGAGAGAAAGGAAACCTCTTTCCCTCTGGTAGCGGCGGATCTTTTCTGCTGTTTCTCCATCACGGATCATATTTTTTGTTGTCTCGTTCAGTTCGAACATTTCATAGATCGCCCGCCTGTGGCTGTATCCTGTATTCAGACACTCTTCACAGCCAACTGCCTCCCAGACTTCCTCTGCTTCTTTTCCTGAAACCTCATACAACAGCCGTTTTGTCTGCTGCCCGGCTTTTATCTTCCGCCTGCAGTGAGGACAAAGCACTTTTACCAGTCTTTGCGCCACTACCCCTGTGGTAGCAGCAGCGATCATATAAAAGGGGATCCCCATATTTTGCAGACGGTAGACAGCAGAGACACAGTCGTTTGTATGCAGCGTTGACAGCACCAGATGACCTGTAACAGCGGCTCTTACGCCAATATCTGCTGTTTCTTCATCTCGTATTTCTCCCACCATGATCACATCCGGATCCTGTCTTAAAATAGAACGGAGGGCCATTGCAAAAGTAAGTCCCGCCTTGGCATTTACCTGAACCTGGGTAACACCATTTATCAGCTTTTCCACCGGGTCTTCAACAGTTACACAGTTAATCTTCTTTTCTGCCAACTGGCTTAAGGCTGCATAAAGGGTGGTAGATTTTCCGCTTCCTGTAGGTCCTGTTACCAGAATGATGCCAAAGGGCGCTTTTAACATTCTGCCAAATATTTCTTCCTGCTTTTCATCCATTCCCAGACGGCGCACATCCATCAGGGAACTGTCCCTGTCATTTCCCAGCAGTCGCAGTACTACTTTTTCCCCGTAAACGGAAGGAAGGGTGGAAATTCGCAGATCTGTTGCCATCTCTTCTTTTTCATAGCGGTACTTTCCATCCTGGGGAAGTCTTTTTTCTGCAATGTCCATTTCTCCCATAAGTTTCAGCCTGGTAACCACCGGCCGGTGATAGGACATTTCCATCTTTGTATACATACACAGATCTCCGTCAATACGAAAACGGATGGTCAGAAATTCTTTTCCCGGCTCTATGTGGATATCACTGGCATTTCTCTTATATGCAGATTCGATCAGCGTATTGACCAGGCGGACTGCAGGAGCGCTTTCCACTTTTTCTGCTGTTTTTCCGGTTTCAGCTGCTTTTTTCTTCTCTTCTGTTATAGTTTCCATCCCCGACAGCATCTTCTGGATCTGGTCTGCAGGTGTCAGCACCGGCCGGATCGTCATACCGGAGATCGTCGCCGCTTCCTCTAAAATATCCGGATCTACAGGAAAGGCGCAGGCAACTAAAAGATCTCCTTTTTCAAAACATACAGGTACGATCTCATTGTTCACAATAAAGGACTCCGGAAGCATCTCTATGGCAGCCGGATCTGCGGTCCGTTCCTCTAAATGGATGATCTCCATGTCATCCCGGTCGCTGAAACAGTTCATGATCACATCTTCTGTTGTATATCCCAAAAGAAGCAACATATCTGTCAGGCTTTTATCTTCATGACTTTTCTGGATCTCTTTTACCCGTTCTAGCTGCTGTCTGGAAATAATATCCCGTTCCACCAGCATTTCTTCAATGGTGATCTTCATGGTCTGGTTGCTCCTTTCTTTTCCAGATGTTATACTTTTTTATAGATGATTTTTCAGGAGGTGGCAATATGGCTGCAGGAATTTTCTTTCTGTTTATTCTTCTTCTTATCATTGCTGCATGGACAGACCTGAAAGAAGGTTATATCCCTGACTCTGTTTCCATCCTGATCTTTTTGCTGTCTTTCTGTTCTCTTTTCATCCGGTCAGGTCCCGGACTTCTATTGCGTATAGAAGGCGCTGTTCTCTGCGGCGGGCTTTTGGAAGGGATCCGTCTTATCAGCCGCGGTGGTATTGGTATGGGTGCGTTTCCTAAACCTATTGTATTCATTTTTTCGTAATTTTTTTCGCAAAGATATTGCATATTTCGAAAATACCCCGTACTTTTGCAGTGCAATTTCAGAAAGGGGTTACGGAATAACCTTTGAAAGAGCGAAAAATTCTTCCTTAGCTCAGTTGGTTAGAGCATCTGACTGTTAATCAGAGGGTCCT
>OGZG01002028.1_pt1 | contig 14401 bp, 10 predicted proteins | sample 1576781 | NCBI WGS metagenome assembly OGZG01 (sample SAMEA3541502, study PRJEB24748) | human gut metagenome | biome: human gut; feature: human-associated habitat; material: faeces | place: China | collected 2012 | reverse complement strand
CCGTCCGTTACCGCCTGGTTATACAAAGAGCGCAAGTTGCGCAGATAATAACTTACCGTATTGCCGGAAGCACCGTTACTATACAGGAAATCCTCATATCTCCTGACGAACGCCAAATCAACCTCCGACATCCGCACATCGGGGCGACTTATAAATTTTGCCAACGACGAACGAGTACTCTTGTAGGCCGCAGCCATTCCCACTTTCTTCAGTTCCTGCTTCCGTTCAATCTGCGTATTGATATATCGCAATAAATAAAACTGTGGTTTTCCTGTACCAAAAGCATTTTGAGCCAGAATATCCTCCACTGTAAATTCTTCCCTTGTTCGCTCAAGCTGCCTGATCCGTGTATCAATCTGATTCCGCATCTTCCGTAGCTCGCGGTTCATTTTCACGACCTCCGTAGCCGTAAAAGTAGAACTTACGCCATTCATAATCTTCCCTTCCAGCTCGTCAAACACCTCTTCTTTCATCCGGTAACCTGTATACAGTAACTTTTTTCTCCGATTGTGTATCACCTGAAATACTAAAGGGTAACTACCATTATTCAATATCCTGCTCTTGTTCAGCATAAGTTTCACTGATGTTATCATATCTTGCTTTTTTTGTTTGAGACGTAAAAGTACAAAGTTCACCTTACTTATCAGAACTATTTTTCCGCCTGTTACGCAAGAAACAAGAAATGGAATAAAAAGTTTTTCTACTTTAAGAATAGTTATCTAATAAATATAGTTAAAATACACGCTCTAGTAATCAGTATATTTTTATTACATATCTCCAATATGCATACGCATAAATTAGAGATGTATACTATTTATGATATTTCATTACACAATATAAATATTGTCGCTATTATTCCTTTTGAAGAATTAGAATATTAGGCATAGCTTTGCACTATGGATTTTAGGGAACCGTCCGTTCCTTTAAAAGGAAGAGGTCATTCCTCGGTGTGCAACGGGCCGTTCCTTTAAAAGGAACGGCCCGTTGGTTTTAAAGGAAAAACCGACATTTGTAACCATTTGAATTTCAAGTCCTTACCGAATTAGAATTCCGTCCCCCGTAACCCATGGGATTTTTTCCAACAAACACGACGGAATCTGCCGCACGAAGCGGCAATCAGTATACAACAAATTTCAACAATTCAAAATTCAAATCCCATGGTTACAGTCACGTTTGCCATTAAGCCATATCTGGCGAGGTACATGTATGTCCGGTACGGACAAAGTTTAGAGCTTCTATCACATAACAATCCACCGTCAAGGCTCCCCATTCCAATCCACCTCTCCCACCTCACTCCCATTTATCATTTCTTGCATCAATTATCCGTTCCTCATCCGCAAGGCGTCTCCTGGAAAGAGACTGGAAATATCACTTTTGTTCTTCCTAGCCCAAGACAGGGCAAGAACCCGGAAATCTACAATTACTTCGGTCAGGACAGTATCTTTATTATTGAAAAGGAAATTGAGGTGGAAATGAAAGCCGAGCTTTATTCGTTTCTGTTGGAAAATAAGTTCAAAAATGGGGTGATGTATATAAAGTCGATGCATGAGTTTGTGGTAAAGTATGATATGGAGGAGTCGGTGGAAGAGGAAAGTTTGATGAGAGGGTTTCAGAGGTGGAGAAAGAAAATGAAAAAGATATAACGTTACAGAATTCATCATATCCTAATTAGAGACCTTTTAAATAAAATCGTCCTACCAAACAAAATCTTTCCCACAAATGGTGAAATAGGACATCTTCATAAATGACATTGCTTTTTTAAAACATAACTTTTCCAAAAATACAATTGGTTTATATATATAAAAACTATCATCAAATATTTCATATTACTAATTTTCTTCTTACACTGTCAATACATTTTCCAGAAATATAATGATGTAAAAGAATAAATTAATATTATATTTGCATATTCGACATATATTATCACATAACTCAAATATTATTATGGAAAGCGCAAAAGACATTCTGTTTGAATTAAGACATAAAGAAAAAAAAATATCAGATTTAGTTAGATTCTTAAGTATTAGATGTGATGAAACTCCCAATTACTCTTTACTTATGGGCGCAGGTTGCTCCATAACTTCAGGTATAAAATCAGGAACCCAATTAATAAATGATTGGAAAAAAGAAATCATTGAATATGCTGATGACTATGATACAAGTATCACTTCTGATGAATATTTCGAAAAACAAAACTGGTTTGATGAAAGAAATCCCTACTCTTCTCTTTTCGAAAAACGATATGATTTACAGCGACAAAGAAGAGCATTTGTTGAAAATGAAGTAGCAAACAAGAATCCTTCAATCGGGTATGCTTATTTAGTAAAACTTATAGAAAACAACTATTTTAATGCAATATTCACAACAAATTTTGACGACTTACTGAATGAAGCTTTTTATAGATTTTCTAATGTCCGTCCAGTTGTATGTGCTCACGACTCTGCTATTACAAGTATTACAGTTACTTCTAAACGTCCCAAAATAATCAAACTTCATGGAGATTATTTATTCGAAGATATAAAAAGTACTTTAAGAGAAACTGAATCATTAGAAGGAAATATGAAAAATAAATTCATTGAATTTTCTAAAGATTATGGACTTATTGTAGTTGGATATGCAGGAAATGATAGATCAATTATGGACATTTTATCTTTTCTATTGAAAAAAGAAGAATTCTTTAAAAATGGTATTTATTGGTGCATTAGAAAAGGAGATGAAAATATTTCAGATGATCTCAAAAAATTACTATGGAAAGATAAAGTCTTTTTCATACAAATTGAAGGTTTTGACGAATTAATGGCTGAACTTAATAAACGTTTAAACAAAGGTGTATTGCCCATTGATAATGCAATTCTAAGCAGTGAACATCAAATTAAATTAATTAAAAGCTTAACATCGAATGAATATGTAGAAAAATCTAATTCTAAAATAATTCAAGAAGACTCCAAAAGATTAAAGAAAATGGTCAATCACAATATTTTTGAAGATTTTTTCAAACACGTAGATGTAAAAAAAGAGAAAAAAGATAATACAACAAGAAAAGATAGTTCATCTAAAATCTCCGAAGAAGAAAAAAAAACTTTAAATAAAGTAAGAATTTTATTTCTAGAAGACGAAACAGAACAGGCCTATAAATTAATCAATGAACAAAAATTAGAAGATTCTGATAATTCAAGTTACAAAGCTGAATTATTAGAAATGAAATTAGCATTACTTCATAATATGAATCTCGAAAACAACATAGAATATAAACAAACAATAGACTCCTTGATTGCAATTAAACCTAATACAGAGATGTATTATATAGAAGCTGTCAATTCGTTCCCTGAAATAAAAGATAAGATAGAATATATAGATAAAGCTATAGCAATATATCCCAATGACTATAGCTTATATAGAAAAAAAGGAGACTTTATGGCTGATTATTACAATTCATTAATTAATAAAGAAGAATCAGACATCGCTCCAAATGCAATAACAACATGTTATCTTACCAGCATAAAACTAGATGGAAGTATATTCAATAAAGCATGGGTTAATTTATGCGACTGGTATAGTCATCTATACAAGAAGGAAAATGAAAAAAAGAAAGAAGAAATATTATCTCTATTAAAAAAGTATAAAGAGCAAAACGAATATCATCCCAATTATCTAAAAGTCTGCCACCGTTATAGTAATATGATTAATGAAAAAATTGATAAGCTTTTGATTAATGGATATAGTTTTGCTAAGCAAACAGATGATCCTACATGGGTAGAATCAACAGTCTTAATTTTACTTGATTATTTTGAAGAAAAAGATCAAAAAAATGAACTAACTAAATTCATGGAAGAATTTGAGAAGGAATACAACCCATCTTATGACTATTTATTAAAAAAGGCAACTATCTTTGCCAAAAAGTTTGACAACATAGCTGAATCTATAAAAATTTTAGAAGATATCGAAAATGGAAACTACTTCAGAAATAATATGCTAATAAAGCTATATGCTATTATACAAGAAAAAGAAAAAGCTCAAATTATTGTAGATAAATATAATAAAATTGACCATGAAATACTTATCTTATACAATCTCGAATTTGAAGAATATGAAACTGTCTGCAATCTTATTGAGAAATATTGGGAAACACATAAGAAAGACGTTAGCACATTTGTGAGTTATTCTTATGCAAAATTAAAATTAAAACAATATAAAGAAATTTATTGGGACTTAAAACAATATTACGATAACCCTCAAACTTGTATACCAGAAATTGCAATTAATTATTTTATAGCAGATATCAAACTCAATAAATTAGATGATAAGAAAATAAAGAATAAAATACTAAATAATAAAGATTTGTATGATAATGATGTCATAGCTGCAGCTTATTCACTCATCGGTGATATACCAAATGCGCTGGATTATTTATCTAAAGCTATAAAAGATGACAATTTACTCAAATATTCTGTGCGAGATTGGCCCGCATTTGAAAATTGTAAAAATGACAATCGGTATCAAAGAATTATAGGTATAGCTTAAAGGGACTCTCCATCATATTGAGAACAAAGAATTCGGAGCTCTCCATACAGTTATGAAGAGCTCCTATTTTTCTACAAAAAATAATGTTTTGGTAAATGTTCCTGCTTCTCCTTTACCATTAAGATAAATCCTAAAAGATCTTTTATTTCATCTTGATAGTCTCGTGGAAAACTTGAAATATACTTTTGAGGAACAACAAGTGTAAGTCGGGAATCATGCATCTCCTTTAACTGATTCTTTGATATTCCCTGCTGAAGAGTAAATAAGAATTTAACATCCACACGATCCGCCTCCGTCAAAACTTGCCGCCAACGATCTTTGCAAGTAGTCTTAGCCCCCAAAACAATAAGGTCCCCAGCTGGAAATTGTATATTACGATAACATTTACCATTGGGAAAAAGGAAATCCGGCTTTTTATTATCTTCAGTTACAGCTTGCTCCTCAAAAACAAGTGCATTATGTACAAATATATCAGATAAATGATGCTCTAATGATTTACCAGCACGAGACTTACGACGATTAAGCACTTCATTAGCTGTTTGTATAAATGTATCAATACTATCAAAAGAATGTGTTATCATATCCGCATAAAATTTTTCTTCCATACATTTAAACAGTCGGAACTCTGTATCCACCCAATTCAACAAGACATCATCAGGATTAGTTTTAAAAACATTTTCACCAATTTTATAAGCCTTATTATAACATTCTCGTGCTCCTAATGCCATTTGTCGAGTGTCTGGAAATTTATCAAAACGACTAACAAAATCACGGAAGAGTTGCACTATTTTTTCGTCTGGTTTAATAACACCCGCGACATCTATTAGTTGATTTGTTTCGTCTGGAGCAAGATTGAAATAAGCAAAAAATCCATCTATATCTTCATCAGCACTAAGAACATAGCCTAAATAATCTTCTTCAGTATATTTAGCAATAATGAGTAAATCTCCAACATTATCATCTTGAAAAAAAGGAAAGCCTCGACCAAAACGGGTTATACGATACTCATTACGTGTACCTTGTCCATAATATTTCATACAACTTTCCGTTGTAAAATCATCCTGCCATTTTATTTGTACAGTTTTCTCCTTATTTTCTCCTTTTTTCCCCGGTTCATCAAAAAGTAAACTTGATGCACACTTAGGTATATAAAAACCAGCTTGATGACTTCCTGTTGCACCTGTATCATTTCCAGTAATAAACCGGCACCAAGCAGCTTTAGATTGCTGTACACTTTGTATCGCAGAGTCCAGTATGTTGCTCATAATTATTGATTGTTTTAATAATTTGTTCAGAAACTGCAGTTATGAGTGGAACTACTACAGAATTTCCACACTGTCGATACGCTTGTACATCAGAAACTTGATCTAAACGATATTTATCAGGATAGCCCATCAATCGAGCACATTCACGAGGCGACAATCTTCGAGGATTTTTCCCATTTCCTTGCGGAACAAGTATTTCTGAACCATCTTTATAGTAACGGGCACTCAATGTACGAGAGATACCGTTAAGATCAACCATCCCAAACCCAAAACCATTTCCTTTTGCACGATGCTTCTCTGCATAGTTTTGTAAATAACTCCAAAGTTTATCACTCAATGTATATTTATCATCAATATCTGACTCTAAAATCTCCCGTATGCCCCGTGTAGATTGTTTTTGTTCAGGAAAACAGAATTGTTCTTCTCCATGAAAAATTTCACGATTAAATCCAACAATCATAATACGCTCCCGATGCTGAGGTACATAAGCCTGCCCATCCATAACCTGAAAATGAATTGAATAATTCAATTCTTCCAGTGTACCTTTTATAATCTTAAAGGTATTACCCTTATCATGTGACATCAAATTCTTCACATTTTCCAAATAAAATGCTTTAGGACGATGACGACTAATAATATCCGCTACATCAAAAAAAAGTGTACCTTGAGTTTTGTCCTTAAAGCCCGTTTCCCGTCCTAAACTTTTCTTTTTAGAAACACCGGCAATAGAAAAAGGTTGGCAAGGGAAACCTGCACATAAAATATCAAAATATTGAGGTATATAACTTTTAGTAACTTCTTTCGTTATATCTCCAAATGGCATTTCACCGAAGTTCGCCAAATAAGTTTTTTGAGCATATTTATTCCATTCTGAAGAAAAAACACATTTTCCTCCTTGTGCTTGCATTGCCAAACGAAAACCTCCCATACCCGCAAACAAATCAATAAAAGTAAATTGGGGAGATTGAGGACTTGGGAAAGGAACCCTAAAAAAGTCAGAAAAGAGACTATACTCAACTGGATTTTCAGCAACCTTCATTACATACTCTTCAGTTATCGTCTCTTCTTTATTACTTTTTTTTCGCTCCAAAAATTCCCGGATAGTATATAATATTTCTTTCTTGTTTTGTTCATTACCAATGCAATCATTATTATGCAGGTAATGACTTAACACTGCCAATTGGTTCTCCCAACTAGTTTCGCCATATATCTTGATGCCATTTTGTACATCAACCTCTTCCGGAAAGTCAACGAGTTTTATATCTTGTATGATGAATTGCTTAGCTGTCATTCAATTATTGATTTGGATACAAAAATATAGTTTTTTATCGAGAATAACGAATACCATCTTCACTAATAGTATTAATAACCAAAATAAGAGAGGACAAAGCTGGTACATCATTGCCCTGAGAAATATTCCATTCTATTTTTTATAATTAGCTAATACAGTCAGTCTATATGTTTTGCATTATAGTTTTCTAATACTATCTTATTCAAAGTATATAACAACCCTTTCAAATTTTGTTCCCGGACTTTACTTTTCAATTGACATTCCCATAATAAGACAACATGCCACCCCATATTTCGGAGTTGCATTCGTTCTTTTAAATCCCGTTCTTTATTCTTCCCTATTTTTTCTTTCCAGAATTCTGTATTGGTCTTCGGCAAAACATAGTATTTACACCCTTCATGACCATGCCAAAAACACCCATTAATAAAGATCACAGTTCTATACTTTCTTAACACAATATCAGGAGTCCCTGGCAACCTTTTCACATTAACACGAAAACGAATACCTTGGGAAAATAGATATTTTCGCACAAGAATCTCCGGCCTCGTATTTTTACTACGAATATTCGACATACACTTCCGCCGTTGCTCTTTTGTCAAAACGTCTACCATACCTATACAAAATTTAAATACAAAAAATAAATGATTCCTAATACAAAGATAAAAAATTATCATCCATGAATTATAATATTAAACACAAAGAATGCACTCATTACCTCTTCAATCCCCACACTCTCAAAACAAAGTAAGCCTTCAGGAGTCTGTGCAAAAAACTTAGAAGCTATATTGAATTATCATTTATTTTTCGTATATTTATGGATAAGAAACTAAACAATATATCTATAAACTACATAGTAGGAGAAAACAGGAATCAAGTTCGAATGACAACACTTGAACAATTAGTTGCACCAAATTCTAGGGTAAGGGTTATCGATTTATTTGTGGATATCTTGTCTATAAATGAGCTGGAGTTAAACATGTCAAACTTCAATCAGAAGGGACACTACCGTATAATCCTTCAACATTACTAAAATTGTATTTATATAGTTATAAGTACTCAATAAGGTCATCAAGAAAGTTGGAACACTCCTATAAAATAAATGTGGAATTATGATGACTATTAGGAGACTGAATACCCTCTTTTCGGAAAATTGCTTTTCCCCCCAAAAAACTAGGCAGAATAAATATCAATAAATTATTCTAACAGTATTTTAACAACTCTCAAATTTTTCGATTATAATCGAAAATTTCATTGTATCAGATTATACATTAAATCTCCCCATTCACCCCTAATCCGAACAAGGCAAAATCGCCCAAGCAAGGATCATCCGGGAAGACCTCAGCCAATGCTGCCGTTATCTGGCGGGCATTTTTCAAAGAAAAAGTTTCCGTATCCGTCAACTTGAAATAATGTGCCACCCGGCATACATGTGTATCTAAAGGGACAATCAAATCTCTACGATCAAAACTTTCCCAAATCCCCAAATCGACCGCCGAGTCCCGACGAATCATCCAACGCAAAAACATATTCAGTTTCTTTTGAGGGCTTTTGGCAGAGACTTCAAGAAATGCACATAGCTTTTCCATCGGTATTCCAGGGTATGTCTTCAAGGCTTCTTCCAGACTTTCAAACTGTGTATAAGCAATGTATAATCGCTGAAAATATCCATAGAAATCAGCATGTGACAGCATCCGATAAAAACTATCGGTTGCTCCCGATGGGAAATCTCTCTCCCACTGGCAGGACAATACATACTGATAAGGCGAATCTCCCATTAGCCCGTGCAATTCGTCCGCTTTCTTCAAGATCTGTTTGCGATTGCCAAAACTCATAATCGCCGTCAGCAAACCGCTGACTTCGATATCCTGTTTCAGCGTATAACGATGGGGAAACTGCACCGGATCACTTTGTATAAAGTCTGCGCGATGATACATCTCCGCACACATTAAAAGTTTATTCTTTATATCTTCAGTCATTTCGAGAAAGTATCAAGTATTGAAAGTACAAAAATACATATTCTAGTTGGATTTCCTTTTTAAGTAAATGATAGATTGCATCCCTAATAAAATAACAAACAAATATTCTGCCGTCATATACACAGTCAGAGAAGCATGCAAACATTCACTTAACAGATACAGATAAATCAAATATACCAGAATAGTGATTAACTGGAAGATAAAAGCGAGCTTCGTCTTTCCTGTACCGGTAACAGCATTGATATAAACATATCCGGGCAGTGCAAAAGCATAATTCAACAGCATAACTATAAAAGGATAGAAAGCTAATCTCACCAGATTATCGTTATTCGTATAAAATCCGACAATCCATTGATTGCTCCAAAGAGCTATCCCTATCAACGGAAGTCTCACCACATAGCCCAGCTTAAGAACTTTACGACAAACAGGAAAAAGTTCTTTCCCCGCTCCTGCTCCAATCAAATTACTGACTAACGCTCCCGTAGTGGATGCAAAAGAATTGACTATCACAAAAAAGACGGTAGAAACACTACGGGTAATATTGGAAATAGCAAGCTCTGTCTTTCCCAGATGCTCGATAGCAACGAAGAACAGAAACCAGGGAGCAACGCTGATAAAAGAGTGAAGCATACTCCATACAGATATCCTCAACAACTTTATTAACACTTTCCCATCATAAACGACCTTCAGCCCATATTTCACTTTATCTACCCTCACCCACATATATAATAGGAGTACGATAAAAGCTCCGAACTCTGCCAAAGAAGAAGCCATCGCCGCCCCGGATATACCCAGATTCAGTTCGAATATCAGCAGATAGTTAAAAGGAATATTGATACAGATAGCCATGATAGCTGCTGCGGACAATGCTTTGGTCGTTGTTATCCCTACCAGAAAAGACCGGAAAGCTAAAAAAGGAAATGAGAACAACAAACCAAAGCTACGCCAATCCAGATAATGAATCACTGCCCGGTAAATCTCATCCGAAGTTATCAACCGGCGTAAGATAAATGGAGAAACAAACAAAATCAGCAAACAAAGAATGACTGCCATCCCCGACAGGAAATATAATCCCTGAAAAAATGTACGTCCCGTCTCTTTATAATGTTGTTCCCCATTTTTCCGGGCAATCATTACCTGCAGCCCGATGCTGAATCCGAAGCCCAGCATATAAACAGCCAAATAATAGATTCCGGCAAGCGCAGAAGCTCCCAGTTCGACTTCTCCCACATGCCCCAGGAAAATAGCGTCGGTAATATTGATTAATTGTTCCATCAGAATGCTCATCATCACAGGAAAGTTGATGAGCCATATTTGCTTATATGTATAATTCATTGCTCAACTTAAAAATAGCACGATACGGTATACCACATCATAGCAGCACACAGTTCCGTAAATTTATAAAAATGGATATAAAACTCTTTAGCAGGCGAGTAGTTGCCTGTCGGATAGCTGAATAGCCCTGTTAGAAATGATGCTATTCGTTGAGCTTAGCTAGATACAGAGTTTCATAAATGGACGAATATTGCTGGTTTATCAATCAATTACGCAACAAAGATAAGAAATCTTATTTTCATATCCCAATTTGGTATGGTATTAGCAGATTACTTATAGTAAGGATATGCATCAGAAACATCAATTACGACATTAACAAATTGATTTATAAAGATATACCGGATTCGAAAGTAAAAGAATGATGATAAGATATCTTTCTCTTTTGAAAAAAGCATATCATTTTGAAAAGATTGAAAAGAGTAGTAACCAATAAATAACCAGATAACAATGAAAGTTTGTAAATTCGAGAAAATTAAAGATGAGGATGAAATGAAGCAAGTAATCAATTGTATTCAGAAAGAACATCCTTATGTAGCTGTAGTCCCTATATTGGCACAATTACAGGAGTGGTTACAGGCTATTTCCATCAGTTGGTTTCACGAAGAAGATGAAGCTTCTCATGCCACAGTCAATGCCATCGAAGCATATTGCTGTACCCTTGCCAATCATCTCATTATAGATTCGCACTTAAATCAGGAAATTAAAAACCGGATTCTGGAGTGCATAAAGAAAATACATATACTTGTAGAAGACAAAGCAGATTTACTGATTGATAAAATGATAAAAGCGGAAGTATACGGATTATCCAGCGATTTATTCACTTATTGCTTACGTCAACAGGGTCTTCGTGCCCAAACATTAGATACCGGCAAACTTATACAGATCAACCTGGAAAGAAAGCCGGATATCCCATATATTCAGGAATCTATCCAACAATACATTGACGAGAACCGGAATGTGGATATTTTTATCGCCCCACTTTCCATTTGCAGGAATGTGTATGGTGAAATAGACTTCATGAGCGAACAACGCAATGATTACTATGCAACAGTGCTTGCCACCCTATTCAAAGCGGACGAAATGCTGTTATCCACCCCTATCAACCATATCTACGCAAACCGGAATTGTCTGCGAGAACAACATTCACTAACTTACATAGAAGCCGAACAACTGATTAATAGCGGAGTACACCTGCTCTACGCAGATTGTATCACCCTTGCGGCACGCTCTAATATAGTTATCCGCCTAACCGATACACACGATCTGTCAACAGAACGCCTCTATATATCTTCCCATGACACAGGCAACAGTGTCAAGGCCATTCTCTCACAGGATTCGGCTACCTTTGTACGTTTTACCTCATTGAATGTATTGCCCGGATATTTGTTTATGGGTAAGATATTGGAAGTTATCAACAAATATCAAATCAATGTCATCTCAATGGCCTCCTCCAATGTATCTATCTCGATGATGCTGACAGCCAGCCGGGACACCCTGCGAATCATTGAAAGAGAACTACACAAATATGCCGAAATGGTTATGGACGAAAATATGTCTGTAATACATATCATCGGCTCCCTTCATTGGGAACGCACACAAGTAGAAAGCCATATTATGGATACTATCAAAGATATCCCCGTATCTCTCATTTCTTATGGAGGAAGCGATCATTGTTTCACACTATCTGTACATACCACAGATAAAAACAGACTGATTAGTTCGCTATCCAGACAATTTTTCGAGAGTCAGTGCGCAGCCTGACTCAAAGCCGGATAAAAAGAGACATCTGAAAGCCAAATAAAAAAAATAAAGAGATGAAAATAGCTATTATAGGAGCCGGACACATAGGGAGTGCAATCGTCACTTGTCTGGCGCAAGGACATCTTTACAATGAAAAAGACATTATTGTCTCCAATCCAAATATCGATAAACTGGAGAGACTGCAAGAACATTTCCCGGCAATACACATAACGACCGATAACCAACAAGCCATATCGGAAGCCGAAGTAATCGTCCTCGCCATCAATCCCTGGAAAGTAGATGAAGTATTGTCTCCTCTACGTTTCTCACGTACACAAATCCTCGTATCTCTCGTGTCCGGAGTATGTATCTCCCACCTGGCTCATTTGACAGAAGCCGAGATGCCTATCTTTCGGGCAGTTCCCAATATGGCCATTACAGAACGTTCCAGCCTCACTTTGATAGCTTCCCGCGGAACCGATAAAGAATATCAGCAATTAATAAAACAGATATTTGAAGAAGGAGGAAAATGCCTGTTCCTGCAAGAGAAACAACTAGATACCACTTCCGCATTAACCTCCAGCGGAATAGCTTTCGCCTTAAAATATATGCAAGCGGTTATACAGGCAGGGATTGAGCTAGGAATTCCCGGCAAGGATGCCATGCAAATGGCAGCGTATAGCATGGAAGGAGCGACAGAACTGATTCTGAATCATAACACTCATCCGTTGCTGGAAATAGAGAAAGTAACCACTCCGGGCGGAACCACTATAAAAGGATTGAACGAACTGGAGCACAAAGGCTTCACTTCTTCTATTATTCAAGCCATCAAAAGCAGTGCCACAACTTTGATTGACAAAGAGGAAGAAGATGCAAAAATCTTCCGATAGTCCTTATGGTATGGTTTCTCAAGTCCTTTTTGCCTATTTTGAAATGCTATATATCCCAAAGCCAGCATAAAAGGACTTAAGAAAATGTATGCTTAGATTTTATATTCCTCTATCTTCCGGTACAGGGTGGTAAGTCCGATTTTCAACAAACGGGCAGCTTCCGTTTTATTCCCTTTTGTATATTCCAACACACGTGCAATATGTCTGCGTTCCATTGCGGCCAACTCAAAACTGCCTACACTATCATCCGAACATTCATAATGAGTGTTTTGGATTTCCAAAGGAAGATCACAAATATCCAGTCGCCCCCCTTCACACACAATCAGGCTACGCTCAATCACATTTCTCAATTCACGGATGTTCCCTTTCCACGGCTGTTGTTCCAGAGCCTCCAGAAAAGCGGGAGTCATCTCATTGATGGCATACGAAAGTTTTTCGGAGAAACTCTTGGCGAAAGCAGTTGCAAGAATTCTGATATCACCAGTACGTTCACGGAGCGAAGGAAGATGCACCTGAAAAACCGAAAGACGATAAAACAAGTCTTCACGGAAATGTCCTGCTTTGATCTCCTCCTGCAGGTTGCGATTGGTAGCAGCAATGATACGCACATTGACTCTTGTCGGCTTGGTATCACCGATCTTTATATATTCTCCCGTTTCAAGGATACGCAGTAACTTTGCCTGCAGCTCGAAAGCCATCTCTCCGATTTCATCCAGAAAGATCGTTCCGTTATTAGCTTCTTCAAAAAGTCCTTTCTTATCCTTCAGCGCACCGGTAAACGAGCCAGCCTTATGCCCGAACATCTCGCTTTCGAGCAATTCTTTGCTGAAAGACGAACAGTTGACCGCCACAAAATTCTGTTTGCTCCGTTTACTACTATAATGTATAGCTTGCGCAAAGACTTCCTTTCCTGTTCCTGTTTCCCCCGTCAGTAATACGGGAACATCTGTCACAGACACTTTCTGCGCCAGAGATACAGCCTCTTTCAACACCTTTGACTCACCCAGAATAGAATCGAACGAGTACATCTGCCCGACTTTCTTTTCCAGTTTTTCCAAACGGACATTCATCTTTGCTTTCTCCACGGCACGGCTGATTAAAGGAATAATCTTGTTATTATCATCTCCTTTCGTTATATAATCAAATGCACCGTTTTTAATAGCCTGCACCCCGTCGGGAATATTGCCGTGAGCAGTAAGAAGAATCACCTCTACATTGGGAGCTATTTTCTTGATGTTCAACACCAGATCTACTCCGTTTCCATCAGGAAGAAAAACATCGCATAAAGCTACGTCGGGCGATTGAATTTCCAGTTGTTTGATGGCAGCTTTGCAATCACCTGCCTGACACACTTCATAGCCCTCAAGTTCCAGCATACGAGCT
>OGZG01002026.1_pt1 | contig 14407 bp, 10 predicted proteins | sample 1576781 | NCBI WGS metagenome assembly OGZG01 (sample SAMEA3541502, study PRJEB24748) | human gut metagenome | biome: human gut; feature: human-associated habitat; material: faeces | place: China | collected 2012 | reverse complement strand
GGGATAAACGCTGAAGGCATCTAAGCGTGAAGCCCCCCTCAAGATGAGATATCCCTCCTTCGGGAGTAAGACCCCTTGAAGACTACAAGGTAGATAGGGCAGAGGTGGAAGCATGGCAACATGTGGAGCTGACTGTTACTAATAGGTCGAGGGCTTAATCTGGTTAATAACGGAGAAAAACAAATCGGATTTGTATGAAGTTTTGAAGGTACATACTTATTAAATATGATTTATTTTAAGACGTCCTGTGGGATGTCTTTTTTTATAAAAAATCATGAAATAATAATGAAAAAATAATGAAATAATAATTAAAAAATGCTATAATGTGTTCAGTTGCATATCGAAAAGATTAATTCATTAAGGAGGTTGTTATGGAACAAAAGAAACAGGAACCAATTCGTGATGCGAGACAGCTTGGAACGGCCAAGATGCTTATTCTTGGTTTACAGCATATGTTTGCTATGTTCGGTGCGACAATTCTTGTACCTATTCTTGTATCGGGGTATTTTCAGAAAGCTTGCGGGGAGTCACTGACGAGAGGTCTTTCGGTGTCGGTTACACTATTTTGTGCAGGCTTTGGCACGCTTATATTTCATCTGTGTACAAAGTTTAAGGTACCGGCTTTTTTGGGTTCGTCATTTGCTTTTTTAGGAGGCTTTTATACTGTTGCAAACCTTGACAGTGGTATGTATGCAGATATGGCTGTCAATGATAAGGCCGCGTATGCGTGTGGTGGAATATTTGTTGCGGGTATGCTTTATTTCGTACTTGCACTTATCATTAAGCTGGTTGGAATTAAGCGTGTAATGCGTTTTCTTCCACCTGTAGTGACAGGACCTATTATCATATGCATTGGTCTTTCACTTGCCGGCTCAGCTATCAATAATGCTTCAACAAACTGGGTTCTTGCAATTATTGCACTTGGAGTTATAATTATTTTTAATATATGGGGAAAGGGCTTATTTAAGATCATTCCTATTCTAATGGGAGTAATTATTTCCTATGTTGTGGCTCTTATTATGAATACTGCTGGAATTACTAATCCTGATGGTTCCGCAATTCTTGATTTTACATCAATTGCATCATCTGCGTGGGTCGGAATACCTAAATTTCAGTTCATGAAGTTTGATATTACGTCCATTCTTGTTATGGCGCCTATCGCTGTTGCGACTATGATGGAGCACATTGGCGACATGTCTGCTATTTCTGCTACAGTAGAGCAGAACTTTATTGCTGATCCGGGTCTTCATAGGACACTTATAGGTGATGGAATTGCAACTGCATTCGCAGGAGCTATCGGAGGACCGGCTAATACAACATATGGTGAGAATACTGGAGTGCTTGAGCTGTCTAAGGTATATGATCCGAGAGTTATCCGTATTGCGGCTGTTTTTGCTATTGCACTTTCGTTTATTCCAAAGTTTTCGGCTGTAATATCTACTATGCCATCAGCGATTATTGGTGGAGTTTCATTTATGCTTTATGGAATGATTTCAGCAATAGGAGTTAGAAATGTTGTTGAAAACAAGGTGGATTTGACTAAATCAAGAAATCTTATAATTGCAGGTGTTATTTTTGTATGTGGTCTTGGCTTTGGAGATGGACTGACATTTACTGTAGCAGGAACATCAATTACACTGACAGCACTTGCAATTGCAGCTATCGCAGGAATTTTCCTAAATGCTATTCTGCCTGGAAATGATTATGAGTTTGGAAAGAATCCGGATGGAGATGCAAGCAGGGGTGTGTATATGATGAACACAGACGATGAGGAAGAGGAATCATAGAAGTCAATTTATATAGACTGATTTGTGAACTGTAACATTAAAAAATTCAATAAACATTAAAAAGATATTAATAATATTTTACTTGATAAAGTAATGTATATTATCTAGAATTAACTGGTATGGTGTATTTTCATAATTCACTGTACCAGTTTTTTTAAGGAGAACACATTTAATGGACAGAAAAAAGATATTTTGGGCGATAGCTTCTGTTTTTATAGCTATTTTAAGCATATGGGCTGTTGTTTCGCAGAGCAAGCATTTTTCATTTGAGATTCTTATGAACTTTATCAGAAATGCAAATAAAGGCTGGCTTTTTATGAGTTTTGTCTGTACATTCGGGTTTATATGGTTTGAGGGTTTTGCTCTGGTACGCATGGCAAGACACTTTGGATACAAAACCAGCGCGATTGACGGTGCTGTGTATGGTGGAGCTGATGTGTATTTTTCAGCTATTACGCCATCAGCATCAGGAGGACAGCCTGCCAGTGCGTATTTCATGATAAGGGATGGCATTCCGGGCTATGCTGCTACAGTGGCACTGCTGATAAATCTTGTTATGTATACACTTTCACTTTTAACAATTGGTATATTATGCATGTTTTTTAAGTATCCTTTGCTGAAAAATTTCTCAGGTATTTCCCGGATATTTATATATTTGGGGATTATAGTACTGATTTTTCTGGCTTTTGTGTTTTATATGCTGTTAAGGAAGGGCGGCATACTATACTCAATTTGTGATGCTCTTATCCGCTTTCTTGAGAAAATACATATAATACGACATGGTGACAGGCTTCGAATGAAGCTTAAACATACTATGAAAGAATATCAGGAGTGTTCAAACAGCATCACAGGGCAGACAAGGTTTCTTCTTGAGATTTTCTTTTGGAATATTATGCAGCGATTATCACAGCTTATGGTATCGTTTATGATTTTTATGGCAGTGGGAGAAGGAGCAAAAAAGGCGGTTGATGTGAGTGTGATACAGTGCTTCGTGGCGATGGGCTCCAATTGTGTGCCTATACCCGGAGCTATGGGAGTGGCTGATTATATTATGATTGATGGGTTTAAACAGCTTGTTGGTAAGAATGCAGCAAATATGGAACTTTTGTGCAGAGGAATGACATTTTATGGAAGTGTCATAACAAGTGCTGTTATTATTCTTATTGGATATATAATCAGAAAAAAAAGAGCAAAATAGTCTAGTACTTTTGCACAATAATATATTGTTATATTGGCTAAAATGTGTTATTATTCTATAGTAATATATTAGATATTTTTTATGAAGGTACTGGACAATGGGTAGCAATGATAGTACTGCTAAGGAGCAGAGCTTTCTATTTAATGTAAACAAAATATTTCTTGTCATCCATCTGCTGATGCTATTTATGTTTTCATCATTAGGTGTAGACTTGATGGCAGGAGTCAATCTGATCAGCATATGCTTTTATTTCCTTGCATTCAGTCTGACAAAATCTGAAAAACTGAGCATATATGTTTATAGTGTGGCTGTTGAGATATTGCTTCATATGATACTTGCGGTGGTTTGTCTCGGAATTCAATGTAATTTCCAGCTTTTTTTGATCGATGCAATGTTTTTTCTTTTTGCCATGGATTATGTGGTCCTCAGGAAGAAAAAAAAGAATCATGTTGCCATTCTGCTTTGCTGTGTATATGCTATTGCTCTGATTATTCTTTATATGTTTGATGGCTTTTACACACCTTTATATAAGTTGGATTCTGTTGTTATTAAGAGTATTTCTATTGCTATGATTTCGGGTGTAGTTTTCTTGATAATAATATGTATGATGTGCCTTTTGCATTTTATGTCTTCCGAGGAGGGGGCAATGGAAAAGCAGGCACAGTTTGATGCGCTGACGGAGCTTCCAAATCGTTTCTATATGATGGCAAAGCTTAAGAATCTTTTTGAGGCTGAGAAGCAGGGGGAATATTTCCTTGCGATGATTGATATTGATGATTTTAAGAAAATTAACGATTCATTTGGACATAATGTAGGAGATGATGCACTTAAGATACTCGCTCGTACTATCGTAAGCAAGGCTCGAGGTGTTGAGCTTAGCTATTGCAGATGGGGAGGAGAGGAGTTTTTACTTCTTGGCAAATGTGTCGACGGAGAGGTGCCTAAGAATTTTCTTGATGAGCTTCGTGTGGAGATTAATTCAAAATCCTTCTGGACATCTAAGGGCAGCGGAAGGATGACAGTGACTATAGGTGCAGGGAAATATAAAGTGGGGCAGGATTACAAGGAATGGATTAATTTTGTTGACAAACAGCTTTATGTCGGAAAATGCACAGGTAAGAATAAGGTTGTATGCTGAGATATTTATATTGAAATTATATTGAAATTAAAAATTTTAGTTGCATGAAGTCAATAACTGTGATAAAATATTGTCTGTTCGTAAGACGCCGGCATGTCGGAATGGCAGACGATGCAGACTCAAAATCTGTTGGGCGCAAGCCCGTGTGGGTTCAAGTCCCACTGCCGGCACTATTTGCAAAACCCCGTAAATCCAAGATTTTCAGTAAAATCAAGGGTTTGCGGGGTTTTTCTTTACTTACAATCTTTCAAAAAATTAAAGAAATTAGGGTACTTTTAAGAAAAATTTGCCCCAAAATTGTACCCAAAAAGGTACCCAAAAATCTGCCATATAGGCTGTAATACCAGATAGTAAACAGGAGCATTATGATGATAAAAAAGATTTATAAAAAATATGAAATTATATTCAATGTTGTATTATTCTCGATTTTTCCGATTGCGGCTTTTTATCTTATGGAGTTCTACGAACATAATCCTTTTGAAGAAGTCAGATTTATGGCGGGATTTTTTAATATTATTTTGTTTGAGCTGATTGCCTGGATTCTTTATTTTGTTACGGGCAGGGCGAAATGGGCACTTCGTGCAGTTTTTATCGTGGCAATGGTTTTTGGACTGATTAATCATTATGTTATGCTTTTCCGCTCGACTCCTTTTGTTCCATGGGATATTTTTTCAATTGGTACGGCGACAAGTGTTGCATCTAATTATGATTTCACACCGACTGCAGGAGTAGTTGTTGTTACAGTTATATTTATAGCTCTTATTATGCTGATGCATTTTGTTGATTTCAGAATTAAGTGGAAATTCAGGTTCAGACTAATTCCGACAGTGCTTGGAATTCTTGTGCTGTGCCTGTTTGTAAATGCTCTGCAGGATGAGGATTTCCAGACGGACAATTATCTGTATCCGTTTCTATTTACACCTGCATATATGACAAAGGTGAATGGAATGGCGGTAACCTTTGCCATGGATCTTAAGTTTGTGGCGGTTGATAAGCCTGACGGGTATAGCAGACAGAAGGCAAAGGAGCTGCTTGACAGTTATGCCGGTACAGATGATAATACTGCAATTACAGATAAAAGTGATTATCCGAATATTATAGTTGTGATGGATGAGGCATTTTCAGATCTGTCAGTGCTCGGTGATTTTGATACAAATACAGACTATATGCCGTTTGTACACAGTCTTGAAAAGGGCAATGAGAACACTATAACAGGATATCTGAATACGTCTGTATGCGGTGGAAATACCGCTGATACTGAGTTTGAGTTTCTGACAGGCAATACGATGGCTTTTCTGCCGGTAGGAAGCATTCCGTATCAGCAGTATATAAAGAGTAAGACACCTTCTCTTGCAAGCTATCTAAAGAGTATAGGTTACGCAACGTATGCACAGCATCCGTACTATAGCAGTGGATGGAACAGGGATACGGTCTATCCTCTTTTGGGATTTGATAATCTTTCGTTTATGCAGGATTATTCTAATCAGAGGTTTGTGCGCGAATATATAAGTGATGAGACATCCTTTGATAAGATTATTGAGACCTATGAGAATAAACCGGATGGCCAGCCGGCATTTATATTCAATGTCACTATGCAAAACCATGGCGGATACACAAATACTTACTACGGCTTTGATAATACGGTGACAGCAGATAAGCTTAATAATTCTGCACTTGACCAGTATCTTTCATTGATTAAGCTGACAGACGAGGATTTAAAGAACCTCATTGAATATTTCTCAAATGTGGATGAGAAAACCATAGTGGTATTTTTCGGTGATCATCAGCCAAATGATACTGTGGCAAGCTCTGTTCTTGCAGCAAACGGCATGGATTATAACAATTTATCCAATGAAGAGCTTAAGCTGCGTTATCAGGTGCCGTATGTTATCTGGGCAAATTATGATATTGATGAGGCTGCAGGAAAAGACACGAGCGTCAATTATCTGGCTGCAAACGTACTTAAAGCGGCAGGTGTGCCGACAAATGACTACCAGAGCTTTCTGCTTAAGCTGCAGGAGGAGTATCCTGTTATATCAGCGGTACGCACGGATAAAACTGCAGATAAGACATTAGATAAAGCATCAAATAAATCAGACAAGGCAACCGGAAGTAAAAAGAATCAGGCCGACTCGGATATGCTAAACAATTATAAGATTTTGCAATATTACAGACTGTTTGACTGGGAGGGCAAGTGATGAATTTTGTTAAAAAGCATCCACTTTTGACAGCGTTTTTAATTCCATTTTTCATATGTATAATCATCTGTATAGGAAACGGTGTGTATCCATTTGGCGATTACTGCCTTTTGCATATGGATTTGTATCACCAGTATCTGCCATTCTTTAATGAGCTGTGGGAGAAGCTAAGGAATGGTGCTAGCCTCATGTATACATGGAATATCGGGCTTGGCAGTGATTTTGTATCGGTATTTGCCTATTATCTGGCGAGTCCGTTGAACTGGCTTGTGGTGCTTTTTCCAAAGAGCCATATTATTGAGTTTATTGAGCTGCTTATCATTTTTAAGATTTCGCTTAGCGGAGCAACATTTTTCTATTTTTTGAAGGAGCACTTTGTGCTTCTTGGAAAGGATAACAGGTATCACAATAATACATTTGTGCCGGCATTTGTTTTTTCTACGGCATATGCACTTTCCGGATTTGTAGCTGCGTATAGCTGGGATGTCATGTGGATGGATGTTGTGGCGGTTGCACCGCTTGCGATAGTAGGACTTGAGAAGCTTGTGCGGGATAAAAAGCCGGGGCTTTACTATGTATCACTGGCACTTTGCATATTGTCAAATTATTACTTAAGCATCATGCTTTGCATCTTTCTGGTATTCTGGTTTGCATGGCTTTTCTTTACGCAAAATGGCGGTAAAATGGCTGCAATTGTGAGATTTGCCGTTTACTCGCTTTTGGCTGGAGGCACTGCGATGGTGCTAATCATCCCGGAGCTTATCATTTTAAGCTACAGCGGTTCGTCGGGGATTGAGTTTCCAAAGCAGATAGAGTGGTATTTTAATCTCTTATCAGAGGTCGGCAGGATGTGCACGACAGCAAGCGTCTATGAGGGGGCAGAGAACTGGCCGAATCTGTATGCCGGAGCCTTTAGTGTGATGCTTTTGATACTGTTTGTGCTCAACAAAAGGATTAAACCGAAGAAAAAAATAGCTCCTGTATTGTTTGTGTTGTTTTTCATGGCAAGCTTTGCCAATAAACAGCTTGACTTTATATGGCACGGACTGCATTTTCCGGATTCGTTGCCTGGCAGACAGTCGTATCTGTATGCATTTCTTGTATTGACCATAGGCTATGCTACAGTAAGAAAGTGGCGTGGCATAAGATTGTGGCATATTGGAGTGGCGGTTGTATTTGCATCGGCGCTTATGGCAGTAAGCACGATGTTTGCCGATGAGGATGTGACAGAGTATTATGCAGTTATCATAAGCATATTGTTTGTTGCGCTGTACGGCATTATGACAGTACTTTTAAAGCTTGCAGCAAGGAAAAACAGGGAGCTTTTGATGGTCATAACATGCGGTATTGCGATTGTGGAGCTGGCTGTCAATATGGCTGTGACAGGACTTGGATGTACCGGCAGAAGCAGCTACAATGCCAATGTGGACGATATGCAAAAGGCTCTTAAGCTGGCAAAAGAGGATGCAGCTGACAATGATGTACCATTTTACAGGGTTGAGGACACAGGCCGACTAACTAAAAATGATGACACACGATACGGCTATGCTTCCGGAACACAGTTTTCTTCCCTGATGAATATAAATGTGAGCCATTTTTATCAGGCTCTTTATATGGAGGGAGGCAAAAATTTTTACTGTTATAACGGTGCCACACCTGTCACGTCAGCCATGCTTTCTGTCAGATATATGGTTACAAAATCCATACAGCCACAGAATGAGCTGACTACACTTGTGGGAAAATGCGGAAATCACTATCTGTATCGGAACAACTACACGCTTCCGCTTGGTTTTATGATGGATGAGGGAGTGATTGATGCGTGGAAGCCATCATCGTCATCGAAAATCTATTCGATTAATTCCCTTGGCAGGCTTCTTGGTGCAGCAGATGATACGCTGACCCTGACAGAGTGCACTCAGGATGAAAATCCGGGAACTACGACTCTCACCTTTGACCATGACGGATATTATTATGCGGCATACGATTCGTGCAGCACAGACAGTCTGACCTTCAGCCACGGAGAGTATGAGACCACATACTCGAAGACCACTCACAGGTATCTGTTTGACCTGGGATACGTGAAGGCGGGGGAGACAGTTTCCGTCACAAACACTGATGCCGATGCTGTACGATTTAATGTATACGAGCTTTCCATTGCAGCAGTTGAGAGTGCTTACAATGCACTAAGTGAGCAGACACTCTCGGTGGAGGATTTTTCAGACACACACATAAGCGGGCACATAGATGTGAAGCAGGCAGGACAACTTGTATTTTCTATTCCGAGTGAAAAGGGCTGGACTATGAAGGTGGATGGGAAGGAGACAGAGTATGAGGATTTTTCAGATACCTTTGTGAGCATTCATCTGGATGAGGGAGAGCACGAGATAGAGCTAAATTATGAGACACCGGGACTTAAGACTGGGGCAGCTATAAGCGTATGCAGTGTGGGTATTTTTCTATTACTTTTATTGGCGCGCCAAATGGTTAAGAGACGCAGACGGTTACAGCTTAAATCTCACAGTGACAGATAATGCTTAATAATAAAACTAAAACAGGAGATTAACAAAATGAACAAACAAAACAAAAAAATCGCACAGGAAAAAAGAAGAGTCGAAAGAGAAAAAGCGCAGAAGAAGGCAAAGGTTGTGAATCTGCTGAAATTCTGGGTGCCGGTAGTGGCAGTTGTCGTGGTAGTCATAGTGCTCATCTGGGCAGTTGCGACATCGGGAGGTTCATCGTCAAAGGGCACTGCCGGTACGCAAGCTGCATCACAGACCACAGAATCTCAGGCATCCGAGACACAAAGCAGTGATTCACAGACCAAGGCAGCAACACTGAATACAGAGACTGACACGGTTGCAGAAAACGGAGATAAGGTAAATATTGATTACACCGGATATATGGACGGAGAAAAATTCAAGGGTGGAAGCACTGATGGACAGGGCACAGACCTGGTGCTTGGCTCAGGCAGCTATATAGATGGCTTTGAGGACGGAGTGGTAGGTCACAAGGTGGGAGAAACCTTTGATTTAAACCTGAAATTTCCGGATGATTATAAGGTAAATACGGAGCTTGCCGGAAAGGATGTTACTTTTGAAGTGACACTCAACGGCGTATACAAATAAAGAGGATAATACACATATATGGAAAAATCGTTTGAAGATGTGCTGGTACAGTTTTATATTGACCAGTACAGGGAGAATGCGAAGAAAAGTACAGGTAAACCTGTAAAGCTGGCACACTATATTCACAGGCTCAATAGTAAAGCAAAATCAATTAAATATGCGCGATTTTCAAAAAATGAGACTGTGGCACTCGACAAGCTGCATCAGGAAATAAAAAGGCTTGCATTGATCACCTACTATTCCAACAATAAGAATGCAAGGCAGATTTTAAATAGAGAAATCCTTCCGCAGCTCGTCAGGGTGGATATGGAGCAGTTTGATGAGAAGGAAGCAGAGTATCTCACAGAAGATTTTTTAAAGCTTTTGCGCAAGGAGTATATAGGTGCGATATGTACAAGGAGCATGAAGGCGCTTTACAATGAGTACCGCAGCAAGGAGCTTAGAAGAGAGATTGTCACGCTGGTTCCGGCTCGGCCGGAGCTGGAGTTTCCAAAAGCACAGAGCATGAAAAGGCGCTTCATACTCCATATAGGCCCGACTAACAGCGGTAAGACATATCAGGCACTTGAGAGGCTTAAGCTGGCGCAAAATGGAGTGTATCTGGGACCGCTTCGCCTTCTGGCACTTGAGGTATATGAGAAGATGAATGATGCAGGCATACCATGCACCATGCTTACAGGCCAGGAGTGTCTTGAGGTATCAGACAGCAGAATTACAGCATCGACAGTGGAGATGCTTGACTGTGACAAGGAGTATGATATCGCAGTGATTGATGAGGCACAGATGGTAGCGGATGATGACAGGGGACATTCGTGGACCAGGGCAATTCTTGGTACACTTGCAGGAGAGATTCATATATGCATGAGCCCGGTGGCAAAGGATGTTGTCATTCATCTGATTAATCTTTGCCATGACGAGTATGAGATAAGAGAGTATGAGAGAAAGACAGCTCTAAAGCTGGAGGATAAGCCGTTTTCATTTCCACAGGATGTGAGGGATGGCGATGCCTTTATCGTATTTTCAAAGAAGTCGGTACTCAATATAGCAGGGCGTCTTGAGGAAAACGGCATAAAGCCAAGTGTCATATACGGAAGTCTGCCGCCGGAAATAAGGCGAAGGCAGATGACGCTTTTTAATGAGAAAAAGACACAGGTTGTCGTGTCAACAGATGCTATAGGAATGGGACTCAATCTGCCGGTCAGAAGAATTGTATTTCTGGAGGTGGAAAAGTTTGATGGAGTATCAAGACGTCCGCTTGTCATCTCTGAGATAAAACAGATAGCGGGCCGTGCAGGCAGATTTGGTCTGTATGATACAGGCTATGTGACAGCTTTGGGACAAAAGAATCTGAATTATCTGAAGAATACGCTAAATATACCGGAGCAGGATATTGATATAGTAAGTCTTGGCTTCCCGCAGGTGCTCCTTACAATGGATGCGCCGCTTGATGCGATAATTAAGCTCTGGCATGAGGCAGAGCCATCAGCACCGTTTAGGAAAATCAATGTCGATGAGATATTGTTTTTGTATGGATATGCGTATAAGGAGCGATACTTTATCGCAGATTTTGATGACAAATATCTGCTTTATAAGATGATTACATGTCCTATAGATATAAAGGACAGGGAGCTTGTCAGACAATGGCTGCGTTACTGCATGTCATATACGTCTGATATCTCTCTCGATAAGCCGGATAAGCATTCAAAGTATCAGGGACTCATGAAATACGAATCCTATTACAAAAAGCTTGATTTGTACTATCAGTTTTCAGTCCGCATGGGCAAAATTGTGGATGAGGACTGGCTTGAAAACGAGCGTGACAAAACACAGGCCAAGATTATGCAGCTTCTTGCAAAGAGTAAGGATGAGTATATAATCAGATGCCGCTATTGCGGCAGAATACTTCCGATTGGAAATTCGCGCAATATATGCAGAGACTGCTACAGCATGATACGCAGGTAGCAGCCGGTTTATATTTTTGGCGGTTTATATTTTACGGTCAAGTCGTTGAATTTAGCTGTCCAATGTGGCATAATAGAAATAAGACCAAAATATGAATGGAGGAATTTTTTATGGCAAATAATGAGTTACAGATTGCCGGCTCACAAGGCGAGCTTAGAATCCGTCCTTACGAGCACCACGCAAAGTATTATGAAACAGATCAGATGGGTATAATCCACCATTCAAACTATGTCAAGTGGATGGAAGAAGCAAGACTTGATTTGATGGATCAGATAGGACTCAACTACAGGCAGATGGAGGATATGGAAATCATAAGTCCGGTGCTGTCGATATCGGTAGAGTATCACAGTATGGTACATTTTGATGATACGGTCGTTATCTACACAAAGCTGCTTAAGTATAACGGAATCAAGATGGAGCTTGAGTATGTCATGAAAGATAAAGAGACAGGCGAGCTTCGCACTACTGCAAAAAGCAGCCATTGCTTTTTGAACAAATCCGGCAAACCAATCTCATTAAAGAGAATGTATCCGGAATTAGATACGAAATTTTTTGAATTTAAAGAGGCATAATAAGATGATACAGGATAGATTAAAAGCATTGAGAAGCGAGATGGCAAAGAGGGGCATCTCGCTGTATGTGGTACCTACTGCTGATTTTCATGAGTCAGAGTATGTAGGAGAGCATTTTAAGGCACGCAAATATATTACAGGCTTCACGGGATCAGCAGGTACCGCAGTCATCACTATGGATGAGGCCGGACTATGGACAGACGGCAGGTATTTTGTGCAGGCGGCTGCGCAGCTTAAGGATACCACTGTAAAGCTCTTTAAGATTGGCGAGGAGGGCGTACCGACAGTTGATGAGTATATAAAGGATACTCTTTCGGATGGCGGTGTAATAGGCTTTGACGGCAGAGTGGTAAATGCCGCATGGGGCAAAAGGCTTTCTGAAATCGCAAAAGAAAAGCACGGCAGCATGTATGTAAATGAGGATCTGATTGACCTTATATGGACTGACAGACCACCTATGTCAAAGGAAGCTGTCATGATTTTTGACAATAAATATACCGGTGAGGATATAAGCTCAAAGCTTAAAAGAGTCAGAGAGCAGATGGCAAAAAAGGGCGCAACACTTCATCTGATGTCATCACTTTACGATATAGCATGGCTTTTAAATGTCAGGGGAGGCGACATAAGCTATGTGCCTGTAGTTCTTTCATACCTGGCATTGTCACAGGACAGCTGCATATGGTTTTTGCAGGAAGAGGTTGTGACAGAGGCTCTTAAGGCATACCTCGATAAGAATGGTATACAGACAAGACCTTACGATGATTTTTATGAATATGTTAAGCATATTGATGAAAAAGAAACAGTGCTTCTAAATACATCGGTTGTAAATTACCGCGTCTGCAACAGCCTGCCGGATGGTGTTAAGGTGATTGATGCGGAGGATCCTACAGTTGTCATGAAGGCCGTAAAGAATAAAGTACAGCTTGAAAATCTGCGCAAGGCGCATTTGAAGGATGCAGTTGCGATGTGCAGGTTCATGTACTGGCTTAAGACAAATATAGGTAAGATACCTATGACAGAGATTTCGGCTTCAGATTATCTTGCATCGCTTAGAGCAGAGCAGGAGGGCTTTCTTGATTTGAGCTTTGCCACAATATGTGGATATGCTGATCATGGTGCTATTGTGCATTACTCTGCAACAGAGGAGTCTGACAGGCCGCTTAAGCCGGAAAGTTTTTTACTGGTTGATTCAGGCGGACATTATCTGGAGGGAACCACAGATATCACGAGAACCTTTGCGTTAGGACCGGTGACTGACGAGATGAAGGATATGTTTACGAGAGTGTGCCGCTCAAATATGAACCTGGCAAATGCAAGGTTTAAGGAGGGCTGCTCGGGACTAAACTTTGATATTCTGGCAAGAGAGCCTTTATGGGAGATCGGCATGGACTACAATCACGGTACCGGACACGGTGTGGGCTATGTGCTCAATGTGCATGAGGGACCAAACAGCTTCCACTGGAAGCAGTATCCGGGCAGGACTGCAGAGCGTGTGATAGAAGAGGGCATGGTCACTACAGATGAGCCGGGCATCTATTTAGAGGGCAAATTCGGTATTCGTACAGAGAATGAGCTTATCTGCCGAAAGGGTGAGAAAAATGAGTATGGCCAGTTCATGTATTTTGAGAATCTGACCTATGTGCCTATAGATCTCGATGCGATTGATCCAAATCAGATGACAGACAGGGAAAAAGGATACCTGAATGCTTATCATGCGAGAGTTTATGAGCTTGTTTCACCATTTTTGAATGATGAGGAGGCCCAGTGGCTCAAGAAATATACAAGAGCTATTTAACGTTACTGCCTGCACTGCAGTGTGACCGGCAGCGATTACAACAATATTATAATTGACAGTAAGGAAAGTATCAAAATGAGTGAAAAGCTTGTACTTATAGACGGACACAGTATTTTAAACAGGGCATATCACGGGCTGCCTGATCTGACAAATTCAGAGGGGCTTCACACAAATGCAGTCTATGGATTTTTGAATATCATGTTCAAGATCCTTGACGAGGAAAAGCCTGACTATCTGACGGTGGCATTTGATGTGCATGCGCCGACGTTTCGCCACAGGATGTTTGATGCGTACAAGGGCACGAGAAAGCCTATGGACGAGGAACTCAGGCAGCAGGTGCCTATGATAAAGGAAATGCTTACTGCCATGGGCATAAAAATCGTGGAAAAGGAAGGCTATGAGGCCGACGATATACTTGGAACTTTATCTGTCAGGGCAGAAAAGGCCGGTATGGATGTCGCTATCATTTCCGGAGACAGAGACCTTTTGCAGCTTGCGACTGACCATGTCATGGTAAGGATTCCAAAGACCAAAAAGACAGGAACCGAGATAGAAAACTACAATACAGCAGATGTTATCGAAAAGTACGGCGTCACTCCAAAGGAGTTTATCGATGTAAAGGCTCTGCAGGG
>OGZG01002022.1_pt1 | contig 14425 bp, 10 predicted proteins | sample 1576781 | NCBI WGS metagenome assembly OGZG01 (sample SAMEA3541502, study PRJEB24748) | human gut metagenome | biome: human gut; feature: human-associated habitat; material: faeces | place: China | collected 2012 | reverse complement strand
AGCGAACTGGTGGAGAAATACTGGCCTAAAACCGAGTAGAGCAATTCAACTCAAACAGAATGGCTATAAAATTCCAATATAACAAGACCTCGCTGGGCGAACTCGGAAAACAGCTGAAAATGCGGCAGAAGGCGCTCCCTACGATCAAGAGTAAGGAGTCGGCCCTGCGTTCCGAAGTGAAGAAGGCGAAGGACACCGCACAGGATTTCCGACGGCAGTTGGACGCGCTCACGGCGCAGTACGACTACATGGTTTCCCTGTGGGGTGAGTTCGATGCGGACCTGCTGCGCATCGCCGACGTCGATCTTGCGGAGCAGAAGATCGCGGGCGTGCGTACGCCGGTGTTGCAGGACATCCGTTTCGAGGAGAAGGACTACGACCTCTTCTCGGCTCCCGTGTGGTTCGCCGACGGAGTCGATATTCTCAAGCGCCTCGCGCGTCTGGGTATCGAATTCGAGGTGTTCAACCGCAAGATGGAGTTGCTGGATTTCGCACGCCGCAAGACTACTCAAAAGGTAAACCTCTACGAAAAGGTGCAGATACCCGGGTACGAGGATGCCATACGCAAAATCAAACGCTTCATGGAGGATGAGGAGAACCTCTCCAAGTCGGCCCAGAAGATCGTGAAAACCAAACAACAGCAAGCCGGGGAGGGCGCGATGTTATGATAGCGAGAATGTCGAAATACGACCTGGTACTCTATGCGGGTCAGAGCAGCGACTTCATCGAGAAGCTGCGCGGCCTGGGGCTGGTCGATATTACCACTACGGGGTGGGAGCCTTCGGACGAAGACCGTCAGTTGCTGCTTTCGATCGACAACCATCACAAGGCGGTCGATGCCCTGACGCGGTTTCTCGAAGACGAACGTTTCGTTCGGGACGAGCAGCCCATCGCCGACGGCGGCGAGGCTTTCGATCGCTATACGGCCGCTACGCAGCAGGCAGCGGCGCTCCGTTCGGAGATCGCACGCTTGCAGAAAACCGCCGACGAGCTGCGTCCCTGGGGCGATTTTTCGGTCGATACGCTTCGCAAGTTAGCGGACAGGGGCGTGGTGCTACGCTATTTCTTCACCAGCCGTGCGGCTTACGAGAAGGATATCGAAGCGTGGTCGGAGCGTTATACGATCGCTCTGGTGCACGAGGGTGAAACCTTTGATTACTTCGTGGTCGTGACCCGGCCGGGCGAGGAGGTGGTGCTCGATGCGCAGGAGGTCAAGGCGCCGACGATGGACTGCCGTCAGACCGAAGCGCAGATCGCCGAGGCCCGCAGGAAGCTCGCGGAGCTGGATCGGGAATTTTCCCGTGCGGCTCTTTCGGTGGAGGCGATCCGCCGGCATGGGATCGAGCTCAAGCGGAAGCTGGAAGAGATTCGCGTGAAGAATACTGCGCAGCCTGAAGCCGACGGTACGCTGGTTATTCTGGAGGGATGGGCCGAGGAGACCGATTCCGCGAAGGTGGATGCTCTGCTGGCCGAATACCCCAATCTGATTTTCCTGAAGAGTACGCCGACCCCCGAGGACAATACCCCGGTGAAGCTGCGCAACCGTCCCTTCGCCCATCTGTTCGAGGTGATCGGCGCGATGTATGCGCTGCCTAAATACGGCACGATCGATTTGACACGCTTCTTCGCTCCTTTCTATATGATCTTCTTCGGCTTCTGTATGGCCGAGGGCGGTTATGGACTGGTCATCATGCTGGGCGGTTTGGCCGCAGTGATGCTGGGTCGCAAGAAGGGGAGTTCGGCCATGAAGGAGATCGGTATGCTGACGATGCTGTGCGGATTCTCGGGCATGGTCTTCGGCCTGATGTCGGGCTCGTTCTTCGGATTGCAGCTCTCCGAATGGGAGTGGCTGGGCAGCCTGCGCGATCATCTGTTGACACCGGACATCCTCTTCCCGCTTTCGATCGGATTGGGTGCCGTGCAGGTGCTTTTCGCCATGATGATCAACGCTTATGTCACGGCCCGCAGCTTCGGCCTGCGCTATGCGCTGGGACTGATCGGCTGGATCATCGTGCTGGTCGATAGTGCCGTTGCGTTCCTGCTGCCCGAAAGCGTGGGCTTCACGTTCCATTCGGTCGCTTATCTGGTGATCCTGGGCATCGGCCTGGTGCTGATGTTCTTCTTCAATACGCCGGGCAAGAATATCTTCGTGAACTTCGGACTCGGTATCTGGAATACCTATAATAATGTGTCGGGACTGGTGGGCGATCTGCTGTCGTACATCCGTCTGTTCGCCATCGGCCTTTCGGGAGGTATTCTGGCGATGGTCTTCAACCAGTTGGCCGTTGGTATGAGCCCGGATATTCCGGTCGTGAAGCAGCTCGTGATGTTGCTGATCCTGCTGCTGGGACACGGCATCAACCTCTTCATGTGCGTTCTCTCGTCGGTGGTGCATCCGCTGCGTCTGACGTTCGTGGAGTTCTACAAGAACGCCGGGTTCGAGGCCGCGACGCGCGTCTTCACCCCGTTGAAAAACGAATAAACTAAATGATAATCAATATTAACAACTAAAACAAAATTCGATTTATGGAACCTATTACGTTGGGCTATCTCGGTATGGCCATCATGTTTACTCTGGCGGCCGTAGGCAGTTGCTATGGCACTACTATCGCGGGCAACGCCGCAGTCGGTGCGATGAAGAAGAACCCGAATGCCTTCGGTAACTACATCATCCTGTCGGGTCTGCCCGCTTCGCAGGGTCTTTACGGCTTTGCCTCGCTCTTCCTTATCATGAATTACCTGACCGATTCGGTTACGATGCTGCAGGCAGCCGCTATCTTCGGCTTGGGTATCTTGGTCGGCCTGGTGAACTTTTTCTCGTCGTATCGCCAGGGCCAGCTTTGCGCCAACGGTATCGCTGCCGTAGGTAACGGTCATGACGTGGGTACCAAAACCCTGATCCTCGCCGCTTTCCCGGAGTTGTACGGTATTTTGACCGTGGCGATCACCTTCCTGGTAACCAGTCTGATGAAGTAATCGAAATCCCGGATTTCGAAAGAACAGGCGGAGCTTCTGCAAGCTTCGCCTGTTTGTGTTTTGTGAGGAAGAGGGTGTGTGGAGGGGTTTTGGAGAAGGTTTTTGTATAAGGCATGAGAGGGGACGGTTCGATTCGAGGTGGAGTAAATTGCGGGGTTCGGCAATGTTGCTGTGTCCCGGCAGATCGGACGGTTACGGGATGGAAACCGCTGGAATTCCGGGGTGTCTTCGGAATCCGGTCGTGTCAGTCATAGACGGCTGTTTTGTGTGGTCGGCTTTGTTGGGTATGCTGCTTTATTCTGTTGTTTGGAGCGCTTGTTCGATTTGCTCGATCAGCAGGCGTTGTATTGTTGCGTCGTAGTCGGTTTCGGAGAGCAGGATTTTGCCATTGGGACTGATGATAAAGTTGCGGGGAACGTATCGGGTGGCGTAGAGCGAGTAGATTGACATGTCGGGATCCAGACCTACGGAGAATGCGATTCCCAGCTCGCGGCAGAACTCTTGAACGGTCTGCTGCGTTTCGCCTCGATTGATTGGAAGGAAGCGAAATTTCCGGTCAGCAAAGCGATCGACGATTTGGGTTTGCATCTGCTGCATTTGTTTCCGGCAGGTCGGGCACCACGTGGAGAAGAAGGTAAGCAACACCACGTTGCCTTGCAGGTCGGACAGGGTGATCGCTGTGTCGTCGAGCATTCCGACCGTGAAGTGAGGGGCCTCCTCTCCGACGCGGACGAGCGTGGTTTCCTTTTCCGTCGGGATCTCTTCGGAAAGGCAGCCCGTTAGGGCGAGTACAAGCAGGAACAGCACAATAGTCGGCTGTACGGTCCGGTATAGAAGTCCGAGATGTCGTGTAAGTCCGGATCGAGAGAAGAATCTTGTCTGTCGAAGAGCAGGCCGTAAATATGCCGTCATAGGGAGTTGGTTATAATCGTCGGGTAGAGTTCAAAATTCGTTCCGAATAAAAAAGCCGGAATTTTCCGGCTTTTTTTCGTGCAGGGAAATACCCCTCTTCAGTTGATATGGCTTGCCGCATGGGGATCGTTACCGCATTCGGTAAAGCTGGTCCCGCAGACGAGGCGTGAAGCCCGCCTCGCGGATCGCTTGTTGGATGCCTGCGGCATCGAACTGGTTGTGCGCCCCGGCCGAAGAAACGACGTTCTCCTCGATCATGATCGAACCCATGTCGTTGGCGCCGCTGTGCAGCGCTACCTGAGCGGTGGCCTTGCCGACGGTGAGCCACGAAGCCTGGATGTTGCGGATGTTGTTCAGAACCAGTCGGCTGACGGCGATTATGCGAATGTATTCCAATGGTGAAAAGCGGGTTGCAACTCCCTGCCGCTCCAATTCGGTGCCCGACGAGCGAAAAATCCAAGGGATGAAGGCCAGAAAGCCGTAATGTCCTTCGGGACAGCGGGCCTGCAGGTCGCGGATGCGCAGCAGGTGGTCCACACGCTGACGGGATGTTTCTACATGGCCGTACATCATCGTCGCCGAGGTCGGCAGGTTGAGGCAGTGGGCTTCGTGCATCACCTGGATCCACTCCTCGACCGAAGGTTTGGCGGGCGAGATGGCTTTCCGCACGCCGGGATCGAGGATCTCGGCCCCGGCACCCGGCAGGGAGTCCAATCCGGCGGCGATCAGCCGTTTCAGGGTGTCGAGCGTGGTGAGGCCGCTGATGCGGGCGATGTGCGCCACTTCGGGCGCTCCGAGGGCGTGCAGGCGTACCTGCGGATAGAGGCTCTTGAGTGTCGAGAAGAGCTCCTCGTAGAAATCGATCCCCAGCTTCGGGTGTAGACCGCCCTGCAGCAGCAACTGGTCGCCGCCGAGGGCGAGCATCCGCTCGATTTTCTCCTTGTATTCATCCAGCGTAGTGATGAAAGCCCGCTCCGTCTGGTGGGGTTTGCAGTGGAAATTGCAGAAGTGGCAGCCCGAAATGCAGACGTTGGTGATGTTCACGTTGCGGTCGATCTGCCAGGTCACGACCTCCAGGTCGGGCACTACGGCACGGCGCACGCGGTCAGCCGTGAGAGCCAGCTCCTGCAGGGGGGCCTGTTCGTAAAGCCAATACGCCTCCTCCGCCGTGAGGGGATCACGCTTCAGACATTTTTCGTATATCTCTTCCGCACGGTTGGGGCCGGTCCCGGCGGTTCGCTGCGTCTGTTCCCGGATCATCGCTTCGATCCTTTTTTGCCCCCTTTGCGGGACGTTTTGCCGCCCTTACCCGGTCGGGACGTGCTTTGGCGGCGTACCGGAATCGCTGCGTGCCCCTTTACGTCGTCCTCGCGGGAGTCGGCCGCCGCATCGTGCACCAGTTCGAAATCGAGCTGGCGGCGTTGCAGATCGGCCCGCTTGACGCGAATACGCACGGCATCGCCCAAGGTGAAGATCCGTCCTTTGCGGCGTCCATAGACCTCGTAGCGGTTCTCGTCGAACTGGTAGAGGTCGTCCTCCATTTCCCGCAGCGAAACCATGCCTTCGATGTGGGTTTCGTCCAGCTCGACGTACATGCCCCAGTCGCTCATGCCCGAGATATGGCCGTCGAAGAACTGGCCGATTTTATCCTGCATGAACTCCACCATTTTGTACTTGATCGAGGCGCGTTCGGCTTCGGCAGCGATCACTTCCCGCTCCGAGGCGTGTACGCAGAGTTTCTCGAAGGTGTCGCGGTCGGCCGATTTGCCTCCTTCGAGGTAGCGGGCCAGCAGCCGGTGGACCATCATGTCCGGGTAGCGGCGGATCGGCGAGGTGAAATGCGTGTAGTAGGGGAAAGCGAGGCCGTAATGACCGATGTTGTCGGTCGAGTAGAAAGCCTTGGACATCGCACGTACGGCGAGGTTCGAAATGACGTTTTCCTCGATGCGTCCTTTGGCCTGTCCCAGCAGCTTGTTCATCTCCTTGGCCACGGCGCGTCCCTTGTCGGCCTTGAATACGTAGCCGAAGCGCAGAACGAAGGTCCGGAATTTTTCGAGCTTCTCCTCGTTCGGAACGTCGTGTACGCGATAAACCATCGTGCGCCGCACGGCACGGCCGTTCACTTTGTGATGTCCGCAGAATTCGGCGACCTGTTTGTTGGCCAGCAGCATGAACTCTTCGATGAGCTGGTTGGCCTCCTTTTGCTCCTTGAAATAGACGCCCAGGGGTTTGCCTTCGGCGTCGAGTTTGAACTTGGCCTCTTCGCGCTGGAAGCTTACGGCTCCGCGCTTGAAGCGTGTTTTGCGCATCCGCTGGGCCAGACGGTTGAGCGTCAGCACCTCTTCGGCGAAGTCGCCCTTGCCGGTTTCGATGATCTGCTGCGCCTCCTCGTAGGTGAAGCGGCGGTTGGAGAGGATGACCGTGCGGCCGAACCATTTGTCCAGTACTTCGGCTTCCTCGTTGAGCGTGAAGACCGCCGAGAAGCAGAGACTCTCTTCGTCGGGGCGCAGCGAGCAAAGTTCGTTGCTCAATTTTTCGGGCAGCATCGGAATCGTACGATCGACCAGATAGACCGACGTGCCGCGCTCCTCGGCTTCGGTGTCGATCACCGAGCGGGGTTGAACGTAGTGGGTCACGTCGGCGATATGTACGCCCACCTCCCACACGCCGTCTTCGATCTTGCGGATCGAGAGGGCGTCGTCGAAGTCCTTGGCGTCCGCCGGGTCGATGGTGAAGGTCGTTATCTTGCGGAAGTCGCGCCGGGCGGCATAATCGGCTTTGGTGATCGTCGAAGGAATGGCCTGGGCCGCATCTTCGACCTTTTGCTCGAAATGGTAGGGCAGGCCGTATTCGGCCAGGATGGCGTGCATCTCGGTATTGTTCTCTCCGGCGCGGCCCAATACCTCGACCAGCTCTCCGGCGGGGCTTTTGGAACCCAGCGCCCAGTCCGTGATGCGGATCACGACTTTGTCGCCGTGCTGTACGTTAGGGTTGTCCCGCTTGGAGAGATAGACGTCCATCGGCATGCGCCGGGGATCCATCTTGACGAAGATGGCGTGGTCGCTCACGTCGGCCGTGCCCACGTATTGCTTGCGGCTGCGCTCCACGATGCGGGTGATCTCGCCTTCGAGGGACCCGGCGTGGGAGCGGCGGGTGATGACGAACTCCACGCGGTCGCCGTCCAGAGCATTCAGCGAATTGCGCTGGCTGACATATACGTCGTTTTCGAACTCCTCGGAGCGGATATACATCGCTCCTGTCGAGATCATCTGTACGATGCCCTCCTGACGGGGACGCTCCTTGCCGCTGAGACGGTACTTTTCCTGCCCGCACTCCTCGATAGTGCCCTGGGCGAGCAGTTCCGTGATGATTTCACGGGTACGAAGACGGCCCTCCTTGGTGGCGCCGCCCGAGGCCGAAGCCAGATGCTTGAGGGAGAACTTGTTGTTCGGGAATTCCCGGAACAGGTTAATGATCAGCGAAGAGCGGTCGAATGCGGCCGACTTCTTCGTATTTTTCAGTTTATTCATCGGTTGAAATAGTTACGGGCGAGGAGTTCCATGAACCGGATGCCGGTCGGAATGGCCGCCTCGTCGGGATTGAAGGTGGATGTATGCAGTTTTCCGGCTCCGGGACCGACGCCCAGGCGGTAGAAGATCGCCGGGTAGCGGGTGCCGTAGAAGCCGAAATCTTCGGAAGTCATGCGCAGGGGCAGCATTTGAAAGGGAATTCCTTCGGTTTCGGCCAGTGCGACGGCCTGCCGGATCAACTCCGGGTCATTGACCACGCACGGGTAGCCGGGGGTGAAGTGTACCCGGGTTCGTATGCCGTACGAGGCGTCGTTCGCGGCGGCGAGTTCTTCGATCCTGCGTTTCACTTCGGCCCGTTCCCGTTCGTCGAAGGTACGCATCGTTCCCTCCATATAGACCCGGTCCGGGATGACGTTCGTAGCGCCCGCAGCTTCGACCTTGCCGATCGAAACGACCCGTTCGGGCGTGTTCAGGGCCGTGAGGTGCAGGATCAGTTGTGCGGCGGCGCTCACCGTGTCGCGGTGTTCGGCACGCATGGCCGCGTGGCCGCCCGCGCCTTCGAGCGTGAGGCGCAGTTCGTCGTTGGAGGCCATGTACTTGCCCGCGCGGAAGCCCAGCGTGCCCGCGTCCAAAGCGGGTTCGACGTGCTCGCCGACGACGGCCAGCACCGTATAGCCTTCGAAGGGGTTTTCGGCCAGCACTTTGGAGGCTCCGCCGGGATTCGATTCCTCTCCGGGTTGGAAGATTCCGAAAAGAGTACCCTCGAAATTCCGCTCGGCGGAGAGCCGGAGCAGGGTGCCGTAGAGCACCGCTGCGTGGATGTCGTGCCCGCAGGCGTGCATCACTCCGTCGTTCTCGGAACTCCACGCCGCGCCGCTCTGTTCGCGGATGGGCAGGGCGTCGATGTCGGCTCGCAGCACGACGGCTCGCCGCAGGTCGCCGCGTCCTTCGATTTTGGCCAGTACGCCGGTTCCGGCGATCGGACGGCAGGGGATGCCTGCCTCGCGGAGCGCCTCGGCGATGAAGCGGGCGCTCTCCGTTTCGCGGAACGAAAGCTCCGGGTGGCGGTGCAGGTGGCGGCGAAACTCTACGGGTGTCATGGTTAAGCGTTTAATAGCAATTACTTTGCCCTATTCGGAATTAGAATACGTTGCGGGCGATCTTGCGGATGTTGTCCGTGCGTCCCATCGTGTAGAAATGGATGATCGGCACTTCGGCCGCCTTGAGCTCCTTGGCCTGGTGGATCGCCCATTCTATCCCGACCTCGCGGGCCGCCTGTGTGTCCTCGCCGCAGGCCCGGACGGCCTTCACCAGCTCTTCGGGCAGGCTGACGCTGAAGGTGCGGGGCAGGATCTCCAGGTGCTTGGGCGTCGAGATCGGCTTGATGCCCGGGATGATCGGTACCGTGATGCCCGCTTTGCGGCAGCGCTCCACGAAATCGAAGTACTTGCTGTTGTCGAAGAACATCTGGGTCACGATGTAGTCGGCTCCCGCATCGACCTTCTCCTTGAGGTACTGGAGGTCGCTTTGGGCGTTCGCCGCCTCGAAATGCTTTTCGGGATAGCCCGCCACGCCTACCGAGAACTTGGAGTGGTGGCACTCCTCGACTTCGCCGTCGATAAATTCTCCCCGGTTCATGGCCTGGATCTGGCGCACCAGGTCGGCGGCGTGGGCGTGTCCCTGGGCGTAGGGGACGAAGCGGGATTCGTTCTGCCGCTTGTCGCCCCGCAGCGCCAGCACGTTGTGCAGCCCCAGGAAATCCATGTCGATCAGCGAATCCTCGATGTCGTATTTCGACCAGCCGCCGCAGATCAGGTGGGGAACCACCTCCACGTCGTACTTGCGCCGGATCGCGGCCGAGATGCCGACCGTGCCCGGACGGCGGCGCATGATGTGCCACTCGCGGCTTCCGTCGGGGCGGATGTCCTCTTTGAGGGCTTCGCGGTGGAAGGTGACGTTGATGTAGGCCGGGTTGAAATCCATCAGCGGGTCGATGGCTCCGAAGACGCTGCGCGTACCGTCCCCCTTCAGGGGCGGGAGCAGCTCGAAGGCGAAACGGGTCGTGCGCGAAGCGACGGCGCCCTGTATGAGATCCGTAATATTCATCAGATGTTATTGGGTATCAGTTTTTCGATCGTTTCTATGTCCATGTTGCGGCGTGCGGCGTAGTCGGCCAGTTGCTCTCGGTCGATTCGGCCGACGGAGAAATATTCGGCGTCGGCGAAGAACAGGCCGCAGAGCGCCTCCTCAGGTGTAATCATATAGTTGTCGTTCAGACGCATGGCGGTCGTCTTGTCGGCGGCCAGCAGGTCGAAGACCTCGCGTTTGAGCGAGTGGTCGGGACAGGCCGGGTAGCCGAAGGCCATGCGCCGACCCCGGTATTTGCTGCGGATGATCTGTTCGGGTGTGAGCGCCGGACCGGTTTCGTAACCCCACATCTGGCGGCGGATGAAGATATGCACCCATTCGCAGAGGGCTTCGGTCAGGCGGTCGGCCAGCAGCTTCGAGAGGATGGCGTTGTAGTCGTCGCCCTCCGCGCGGAACTTTTCGGTCAGCTCCTTGAGCCCTATGCCGCCCGTGAGGGCGAAGGCCCCGATATAGTCGGTCCTGCCTGCCTTTTCGTCGGCGATGAAATCGGCCAGACAGCGGGCCTGGGCTTCCCGGACCGGGGCCTGGCTGCGCAGCATCGGCAGGATGTATTTCTTGTCTTTCGGGCCGGTGACCACGATGTCGTCGCCCCGGCTGACGGCTTCGAAGATGCCCGCTACGCCCTGGAGGGTGAGGAGTTTTTCTTCGCGGATGCGGGCCAGCATCTTTTGCGCGTCGTCGTAGAGCTTGCGGGCTTCGGCGCCGTGTTCGGGGTTTTCGAAGATCTCCGGTACGCGGCCCTTGAGCCCCCACGCCGGGAAGAAGAAGTTCCAGTCGATCAGCGGCTCCACATCGGCGATACTTATGTCCGGAAACACCAGCCGTCCCGTATGTGCCGGAACGGCGATTTCGGACGCGGGTTTCGGCACGCGCAGCTTGCGCACCTGACCGAAGGGTAGGATCGTGCGGATCTCCTCGCGGCGGCGGTACTGGTCGCGCAGGGTCTGTTGCTCTTCGCGCACGCGAGCCAGATACTCCTCCCGGCCGGGACCGAGCAGTTCGCCGAGGATTTTGTTGTTGCGGCTGGCGTTGTCGGCATGGATCACCGGGCCCGAGTAGGTCGGAGCTATTTTTACGGCGGTGTGTACGTCCGAAGTGGTCGCACCGCCGATCAGTACGGGAATTTGCAACCCCCGGCGTTCCAGCTCTTCGCAGACGTGGATCATCTCCTCGAGCGAAGGGGTAATCAGTCCGCTCAGGCAGATCGCGTCGGCGCCCCAAGCGACGGCTTCGTCGATGATGCGGGGACACTCGACCATCACGCCCAGGTCGCGGATCGTGTAGCCGTTGCAGGCCATGACTACCGCCACGATGTTCTTGCCGATGTCGTGTACGTCGCCTTTCACGGTAGCCACCAGCACCTTGCCAGCGCTCTTGGCGTTCGCTTCGGAACCTTGCTCGATGTAGGGAGTCAGTACGGCGACGGCTTTTTTCATCACGCGGGCGGTCTTGACCACTTGCGGCAGGAACATTTTGCCCTGCCCGAACAGATTGCCTACGACCTCCATGGCCGGCATCAGCAACTGGTCGATCACCGCTAGGGGCGAGCCCAGCGTGCGGTAGCCTTCGAGCGCGTCCTGCTCGATGTAGTCGGCCACGCCCTTGAGCATGGCGTATTCGATGCGTTTGCCGAGCGGCTCCGAGCGCCAGGCGTCGGTATGCTGTGTCTGCGTCGCGCCGGTTTTGGTGAATTGCGAGGCGTATTCCGTGAGGCGTTCGGCGGCGTCTGCGCGGCGGCAGAGGATAACATCCTCGACCCGTTCGAGCAGTCCCGGTTCGATGTCGCTGTAGATTTGCAGCATTTGGGGATTGACGATCGCCATGTCCATACCCGCTTGGATGGCGTGGTAGAGAAACACCGAATGCATGGCCTCGCGCACGGCGTTGTTGCCCCGGAAGGCGAACGATAGATTCGACACGCCGCCCGAAATCTTGGCGTGGGGCAGGTTTCGCTTGATCCAGCGGACGGCTTCGATGAAGTCCCGGGCGTAGGCGTCGTGGGCTTCGATACCGGTGGCCACCGCGAGGATGTTGGGGTCGAAGATGATGTCTTCGGCGGGGAATCCGTCGTCGGTGAGAAGCTTGTAGGCTCGCTGCGCCACGTCGATCTTGCGGGCATAGGTGTCTGCCTGTCCCTGCTCGTCGAAGAGCATCACCACGGCGGCGGCTCCGTAACGGCGGATGAGGCGGGCGCGGTGCAGAAATTCCTGCTCGCCCTCCTTCAGGGAGATGGAATTGACGACGCTCTTGCCCTGCACCACCCGGAGCCCCGTTTCGAGCACCTCCCATTTCGAAGAGTCGATCATGACGGGTACTGCGGCGATTTCGGGCTCAGAACCCATCAGGTTGAGGAAGTCGCGCATGGCTTCGGGACCGTCGATCAGGCCGTCGTCCATGCAGACATCGACGATATTGGCGCCCGCTTCGACTTGGGCGCGGGCCACCGAGAGAGCTTCCTCGTAATTTTTTTCGCGGATCAGCCGCGCGAACTTGGCCGAGCCGGCGACGTTGGTGCGCTCACCGACATTGACGAAGTTGGCTTCGGGAACGATCCGAAGCTGTTCCAGCCCGCTCAGGCAGGTCACGTGCCGCCGCTGCGGCAGGGGGCGGGGCGTGTAGTTGTTCACGATCTTCGCCAGTTCGAAGATGTGCAGGGGCGTGGTGCCGCAGCAGCCGCCCACCAGATTGACCAGGCCGCGCCGCATGTATTCCTCTACGTCGGCGGCGAACATCGCGGGCGTCTCGTCGTAGCCGCCCATGACGTTCGGCAGACCCGCATTGGGATAGACCGCCACGCGGAATTCCGAAACAGCGGCCAGCCGCTCCAGGTAGGGCAGCAGGGCCTTGGCGCCGAACGAGCAGTTGAGGCTCACGGCCAGCGGCTCGGCGTGTGCGACGGAGGTATAGAAAGCCTCGATGGTCTGTCCCGCGAGGGTGCGCCCTGACGAGGTGAGCGTACTGGAGACGATGACCGGCAGTCGCATGCCGCGTTCAGCGAAGAGGGTTTCGATGGCGAAGATCGCTGCCTTGGCGTTCAGCGCATCGAAGACGGTTTCGAGCATCAGCAGGTCGGCGCCGCCGTCCATCAGGCCCCGAGCCTGATTGTAGTACGCCTGCGAGAGCTGTTCGAAAGTGAAAGCCCGGGCGCCGGGGTTGTCCACGTCCGCCGACATCGACAGCGTATGGCTCGTCGGGCCCATCGAGCCGCCCACGAAGCGGGGCTTCTGCGGATTGCGGGCGGTGAAGGCGTCCGCCGCTTCGCGGGCGATGGCTGCGCCGGCCCGGTTGATGCGGTACGCCTCCGCTGCCAGTCCGTAGTCGGCCAGCGAAATGGAGTTGGCGTTGAACGTGTTGGACGTAATTACATCCGATCCGGCCTGGAGGTATTTCTCGTGGATTTCGCGGATTGTTTCCGGACGGGTGAGGTTCAGCAGGTCGTTGCAGCCTCTGAGAAGTTTTTCGCTCGCGGCGAACTCCTTGCCCCGGTAGTCGGCTTCGTCCAGGCCGTATTGCTGTATCATCGTGCCGAATCCGCCGTCGAGCAGCAGGATGCGGTGTTCGAGTTCGTGTCGTATGTCGCGGTTTTTTGTCACGTCGTGTGGTATTTTATTGGGGTATGATTTCGATTTCGAAGAGTTTGCTCCATCTTTTGCCTGTCACGAAGATACGTTCCGAGGCCGCGTCGTAGGCGATGCCGTTCAGTACGTCGGTATCCGGGGCGATCTCTTCGTCCGGGAGCAGGCCGCGCAGGTCGATGACCCCTTCGACAATGCCGCTGGCGGGGTCGATGATGACGATCTGGTCGGTGACATAGACGTTGGCCCAGATCTTCCCGTCGATCCACTCCAGTTCGTTGAGCAGTTGTACCGGGGCACCCCGGAAGGTGACCGGCACGCTGCGTTGCACCCGAAAGGTTTCCGGATCGAGGATGCGCAGGTATTCGCTGCCGTCGCTCATATAGAGCCGCTCGCCGTCGGTCGTGAGGCCCCATCCTTCGCCCGCATAGGCGAAAGTGCGGAGCTGCCGACCCGTCGCCGCGTCATAGACGTAGGCTTTGTTGTTTTCCCAGGTCAGTTGGTAGATCTTGCCGTCGAGCAGCGCGATGCCTTCGCCGAATTCGCTGCGGGGCAGCGTAGCCACTACGTCCGTGCGTCCTGTTTCGAGGTCGATGCGCTGCAGGCGGGAGTGTCCGTATTCGCCCGTACGCTTATAGTTTTCAGGATGTAATTTCATCTGATCATATTCTGCAAGTGCTGCTTTAGTTTCAGTATTTGGTGACATGCGTTTCACTTCAAATGGTATACCATCATGATTAACAGCACTTTTAAGAAACATGGTAATTGCAGTAGACATATTCAGACCAAGATCAGCAAACAGTGCTTCAGCAGACTGTTTAAGATTTGCGTCAACGCGGACGTTAATATTAGTTGTAGCCATATGGATAACTCCTTTCGAATTTTGCTGTGTTTTAGATTCTGCTTATATTATAATTCAAAATGCAAACAATGTCAATACAATGTAAAATTCTGCTTTGCATCTGAAAAGGGGTATTAGGCAAAGAACTCAGCATCATTCAAATCAAAACTTGACAAGAATGAGTAGAATGGTTAGAATAAAGCACTAATCTAGATTACGCTTCCGAATCGGAATGTAAATCATGCAGATAATGCTGCATTAGAGGCTGCAGAGGAACCAGAAGTGAATGTAATTGAGCTTGCAAAAGAAAAAGGATCCGTTAGCAGAAAAGAGATTGAAAAGCTATTGGGCGTTAGCCAATCTACCTGTGGACGTCTGTTAAAGCAGATACTCCTCGGCCTCATCATCGCCGATCATCTTGATGGAAACGTGGGTGCCAACAG
>OGZG01002019.1_pt1 | contig 14437 bp, 10 predicted proteins | sample 1576781 | NCBI WGS metagenome assembly OGZG01 (sample SAMEA3541502, study PRJEB24748) | human gut metagenome | biome: human gut; feature: human-associated habitat; material: faeces | place: China | collected 2012 | reverse complement strand
CGAAGGCGTAAAGACGTCCCCGGTCGCCCAGTGCCGACAGGATGCGGCGCGAATGTCCGCCACCGCCGAAGGTGAGATCGACATAGGTTCCTGCAGGATCGATGTCGAGCAGTCGGACGGACTCTTCGAGCAGGACGGGCGTATGATAGACGGAGGTCATTTGGCTTCGATATATATTTAGGGTGTAAAGTTAGACAATTTGCAGGGAAAAATCGTTATCTTTACCGAAGAAAAAACGGTTGAGAACGGTCGTACTCCGGAAGGCCGGGGTGTCCCGCTTCCGGGATCTCCCTGTACCGATGCGGAGTTTCGATTGGAAATCCGAGCGTAGGTGCGATAGGTGCAAATCGGGCGTCGTACGACTTTCGACCGATAATTAAAAGGGTTACGTTATGCCGAAAATAGATGTCGATGCCGTGCTTGCGGCAAAGGCTCCCCGGATCGCCCGATGGGTGCCGGGATTCGTTATCCGCTGGCTCAAGCGCACGATCCATCAGGACGAAATCAACTATATTCTGGATGAGTATTCCGCGCTTCCTCCTCAGCAGTTTATCCAGGCTTGTTTTAAGTTCTGGGGAGTGACCTATTCGGTCGAAGGGCTCGAAAATCTCGATCCGAAGGGACGGTATCTCTTTGCGTCGAACCATCCTTTCGGGGGAATGGACGGTATGATGCTGGCCGACGAGCTGGTCGGATATTTCGGCGATGCGCGGGTGATCGTGAACGATTTGCTGATGCACGTCGAGCCGCTGCGACCGCTCTGGATTCCGGTGAACAAGCACGGTTCGCAATGCGGGGAATACCTGCGCAGGTTCGACGAAGCTTTCGCAAGCGACTGTCCGATTCTGACCTTCCCGGCCGGGCTTTGTTCGCGCCGTCGGCAGGGGGTGGTGTCCGATTTGCCGTGGCGTTCGAATTTCGTCAAGCGGGCGGCGGCGTCCGGGCGCCGGATCGTGCCGGTTTTCGTCGAGGGCGAACTATCCGATTTCTTTTACCGCCTTTCCAATTTTCGGACGAAGATAGGTATCCGGTTCAATATCGAGATGCTCTATCTGCCCGACGAGATGTTTTCGCAGAAGGGAAAACATTTCCGGATACTGGTCGGGGAGCCTGTTTCGACGGACGAGCTGGTCGAATGCGGATCGTGGCAGCAGCGGGCGGATTACGTACGCGAAAAGGCGTATTCTTTGGAAAAAAAGTTGCGTGCCGAAGCAAAACACGGATAAATTGTTTAGTTTTGCTCTAAATTTAACAGCATGGAACCCATCATAGAGCCTGTAAGCCGAAGTCTGTTGCTCGCGGAATTGACCCCTGAACGCAAGGTCCGAAATACGAACAAGGCTTCGAATGAAATCTATATTTTCGATGCCGCCGAATGCCCGTCCCTGCTGCGGGAGATCGGACGCCTGCGGGAGGTCGCCTTCCGGTCGGCGGGGGGCGGAACGGGGCTCGCCGTGGATATAGACGAGGAGGATCTCGCCGGCGACGGTTATTACCAGTTGATCGTCTGGGACCCTGCGGAGCAGGAGATCGTGGGCGGTTATCGCTTTATCGTCTGCACGTCGGAAAATCCCCGGCATCTTTCCACTGAACATTATTTCACCTTCAGCGACAAATTCCGCAAGGAATACCTGCCCTATACCATCGAACTGGGGCGTTCGTTCGTACAGCCTTCCTATCAGTCGCGCGGCAATTCGAAGAGTATCTATGCGCTGGACAACCTCTGGGACGGTTTGGGGGCGCTTGTGGTGCTGAATCCCAAGGTGAAATACCTTTTCGGCAAGGTGACGATGTACGCTTCGTACAAGGCTATGGCACGCAATGCCCTGATCTGGTTCCTGCGCCGTTATTTTCCCGATCCCGATCATCTGGTGGCGGGTAAAAATCCCGTGCAGCTCGATTTGGACGATCCCTATTACGAGCATTTTTTCACGGGCAAGACCTATGAGGAGAATTACCGTATCCTGATCCAGCGCATCCGCGAGTTCAACGAGAACATTCCTCCGCTGATCAATGCCTATATGAATCTCTCGCCTACGATGCGGGTGTTCGATACGGTAATCAACACCGATTTCGGCGGTGTGGAGGAGACGGGTATTCTGCTGACCATTCCGGACATTTATCCCGAGAAAAAACAGCGTTATATGCGTTGGCAGGGGTGGCGTGAAAACCTCAAGCAGCGCCGGGAACATTTCCGCCTCCGCCTGCAGGAGCATCTCTCGCGTATCGGGAAAAGATGGGAAGTGTAGTCGAGCCGGATTTTCCCGGGTCGGATGTCTTATTTTGATAAAATTACGCCTTTTCGGTGTAATTTTTTTGTTTATGGATGCGGAATTTCTCGAAAAATTGTAATTTTATAGAGAAAAGAGAAGTTTGTATGCGTACAAGATTGGTAGTGTCTTTTTTTATCTGTTTTTTGCTGCAGGCATGCTCCGGAGCTTCGACGACGAAGACGAATGGAGTGTCGAACATATCGGGAAACGATCAGGCCGGATGTATCGCCTTGGATACGATCGGCATCGATGGTGCGGTCGAGAAGTTCGTATGGAACGAAGAGGATGGAATCGGCTTCTTAATTCAGGATAATAGCTATTTGGACTTTATTAAATCGTCTTTCACATCGAGGCCGGTGTTTGCTATGCAGGCTGCTGACGGTCGAATAACCTATTCGACGGAGGATTTGATGAAAGAGATGTGGCCGAAAGAGCGGATCGAGGATCCTGTTTCGGTCGTAGCTTGGCGACCGTATGGATTTGCGTTACAAGAGGACGGGAGTTTTTTTCTTCCGGTCGGTGTGGCGCAGTATGATGAGAAGGGGTGCCGGAGCGTGCCTATGCTCGGCCGGTACCGGGGAAATCTGGCTGAAATGACACTCGATTTCGAAAATATGTTCTCCGCTGTGGAGTTGCGATTGAGGAAAGACAGCTTCGCTCTCGAACCGATTAAGGTGAAACAAGTTATTTTGCAGGGAAACGACGGTGAAATTCTGGCAGGATCGATCAAGGTGGTAGCCAGTAGGCAGGAGCTGCCCGACAGTGTGTGCGAAGAGAGGAAAGTCAGTCCTTGCGTCGTATTGGATTGCGGATCGGGGGTGGAGCTGACGGAAGAATCGACCTCTTTTTATCTGCCTGTACTGCCTGTGGAGTTTCGCCGAGGGTATTCGTTAACGGTCGTGACGGATCGTGACAGCGGGAATATGTTCAGGATTCAATGCGGTGGCAAATTCCCCGTAAGATTGAAAAAAGGTCGGATATACCGTGCGGCGGATACGATTGTTCGCCCGGCGTATCTGCAATACATGATTCCCGATCCCAATTTCCGGGCTTATCTTTTGGAACAGGGGTATATCGAAGAGATCGGCGAAAACGGGAGCCGGGTCGTAGTAACACCTGCCGGTCGGGCTGCGACGAAGATAGATTGTTCGAGGCGGGGTATCGCTTCCTTAGCAGGAATCGAGTATTTCCCGCTGTTGGAGGAGTTGAATTGTCGTATGAATATGCTATCGACGTTGGATTTGACGCAGAATTCTCGTTTGGTAAAGTTGGATTGTTCGGGAAATTCTCTTAAATCCTTGGATGTAAGCCATAATTCGGTGCTAATGGAGTTACGGTGCATGTTGAATGAGCTGGTGGCATTGGAAATGGATCGGAATCCGAAGCTGACTGTTTTGCATTGTGCATTTAATCGCTCGTTGAAAGCGTTGGATGTGACTGGTAATCCCCTGTTGAAAGAGTTGGTGTGCACGGAAAACAGTCTGTCGAGTTTGGATGTGTCGCATAATTTGGAACTGAAAAAACTTATGTGCGGAAATGGTTTTGTCAAAAAGAACCGTTTGGAAACCCTGGATGTTAGTAAAAATACCAAACTCGACACGTTGGAATGCTCGGGCTGTTGGCTGAAAACCTTGGATGTCAGTCGGAACCGGGATTTGATATATTTGAATTGCAGTAGAAATGAATTGGAGCGTCTGAATCTCGGCGCTGTTCCGAATTTGAAGGAATTGGATTGTCCCATGAATAAATTGAGCCGACTGGACGTATCTCGTTGCAAGGCTCTGACATGGATTTCGTGCGACAGGAACTCGCTCTCCTCGTTAGATGTATCCCACAACCGGTCGTTAAATTGGCTGTCGTGTGGTGAAAATTTGCTTACTACGTTGGATGTGTCGCATAATTCGGTGTTGGAAACGTTGTGGTGTAATGACAACCAATTGACTACGTTGGATCTTTCGGGAAATCCGATTTTGAGAAAGCTGTATTGTTGCAATAACCGGTTGTCCTCTTTGGACTTGAGTAAAAATAAATTCTTGGAACCGAGGAATGTGTCCGATCACGGGAACTGTTTCCCGGAGGAAGAGGGTTCGATTGTGGTTAATTCCTGCTGTTTCTGAAAAATGAAAAAGGGGCTGTCTAACAGTTTTAGACAGCCCCTTTCGTTGCTTTTTGGTTTTACCGCGACGCGGCGATATTCGAGCTGTGCATGCCCCGGGAATCGCGGGCCCAGTCGCCCCTGGCGCGGAGTACCTGTTCGATGATGTCGCGCACGCAGCCGTGCCCGCCCGCGAACTCCGAAACGTAGCGCGAGGCTTCGATCACCTCGGACGCGGCATCCGAGGGACAGACGGGGATTCCGACTGCTTTCATACACTCCAGGTCCGGGATGTCGTCGCCCATGTAGATAACGTTCGCCGGATCGAGTCCGTGGCGTGCGAAGAAATCCTGCATGGCTGATATTTTGTCCATGCAGTCCAGGTAAACATCTGTGAGTCCCAGCATTTTGAGCCGGTGGTCGAGCGTTGCGCCCCGTCCGCCCGTGATGATGCACACTTTGTAACCCATACGGAGCGCATAGACGATGGCATAGCCGTCCTTGGCATAGTATTTTCGGATGAAATCCCCATCGACCAGGGGCATGATTCCCCCGTCGGTCATTACGCCGTCCACGTCGAAAATGAACGCTTCGGTCTTTACGATGTCTTCTTTGAAGTTTCCCATATATCTTGACTTAATGATTCATAAATTCGTAACAGTCGCGGATCGTGAGCGAGTGCGGCTTCGTGCCGCCGCAACGTCGGCAGGTCGCCGCGTACGGCAGGCCCGGTCTGCACCCGATGCGGATCGCCCGAATCGACGGCTTTGGCTGCGGTTTCGGCGATCAGGGGTTTCAGTACGTCGAAGGGCAGTTCGGTCCCGTGCAAAATCTCGCCTCCCAATGCGTAGAGGTGATTGACGAAATTGCAGGCGAAAACCGCGGCCAGGTGAAGGCGTACGCGACGGTCGGAGTCGGCACGATATACCGTGCGGCTCAGATTGCGGGCGAACGCTTCGAGCTCCGAGGTGAAGGAGTCGTCGTTTCCTTCGACGAAAAGAGGTATTTTGGCAAAATCCACGCTGCGGCCTTGGGTAAAGGTTTGCAGGGGATAGAGAACGCCCCGACGGTCGAAGCGTGCGGGAAGAGCCTCTATTCCGATGCCTCCGGCCGTATGTACCACAGCGGCTTCGGCGGGTATGGGCAGGCTTTCGGCCAGCGTGGTGATCGCCGCATCGCTGACGGCCAGGATGTAGAGGTCTGCGGCGGCCAGCTCGCGCGGATCGGAGCTCCACGCGGTGCCGTTTTCGAGGGCGAGTGCTGTACCTCGTTTCGCGTTGCGGGCGAAGATCTGGAGCAATGTTGCTCCTTCCGTGCGGCTTATCGCGCGGGCGAGCGCTTCGGCCAGGTTGCCGCTGCCTATGAGGACGATATTTTTCATCTTTCCGAGTGTTTCGATTCGGGCTGCGGCCCGGAAGCCGGTTTGCGGGCGGCGTTCACTGCGTCGTCCAGGTCGATGAGCCGAAGCCGGTCGCCCGCTGTACGGCAGGCCGTCTGAAGCTCGTCGAGCGCGCGGTCTATTCGGCGCGTTTCTTCGGTCGCGGCGAAGTAGAGGCGTGTCGAACTGTAATTGTCGATGGTTCTGAAAATGTTGTAGAGCGTCATTTCGTGGATGTCCCGTCCGGGGGCGAAAGCCACTTCGCGGTCGTCGTCCGGATTCCGGATTTCGATCAGCAGGCCCGTGCGCACGAGCTGGTGCAGGACATCGTTCACGATGCGGGTGGGCAGCGAGAGTCGGCGGCGGAGTTCATCGACCGGGAGCGCCCCTTCGTTTTCCCGAAAGCGGTGTACGACCTGGAGCATGACGGCCAGGATGATCCGGCGTCGTCGGTCGTTGCTGATGCCGAGCGATTCGCGCTCTTCGGCGAAACGGTCGATATTCTGGTAGGCGAACGAGAGTTCGCCGCCGAAGAGCAGGATTTCCCACGAGATTTGCAGCCATAACAGGAAGAGCGGCAGGGCTGCGAAACTGCCGTAAATCGCGTTGTAGGAGGTCATCCATCCTTGCAGATAGAGGTAGCCCCACTGAAAGAGCATGAAGACCGTTCCTGCGACGATACCCGCCATGAAAGCGCTGCGCCACAAGACTTTCGTATTGGGCACGACGGCATAGATCAGGGTGAAGCTGCCCCAGATGATGACCAGGGCCGAAAGTTTCGAAAGAAGGATGCCGAGGAACGTATTCCCCGCGTCGAAGAACCGGAGCAGATAACCTCCCATCGTGCTGGCCACGAGCCAGAGGATCGGGGCGACCATCGCGATGACGATGTAGTTGAGGTATTGGCGGGCGATATTGCGCGAGGACTGAACCTCCCAGATGTTGTTGAAAGCGCTCTCCACCGACCCGAAAACCCGGATGACGGCCCAGAAAAGGGTTACGACGCTGACCAGGGCGATAAGCCCGCCCTGCGTATTGGCGAGGGCTTTGCGGGCGAATTCCACCATGTAGTCCAATACTTCGACGTTTTGCGGGAAAAGGGCGTAGAGATCGTCGATCAGGCCGTCCAGAAGCCCGAATCCCTTGACTACGGCGAATACCAGCGCCAGGATCGGGACGATCGAGATGAGCGTATAGAACGTCAGGGCGGCGCTGCGCACGATCGTATCGTGGGCGATCAGGCCGCGTGCCGTGTAGAACAGCAGCTTGTACTGTCTGACGGCCCACCGGACGCGGGGATTGCGGTAGGAGTTTGCGTTGCGCCGCAGGATCGTGTCCGTGAAGTAGGTGAAGACGTTCTTGACTTTCATTTCGGGACGTTTCTCAAAGATAGCTATTTTAGACGGATCGTCCAATAATCCTGCCCGATTTTCGTGAAGGCGATCCGTCGCTCGCCGCCTTCGCGTATGCCGAGCCGTGCGGCGATTTCAGCCGCCGTGAGCGGGAAATCTTGTTTCAGAATCGTCAGTCGGCTGCCGGAAAGCTCCCGTTTCAGTTGCTTGGGGTTGTAGGGCTCGATCCGCTCGATCTCCAGCCAGCGGCCCAATGTGTCTTCGGACTTTTCCGCTGCGAATCCGTAGCCGTTCGGACTCCAGATGTCGGCGCGACCTTGCAGGTAGGTCGGCGCCAGCCGGGCTTTTTGAAGCGCTACGTCGGGGATCAGCAGCCAGCGGTAAGCGGCCGGATCGAAGGGCTTGTCGCAGGGAGTTGCACGGGCTTCGGCGGGCGGACAGGAAAATTCTCCCAGTCCGAGCGCAACGGCCGTCAGCAGGGGACCCGTGCCGTCGGCATAGACGACGACTTCCTTGCATTCGTCGTGCAGCGACACCACCTCCGTGCGGCAGGGACCGAAGAGCCGGAAGGTTTCACCGACGTCGAACAGCGGGGAGTTCTTGACGCAGAGGTTCGGGGCGATGCGACGGAGTTCCGGCAGCAGCTTCGGTATGTCGGGAGAACAATCCTCCAGCCGCACCAGCTTGCGCCCTTCGGCGCTGCGTCGGTCGGGGTCGGCGTAGATCCAGTCGAAGTGGTCCCGGGTCGAGGCGAGGAACGCCTCGGCGGAGGAGTTGATAACCCGTATGTTCGTTGCGCCCAGCCGCCGGAAATTCTCTCCGGCGACGGCCGCCAGCGTCGCATCCCGTTCGAGGGTGATGACTTCGCGGAAGCGTTTCGAGAGGTAGAGGGCATCGACGCCCAGTCCGCAGGTAAGGTCGAGCACCCGTTCCCCGCTGCAACTCTTGCGGGCCGCGCACGCCTCGCTCGAGGCCTGTTCGAAAGCCAGCGGCGGGAGGATGCAGCGGGCTTCGTAGTAGGAGGGGAGTTTTGTCCGTGCCCGTGCGAGGTATTTGACCTGCGTGGCGACGAGTGCCGCATGCGGAATACGCTTGTCGAGGGCGATCGCCGCAGGGTCGCGGCCGATTTGTTCCTCGACGGTATGCCGCACTTCGGGAGTCAGTAGCAGTCGGTATTGTTCCGGAGTCATCATTCCGGGAGCGAAGATACCGATTTTTTCCGTTCGGCGCTCCATAGGAGTAGGGTTGCGAAGATGAAAAGTCCGTAAACACTCCAGCATTGGGTCGTCGTGAGCCGGATGTCGAGGGCGGCTGCCGGAAGTGCCGCTGCAGCTCGGATCAGTTCGTTCTGTGCCCGGGCTGCGAATCCTGCGACGACCGAGAAGAGCGGTGCGAGCGCCGTTCCCGGGATCACGAGCCAGAGCGTGCAGCTCCCGACCACGACGTAGGAGAGCAGGATGACGACGGGGTTGAGTGCCAGTCCGACGACCGAGATCTGGCCGAAGGTATGGGAGATAAGAGGTGCAGTCGCAGCGGACGCTGAAAATCCGATGGCGAGGGTTGCGGTCAGCATATCGATGCTTTTGCGGCGTGTTCGCAGGAGGCGGCAGAGGGGGAGTCCCCAGGCGATGATGCCGGCGACGGCGATGAACGAGAGTTGGAAGCTGATGTCGAACAGGTAATCGGGATGGAAGAGCAGCATGACGAAGGCTACGCCGGCGAGTGTGTTCATCCCGACGTATTCCGACGACGAGGCCAGGGCGAATTGCAGGACGGAGAACATCAGCGCGGCCCGGACGACGCTGGGCGGGAATCCCGTCGTGGCGGCATAGAGCCAGATGAGCAGGATGACCGCGATATTGCGCAGGATGTGTCCGTGTCGGAAGAGCGGCAGCCACCAGAGCAGCAGGTTGGCGAGCAGAAAGACGATGCCCACGTGCAATCCCGAGACGGCGAGCAGGTGCGAGGTCCCGCTGCGCGAGTAGGCCGCACGGAGTGCAGGGGAAAGCGAGCGTCGATCCCCGGCCGTCATAGCGTTGCAGAGGGCCTGTTCGTCGGGTGCCAGGGCCAGACGGTCGAGCCGTGCGACGGCCCGTTCGTGCAAGAACAGGGAGAGGTGCTTCGGGGAAAGCTCCCGGTGCAGGGTGTCGCGCAGCAGCAGGCTTGAGCGGTTCAGGTAGAGGGTGCCGACGTATCCCCGGCGGGTCATCAGCCGTCCGTAGCCGCCGTGACGGGCGGTGAAAGGGTAGATTTTGCCGCGTACGACGGCTCGGTCGCCGGGATTCAGTGCGGTCGAAGAGTCGCATCGCACCACGAGGTTTCCGGCGGCGGGGAGCCATTCTCCGGTTGCGGAGTTCCGCCGGGCGCGGATCGTTGTGCCGGAGGCCGTTTTGCCTTCCCGTTCGGAGAGGCGTTCCCGGACGATGATTTCGTATTCGCCCGGAGTGCCGGTCGGCGGAGCGGGAGTGTGTCTCAGTTCGGTGACGGTCATGCCGAAAAGCAGAATGGCTCCCAGGGTGGCGAGGTTTGCGCCCCGGTCGTCGGCGAGCAGTGCCAGGATACCGCAGACGAGGAATCCGCCTACTAATAACCACAGCGGCAGTACGTAGTGGTCGGCCAGCAGGATGCCGGCCGCGAGCGGCGGCAATGCGCGGAGCAGGGGCATGCGCCGGAGTTTCGACCGGAGGTTTTCGGACTTGAGTCGTAGCATAACGGAGCCGGATCGCGGAAAATGGACGGAGAACCGGGCTTTGACTTTGTGTTTTTTTCGTTTTCTGCGTTCGGTGGGACCTCGCGGGCAGTCGCGGGCCTCGTCGATCGGATATTTGCGGTTTGCCTCCTTTGGAGGCGGCGGAATATTCCCGCCTCTTCGTTGCATCCGCTTCGAGTGTCGGTTTTCGGATTCGGCGATTTTCCGATTCGTAAAGATAATTATTTTTCGGAAGAATAAGCCGTTCGGATGTATGGATAATGCAAAACGACACGCATCATTCTATTCGATGCGTGTCGTTTTGTCGTGTCGGAGATCTTTTCGCCCGTTTAGAACGATGCGAATGTGTTCCAGTTCGAATTTTGCTCCGCTGCGGCCTGAATGTCGGCAGGCAGGTTGGCGAAGAAATCGAAGCCGGTGAGCCGTTCGATCTCGGCGACGGAAGTCGCATAGTTCGTGTAGCTATCGTTCGAGTACTCCCTGTGTTCCATCCAGAAACCGATCGTCATGGCCGACGTCACTTTGTTCGACGCGTCGCGCCGGACTTTCAACAACGCTTTGTAGTAATAGTTCGGTACGGGGCATCGTTTGCTGTCCGACTTCGGTGTGATCCAGGTGATCGCTTCGTGGTTGCCTGCGGTCTGGAGAATAGCGCCCGTCACCACATATACCGTGTCCGTAGTCGCAGCGATATTTCGGACGCCGCTTTCGAGCTGCTGCCAAATACCGCCGTTGAATTTGTTCTGAATCTGCGGCGTGGAATTGGTTGCGTAATAGGTCTGTACGACCAATTCGTCCGAACCGTTGCGGTCGGCGTTGGGTATCTGGTGCCCCCGGGCGTAGAACTCTTTCGAACTGTCATATCCGTCCGATGTGGTAGCTCCGAGATTGACCCCGTAGCTGCTCGACCAGACGTTGATCTGTTCGGATTCGGCCAGTCCGGGATTGCGCTGCCATTTGTCGGAACGTCCGTTTCCCATGTGTCCTTTTGCGAGCGGATAGGCTACCCAGTAAGCCGTGTAGGTCGATTTGTCGTAGTACATCGTGTAGTTGCGCTGCGATCCGGAGGCGGGATAAACCGTCTGCGTGATCGTCTCATCGGCTGTCGTGCGGGCCGGAAGCTCGTACCAGGCGGCATGATTCGTCCGTGCTCCTTCGGTGGTAAAGGTTGTCGAAGAACTCTGCGGCGTGGAGCCGTTGGTCGCCGTTACGACGCCGTAAACCGTGTACGTCGTTGCGGGCAGAAGATCGGAGAGGTTGGCGGTCGCTTCGTTTCCGGAAACGAAGGCAACGACACTTCCCGTGTCGCTGCCGTTCGTTGCGGAATAGAAGAACTGCACCTCGGTTGCGTAAGCGGCGTCGGTCAGACTACTGGAAACCTTCGCTGTGCTCGAAGTTATGTCGCTTACGCTCGGTGTGGCAATTCCCGGGGTAGGGTCTGGGGAAGGATTATCGCCTCCCCCTTCTCCCGAGTTTCAGTTGATCGTGATGGTTTTAATCATCAACGACTTGCCGCCCGATTCGGTGTTTAACGTAAGGACGATCTCGCCGGACAGCGGAGTTTCCGATTCGACGACATACTTCTGGTTATTCGTTTTTGCCAAGGAGATCGTTTCGCCGAGTGCTTGTCCACCGACGGTTGCATTCACGGTACTTAAGTTTGCCGTATTTGCCGACATAACCAACGTGATTTTTTTGATTCCTCCGGTATAATCGGACGTTTTTATGGTGACACCGCTGGGTTTCGACCAGGAAAGACCGCGTATCCCTCTATTGGTATCGAATGCAGTGGGCGCTTTGCTTGCAGTCCATGTCAGTCCGTTTACTGTTAAGCCGGCAGCGATCTTGTCTTTATCCGCGCTTTCGAAGGTGTAGGTCCAAGTTTCTCCGACACCGCCTTCCGGCTTGCTGTTCTGGGTAATGAGCAATGTCGCGTTGGCTGTACCCAGTGAAGTAGTGGCGGTAAGAACGATGCGTGCTGTACGAGGTGTTGCGACCGTATTCTCTGTGGCTGCGACTTCGAGGCGATTTTCGCCGCCGTTGTAATCACTTGTGGTGATCCAGTCCGGCTGTTCGGTTCCTTCAGTGCCGTCGTAAATAGCGACGGAAACGTCTTGCGTTTCGGCATTCTTCAACGTAACGGGGATGTAGTGTGTTTCCGTATCGTTATAAGACAGTGTCAGGGTGGACGGATCCAATGTGATTTCAGGCAACTTGACGTATTCGGCAGGGATCAGAGTCAGATCTTTTGTCTGGGAACCGGTATAGAATCCAAAACCGTAAGTTGCCTGCGTGTTTTTCGCCAAAATACGGGAAGGGGTCGCTGCCGATGCGATTTGGTAAGTGCCTTCGGACTTGTTCTTGGTAATTACCAGTTCATAAGGAGTCGTAGAGGTCGTAGCGCTGTTGCCGCTTTCCCAGGAGAGGTAGTTCTCGCCTTGACTGATCGTGTAGTTGTCACCCGATTTGGTAATTGTCCAAATGAGGGTTTCGTCCCCGGTTTTGTAGGGATTAGACGGCGTAATCACTACGGGAGCCAAACGGGAGCTTTCAGCTAAAGAACTCATTGCATAGGTTGTTTCGGATTGGGTCGCCGTGATGACGTAGTCGCCGCTCAATGTTTCGTTCTCCTCTTCCGCAGCGCCGGTCATATCGACCGCGAAAGTCGAACTGTCGCCCGCTGCGAAAGCCAGGGGCCGGCCCTCCTGAACGGTTACCGTCTTGGTGAAGATCTTCGATGCGGTGGTCACGGTAACGGTGAATGTTTCACCGGCTGCCACCTCGAACGGGAAGCAGGTGAAATAGGCGGTCATGCCCGTTGCGCCGTTGGCCTTAAGGTTCATCTCCGAAGAGTAGCTCAGCGTCACGTTGTCCGAGAAATTACCGGGATAACCGTACTCCTTGACGGTGCCTGCCGTCATATCGACATAGCTACGGCCCGTGACCTTCTTATCTGGAGCCGTGAATTCGACGCCAAGGACAGGCTCCTCCGATGCGAGGTTTTTGACCGTCATCTTACCGATGGCAACGGCACGGCCGAAACTCATTTGCAGTTCGGTCGGCTGACTCTCCAGCGAGATCGATTTGGCGATCAGCAGGTCCGCGTTCGAATCGAAACTCGTAGCGGTCGGCTGCTGGACTGTGGGAGTGATGACCTTCATGTTGGTGATGTCCGTATTGCTGGAGGTAACCCATGCCGAGGCGGGATAAACCGCGTTATAAACGAGCGGAGTGTTCGTATTCTCCGGGAACGATACGGCGAATTTCGCCGTGTCGTCGCTTACCGTACCTTCCTGCGAGTTGGCGTATGTGGTTTTGGAGGCGGCCGTTTCGAACACCTGAAGGTATTCGCCGGTTTCGTTCCACGAGATTTTCCCCGTCAGGGGATCATACGTCGTACGGGAACCGGATGCCGATTCGAGTTCAGACGATGCGGTGACCGTCATCGTTACTTTACGACCGTTCGACGGGTCGGAAACCGTGTCGTCTTTGGAACAGGCTACGAACAGAGATGCACACACTGCGACAGCCAAAATGGATTTGAAAAAAGTTTTCATAGTCGTAGGATGTGTTTGTTAGTATTCTCCGTAATCGGTGTCATTAACGCTGCCGCCTGCTTCGCCGGCTCCGCCATAGTCCAGGACAGTGCTGTTGGCAAAACCTTTCTCGATCGAGATGCTGAGGATCTCAACCGAAGGAGCGGAGTACGAAGTTCCCCCCCCCCTTAACCGTAGATTCGTAGTGTTTTTTCATAATCATAGAGGTATTATGTTTGAGAGTTTTTACATCGTGTCCTGGTTATGGGCTACCACAAATATAGACAATATTCAATTAAGGAACAAGAAAGAATCCAAAATTCATCGAATCTTCATATTTCGATGCGGATTATGCGTGAAAGCGTCCGAAATTTAGTATAAATTGTCGAACATGCTCTGGCTTTTGTCGTATTTCAGGTCGGCGAGGGAAGCCGCTTTGACGCCGATGTTGAAACTCCAGCTCTGATAGTGGCCGAAGTCCTTCATACAGGGGGCGCCTTGGCTTCGACGGGGACGCGGACGCTGCATGGGGCATGTCGAGGTGCAGTCACCTCGTAAATCCGCTGCAAACAATTAAACGCCAACAACAAGCGTTTCGCTCTCGCTGCTTAATGCGAGATGCTGCACCGGTTTGTCTCTGGGCCGGGTCGAGCAATCGACAGCAGTATCATTTGACAGAGTCTAGGATGTGCGGGCGTCACCGACGCGCTTCCGAAATCAAGGTGACTGGCTGGATGCCGGCCCGCCGCTCGGCAGGGCATCCGGTGAGATTCAAATCATGCGGCTAAGCATGTAGACCCAACAGAAAAAGGTTTCCGGACGCGGGTTCAACTCCCGCCGCCTCCACCATATTCAGGGCCTGAGATTGTTCTGCACGATCTCAGGCCCTTCTGCTTTCAGGCACCCCGCTCCGCCGTCCCTTCCTGCGCATCACACCCCGCCCTTTCGCTTCCCTACGTCGTGCACGGCGCCCCGCGGAAACAAAATGTCGAAATATCGCAAAACCCGCTGAACTTCCTCGGGCAGAAGCGTTGGCGGTGTTTTCACCTCCATCGTGCCAATCGGAGCCTCTGAACTGGCACCTATAATGTAC
>OGZG01002018.1_pt1 | contig 14441 bp, 6 predicted proteins | sample 1576781 | NCBI WGS metagenome assembly OGZG01 (sample SAMEA3541502, study PRJEB24748) | human gut metagenome | biome: human gut; feature: human-associated habitat; material: faeces | place: China | collected 2012 | reverse complement strand
GATAGTTATTGTTTTTTAAAAGTTGATTGTTGTTGCGAGAGTCTAGAATAAAAAAAGAGGTTGTGTCACAAAAGACACAACCTCTTCAAAAACACTTTATTTATAAAATCCGATTTTATAATCGAATTGCGTTATTTACAAGTTCCAACGATTTACCTCGGTAAAGTACTTGACCAATCATTTTGTTCAACTCCAAAACCTGCATTTATTTCTGCACTTGGAATGGGGAATACCAAATTGGAGATTTTGTAGTTAGTATAAGTGAATGATACAGTAGGGGCTTTAGCAGCATATACCTCTGCATTTTCGTCCCAACGTCTTAAGTCATACAAACGTAAACCTTCTTGAAATAATTCTCGCGCACGTTCGTCCTTAAGGAATTTCATTAAGCCATCAGATGTAGCAGGCAAATCAGATACAGATGTAATATCTGCATTACGCTTAGCTACTGTTAGCAGGGCATTTTGTGCTTTGGTTAAACTGCCGTTTGAACCTTTTAAGTTTGCTTCTGCGATTATTAGAAACATTTCAGGAGCATTCACAATATAATTGGTTCCATAAGCAGGGTTACCAGAATCATAATGTGAAAATTTACCAGCTTTGAATATAGGCACAGTTGGAGAAGATTTAGCATCCCATTCGAAGATACTTGTACGACAATCGTTTTTACCATAAAGGGCTTGCAATTTAGGACTCGGACTATAGTTGTAACTAGACCACAATGTACCGCACGAATTAGCCGACCAGTTGTCTGTTTGGGTAATGGCTAATGCAAACATACTTTCAGTGTTGGATGCCTCGTTATTATACAATGCCTTGTATTTAGCGGTACCATAGGTTAATTCGGCAATTCCTTTTTCGTCAAGAGCAATTTGTGCATATTGCATTGCCTTGTCCCAATCTTCCAAATACAAATGTGTACGTGCCAACAAACCATATACAGCAGCTTTATTGAAAAATACCAAGGATTGCCTATCACCCCCAGCGGCATCAAAGTGCATTATTGCCAAGTTGAAATCCGATACAATAGCTTCATAACTTTGTCCAACTGTCGAACGGCTAACCTGAGAAAGAGCTTCAATAGGTTTGTCTATCAATACGATGCCGGGAGCAGATGAATGGTCAGTACCATTCACTTTTACTTGATGAGCATAGACATTGACTAACATTAATTGTGCATACCCACGCAAAGCATAGGCTTCAGCCATACAGCGATCTAGTTCAGACTTTTCTTCTGCTGCGACATTTTCGTAAAGAGCTTTAGAAGCCTCAATAACACGGGCTGCATTATCAGCAGTCTTGTAACCATATTCCCAAATTGCTTTCAGGTAGGTGTCTGTATCTGTATAAGTATAAGTGTATATACCATCAAAGTGTCCGGTTTTACCATTCCAATAACTTATATCAGTTGGAATATCACCGATATTGATTGCATAATTTCCGGCAAAATAGTAATAGAACAAATCATAGTAAGTACCATTAAGTGCCGTCGAGATATTGTCAACCGTAGACAATCCCGTTTCCACATCAATGCCTTTGTAGTAGTTGGTTTCTAGGAAACTATTTCCGCATCCTGAAATACCAGCTCCTAAGGCTAATATGATGAATGTCTTTAATATATTCTTTTTCATACTCATATATTGCTTTTAATTACTGTTATACTATCTTTTAGAAGGTGAGCTGAATACCTCCGATGAAGGTACACGTAGCAGGATATTGCCATGCAATGACACCATTAGCAGAAGTCTCTGGATTATATCCTACAAAATCACTTGCTGTAAATGTATAGAGATTATCTACTGATACATAGGCGCGTAGCTTCTGGATAAATGCTTTTTGCGTCCATGTCTTAGGTAGTGTATATCCCAATGTAACATTACTGATACGCAGGTAGTTGCCACTATAAAGATAACGGGAAGATGTAGCTGTAGCGTTATTGGGATCACGGTAAATATATTGAGGATATTTAGCGTTCTTATTCTCAGGCGTCCATGAGTTAAGGGCTACATCCTCAAGCGGTGTACGGAATGCCATACCAAAGCCGGTAAAAGCAGCTCCTGAATTATAGACTTTTCCTCCTAAACGGTAATTGAAGTTAAGGTTGAAATCAACTCCTTTCCATGTAAGATTGGTTCCAAAGCCTCCCAATACCTTGGGGTCGGCATCCCCTACGTATCGTTTGGCAGCTGCATTGTAATCAGATGTAGTTTCGTCACCTTCTTTATTAAGGTACCATAATGGTTTACCGGTCTCATGATCTATACCTACATATTCTTTCATGTAGAACTGGCTGTAAGGATGTCCTTGTTCAATGATTTGATATGTATATTCTAGAGGGTCATCAGTAGATAGCTTTATTACTTCGTTCTTGTTCCATGTCAGATTGGCGAAGAAGTTCCAATTTAAATCATTATTTTGAATGATGGAAGTATTTATCGAGAACTCAATACCCCGATTACGGATAGAACCGATATTCTGATAAGTTTTTGAGATACCGGTAGTCATAGACAAAGGTATTTCAAACAAGGCATCAGAAGTTTCTTCGTTATAGAAATCGAAGGTCAAATGAATACGTTGCAGGAATGAAAGGTCAAAACCAATATCAAATTTCTTAGAAACCTCCCATGTCAATTCAGGATTAGGGATACTTGTCGGTCTCATACCGGGCATTTGATTGTAATTGTATCCTGATGAATAAAATCCACGGGCAGCATACCAGCTAATATCCTGATTACCTACTGTACCATAAGACGCACGAAGCGTAGCATTTGTTATGATTTCGTTTTCACTCAGGAACTCTTCCCCCGAAATACGCCATTTACCACCTACTGACCAAAAATTACCCCAACGATTGTCTGTACCGAATACAGATGAACCGTCACGGCGGAAAGAACCAGAAAGATAATATTTATCAGCATAGGAATAGTGCACATCCGCGAAATAAGACGCTAAACGCGCCTCTTGCTTGTAATACTCATTTCCCTGGTCAGTACCAGCAGTTGTAAGGTCACGCATACCAGAAGCAGCAAACGGAAAATCAGATTTAGCATAATATTCATAGAAATAACTCTTCTTTTGCATTTCTTGACCCAACATCAGGCTAATATCATGTTTGTCGGCAAATTTATAATTCCAACCAATAATATTATTCCAAGTAACAACCGTACTCTTTGAATTATATTGCTGTCCTAAGCCATTATAATCTTGAGCTTGCGGGTTATAAAGTGCACTCCAATATTGATATTGACGCAGTTCATTGATATTTACTCCTAATGTTGTTTTTGCATAGATTCCCTTACCAAAATCTATTTGGAAATAAGGATTCAAATTCACCATTTGAGTATTACTTTGATTTAACTCACCGGTCTTCTCATCCATTAATGCTAATGGATTATAATTATTGATATTAGCATAATTGCCTTCTGAGTCGTAAAAAGGGTCCATAGGAGTTTGGCTGGAAACAGCTGCTGTAAGAGGGCTACTCATAGAACCGGCTGTGGATAAGGAAAAACCGTTTTGTGTAGTATAGCTATATGATGAATTCACCCCCAAAGTAGCCCATTTAAATTTTGTATCCAAATTGAGGCGTCCAGAAAAACGTTCTAAATCAGATCCAATGATTAGGCCTTCTGTGTTCAAATAGCCTAAACCGACATAATAACCAGTGGAACCGGTACGTCCTTGCATATTCAAATTGTAATCTTGATAATAACCTTTACGAGAGATAGCATCCATCCAGTCGTAGGAAGATTTACGATCCCAGCCAAAGTAATCATCTGCCAAGTAATTGTAATTTTCCTGCCAATCTCCTCCTTGTGCTGCAGTGTAGCCATCAGTGAAAAGTTTCATAGTTTGCTGTGCATTAGCAAAATCCATATTGTTATTGGCAGTAGTAACAAATCCTTGTTTAATATCGAGGTTAATGTTGAATTTGCCTTCCGCACCTTTTTTAGTGGTAACAACAATTACTCCATTAGCGGCGCGTGAACCATAGATAGCAGTAGCCGCTGCATCCTTCAATACCGTAATACTTTCGATATCAGCAGGATTAAGCGAAGACATCGGATCTATTGTATTATTTGTAGAGTAAGTAAGTGAATTATCATCGGTATCAGAATCAACCGGCATACCGTCAATAACATAGAGTGGCTGAGTCCCTGAATTGAGTGAACCCCGACCACGTACATAGATAGATCCCCATATACCTGGCATACTAGTTGAATTGTTCATCTGGATACCAGGTACTGCACCTTCCAATGCTTTTACGAAATTAGCATCAGTTTTTTTAGCAAGGACATCCTTGCCTACAACTGCTGCTGCTCCGGTAAACGATGCCTTTCGTTGTACCCCATAGCCAGTAACCACCACTTCGTCTAGAACTTCAGTATCGGGCTTCATTGATACTTTCATATTTGCCCTAATACTTACTTCTTGAGTTTTCATACCGATGTACGAAATCACCAGAGTTTTCGCGGAACTACAATGTGTATAATATATTGATAATAAAGAATATACAATAAGTCAAAGAATTGGCTAAAACAAGGAATACTCTTTTCAAAGCTGTCCTATATGGGTCTACAATAAACAAAACCTTACTTATGTGATACCATTAATAAATGTAATATTTTGATTAATAGCTGTTTGAGTATCAATTAATGTACTACGGTTGTAAAATTAGTATTCCTCTTTTTAAAAGAATGGGTAATTATGTCAATATCTATTATTTGTTTATTTTTCGTTGAATATTTACTTGTATTACTTATTTCATCCATAAGAATATTGCATTTCATGTAAATACTATTTCAAATTACAGAATAACCATTCCCATTTCAGATAGAGATAAATATTAGTTTATTCCTATTTCAAATATAGGAAATCTGTGTTTGCTGTATAAAAAACTAATGAACTTATGAGATCATTTCTAAAGGAGCTTAATAAATTACTTTATAGTTTCTTGTGTAAAAGTTCAAGGAGAAATTCATTTTATACAAATTATCGTCTCTAATTGGTATTATCGTAATGTGCATTACGATAATAGTGGACTTGGTGTAAAATGATAAGGTATATTATGAAATTCTATAGTCGAAAAAAGAATTGGCAGTTTTAAAGAATATAGCAGAACAGTCTCAAGAAGAATCGTAAATGACGGTTTTAGGCGTATCGGTAAGACCTCACTTTTATTGAAGCCAACGGATGGAAGACCGGCATTGTATTTTTTCATTTTACGAATTGGTAAAAATTGAACACAATAATGAACGGATAGATTGGGGAATATTGAAGAAAAAAGGAGAATATTTTCTCACAATCAACAAAGAATGGGAAAACTGCTCTGTTTCTTATAAAGGGCTTTTTTTGGAAGATATGTAATCTTGAAATAACACTTCCCCTGAAGTCTTTTGTAGGATTAAGAGAAGAAAAGCCACCCATTTCACAATGAGTGGCTTCTCAAAAACACTTTATTATGAAATTCCGGTATGTTCAACCGGATGAATCATCATAGTTGTCGCATTATTATTGTTGGGGTAATGCAGCTTGATTAGTCTGCACAGATAGCGCTTCTGTGTTATTTTTCCGTATAACATGTCCTTTGAGGTATTAATTCTGGTCGCTCGGAGAAAGCTGAGAATTATTCTCTATTTCAGAGAGAGGTAATTGGTAAAGGAACGGCCTGTCTTCTTGGTTATAACGGAACTTACCGGCAGAGAAGTGATTATTATTTTCTGCGCCCCAAGTTTCATCTGTACGATCTACAGGAATATTCAAACGACGATTATCAATATATTCCAAACCTTCACCCCAGAACTCTACACGTTTCTGATAAATGATTTCCTCTATCAGGTCAGCCTTATTCGTGAAAGTGTAATTATAATCGGGCTGGCGAGTCTTCATAAAGCTATTCAGTTCAGTCACTGCTTCTGCAGAACCCTTGTGAGCCAAAGCTTCCATTTTTATCATGTAAGCTTCTTCTGAACGCAGGTAAATATAATCTCCCAGCTCCCATCCGCTGAACACACCGGCCTTGATGTTATCACGACCTGTACCGATAAATTTTACAGCTTGGTATTCCACGGCAACTGGAGACTGAGTGTCACGAATCAATGTTATACGATTACCGGAAGCATCTGTTACACCTGTAGAACGGTCGCAGCAGAACCATTGCAGACGGATATCAGTATCCGCGATACGGTCTACTAATGGCTTAAAGGCAGCGCGCCATACACCGATGCCGGCATACCCATCACCATAAGTATCCATCTGCGAGAAGAAAGACATATAAGTCGTACTATTGTCTGCTGTAATATCACATCCGAATACTACATCCGGTAAGCTGATATTACTGAATCCCTGGAGTATCTGGTCTTCACTCTGCAATATGGGGAAATTATCAATCACCACTTGCGCATACTTTATCGCCTCATCCCATTCATGGATAACCATGTTCGCACGAGCCAAATGCATAGCTACCACGCAGCCATCCATATCAGTGGGTGAGGAAGTACGCGTCATATCCAAATCTTTGAACAAGTCGAAAGCAGTAGTAAGGTCACTCTTGATTTGTTCATAGATTTGGGCTACAGTAGCACGTGGCTGGTCACCTTCCGTATCCTCTGTAATAAGCGGTACACACGGAGACTGGGAGAAGTCATATTTCTCTCCACGGCCCCATTTCGTTCCATCCGCACCGGTATAGTAGGAATGCTGATATAAGTAAGTCAGTTGTAAGTAGGCATAGCCACGGAAACCAAGGGCAATGGCACGATATTTCAAATTGGCGGGATCTTCACTGCTGGGGTCAATCAGCTTGAGGATATTGTTGGCATTGGCTATGACGCGATAGTACTCTTTCCAACGGTTGTTGGTCGGAGTATAGTTCTGTTGCCAGTAATCCAGCAAATAATGATACATACTCATGGCGAAACGTCCGGTCATAATCATATCGTTGCCCATCAGCGATGTTAAGTAATCAAAACTCTTTTGACCGAAATAGTTGTGACTCATATTGACGTCAACATACTGTTGCATATCAGTATACATACCTGCCACAGCAGCTGAAAAAGCCTTATCAGGATCTTCCTGAGCCACATTGCCCAGTTGGTCTTCAGTCAAATAAGCGGTAACATCAGCATCTTCAATGCAAGATGTAAGCAGGCCCCCAACAAGAAGCACCTGCATCATATATTTCATTATCTTCATATACAATTTTATTTTTTAGTTTAGAATGTAAGGTTGATACCTCCGGAAATCACACGCATCGGAGAATAGCCTCCATATTCATCATCAGAACCAGCCATTGCCACACGAGGGTCAAATCCCTGACGTTTGGACCACAAGCCGAGATTATCTGCCGTAGCATAGATACGCAGTTTCTCAACACCCAATTTCTGCATCAGGTTCTTCGGCAATGTGTAGCCCAAAGTGATGTTACGGATGCTGAAGTAGCTGGCCTTTATCAGATTGAGGTCTGATTGCTGAGTGAAAGAGTTGGAAGCATTGTCAGCATTCCAAATAGGAAGTGAACCTTGACCGGTCTCAGGGTTGAATGTTTTCCACATATCCTTATTATGACCTACGTAGAATGAAGAGCTCATGCCGGACAGATAAGAATAGTCATAAGCATAGCCACCAATTTGGAAAGCCGTTGCTATAGAAAGGTCGATTCCCTTGTAAGAGAAAGTAGTGCTCAAACCACCGTTGAAATCGGGCAGTGCAGATTTTCCAATGAAGTAGCGGGTTGCGTCTGCATAAGTGGTGGTGGTAGTACGGCCTGTCACTTCCCCTTTCTCGTTTGTCTCATCCATGTACCACATGGCATTTCCTTTTTCGTCCATGCCGGCATACATATAAGTATAGTATTCAAAGCGGCTCTTACCTTCGCGCAGGTTGAACGGACCGGAAGTGATACCATTTTCACGGTTTTCTTCGGGCAGTGTCACGATGCGGTTCTTGTAGTGAGATCCCACGAGCGATACCGTCCACTTTAGGTCGGGCTGATTGAAAATATCCACATTCACTTCAAACTCTATACCAGTGTTTTTCATCGCACCCAGGTTTTCCCAATTATACGGACGTCCGGCTGTAGAGTAAGCTACAGGGCGCTTGAAGAGCATATCGTCTGTACGACGATAAAAATATTCGAATGAACCGTATACTCTGTCGAATAGACGGAAATCTACTCCCACGTCAAAAGTCTTCTGCTTTTCCCAAGTCAAGTCCGGATTACCGTAGAATTCCGGTGAATAACCCAACTCTGAACCATTCCAAGTAACTGTGTATTGGTCTTGATAAGGCGTGTACACATAGGCATAGTCATACTCCGAAAGGATGCTTTCATTACCTTGGGTACCATAAGACGCACGCAGTTTCAAGTCGTTCAACCAAGAGTTTGTACCCTCCATGAATGCTTCGTTGGAAATACGCCAAGCGGCACCTACCGACCAGAAATTACCCCAGCGGTCCAAGAAGCGGGAAGTACCGTCGCGACGGAAGGCTGCAGAAAGATAATATTTGTTGCTATAGTCGTAGTCTGCCATACCGAAATACCCCTCGATGTTATGGTTTGCCGTGTAGCTGTTAATGTATTGCATTTGTCCACCGTTGTCCAGTTCCGGATTGTTCGGATTAAAGAAATTGGTCTTCTGTCCTGCTAAATACTGATATTCATACTTATAGTACTCGTGACCTATCTTGGCCGACAAGTGGTGGTTATCGCCAAAAACATTGCTGTAGGCCAGAATCTGGTTGAAGTTGGTAGTCGTAGTGTTGTAGCTTCCTTTTGTACCACGACCACCGAAAGACTGTCCGTCACCGATGAGCGGAGTGTAGAATACTGTCTGGCTACTGTTCGTGAAATCATAACTGTAGTTTGCTGTAAACTTGAAATTCTTCAAGAACGAGATTTCCAGATACGAGCGTGAAGTCAGATTATTGTACACAGTTTCACGAATATCCTCTTTCATATTGGCTATCACATTCTGGTTAGTAGCCGTAGGACGTTTAGATGTACCGTCTGTCTCACCGTTTCCGGCATCATACATAGGACTTCCGTCCTCATAATATTTCATATTACCTTCTGCATCATAGGCATGAACCGGGAAGATGGGAGCCCAAGAACGTGCCACCTCAAAAGGATTGGAGGCAGCTCCGGCATTCTCTTGTACACCATTCTGAGTTGCTTTGGAATAGCCTACATTGGTACCTACCTTCAACCAGGATTTCAACTGAGAGTTAACGTTGGCACGAGCCGTAAAGCGCTCATAAGAAGAACCTAGCACATAAGAGTCATTGTCCAGAAAGCCCATAGATACATAGTAATCTGTGCGGTCATTACCACCCGATGCAGATACATTATACTCTTGACGGAAGGCATTGTCGAACAAGGCATCGGCAAACGAATCATTATAACGCAGACGTGCATTGGGGTTAAGTTTTCCATCTGGTGTTACCAGATACTCTCCTTGCGGGATGATATAAGCATTGTAATTACCCAGTTCGCCCAGCAAATCCTGACTGGCTGCTAAATTAGAGTCTTCAATGGATTTTCCAGCCGCCCAATAGGTGTTACGAAGACCATACCAAGACAAACGGTAGAACTCTCCCGGATCAGTAGCCATATCATAGTCCTTGTACGCACGCTGTGCCACACCCCAGGAGCCGTTAAAGTTGATGGCCACCTTGTCTTTGCGTCCGGTCTTGGTAGTAATCATGACCACACCACCTGCTGCACGGGAACCATACAAAGAGTTGGATACAGCATCTTTCGACACGTTCACTGAAGCAATGTCTGTAGGGTTGATGTCCGACAACTTGCCGTTGAAGGGCACACCATCTACTACAATCAGTGCATTGTTGCTGGCCGAAATAGAACCGATACCGCGTAATACGATATTGGCATCTTGTCCCGGCTGGCCGGAAGAACTTACAACTTGCAAACCAGCCACAGCTCCTTCTAATGCATTGGACACGGATGTAGCTTGTGAATTACTGATAATCTCATTCTTTACACTGCTGATAGAACCCACCAAATCTTGTTTACGTTTAGTGCCATAAGCCACTACTGTTACTTCATCAAGTATCTCTGTATCAGGAATCATAACCACTTTTACGCTCGGTTTGATTACCACTTCTTGAGTCTTCATACCGATGTACGAAATCACCAGAGTTTTCGCGGAACTACAACACTCTTATTTTATTAATAATCAAGCGATTATACCATGTAATAGAAATCACTATAGCGAAATTTCCTTTCTCACAAGGTGTATGTATAGGGGTACAATGTATAAAACCTTACTGCTGTGATACTATTTGTTGGATTAATGACTTGGTTATCATATGTATATCATAAAGTTAATACGTTGCTTAAAGATTTTAAATGATTCTTCCTCTTATATGAAGAATATCTTTTGTCAACATCTATCATCCTAGCTGCTTTCAATGAAGCATTTACTCTACATTGTCATTTTATTAGCGAAAGTACTAAAGTCTATGTAAAAGAATATTTCAATAGCTTCAAAAAACAGTAAACTCAAAACTTTGTGATTAGCTAAACAATCAAGACAACTGTTGTTTCTTCATAACAGTTTTCATCATTTTTGCTTCCACACTTCCACCCGCTCCTTGTATCCCTCTATTCATCGGCATTACAGACGCTGTGGAAGCAATGCAAAAGTGTGGAAGCAAAATTTGCTTCCACACCTCCAATCAGTCTTAAATATTGATAACACACCAATGTCAATCTTCTATTTACACTATACTATACTTAATTGATTCTCAGCAATTTCTCACTGCAAAACTTTGCAAACCTATTGCAGCGATACTGCAAAGCTGTTGCAGTGATACTGCAAACTAATATGCAGTGCGGCTGCAAGCAATATGCAGTGATACTGCAAACAATTTGCAGTAGTACTGCAAAACGTATGCAGTGAGTTTGCAGCGAGCAGGCTGAAACTGAATAGTGAGTGAACAGACTTTAAAGGAGAAGTATATGACTAACGATATGAAAGTGTAGTATTGGCTATGCTAAGTTCGTGTTTTTTTAGGCAAAGGCATGAGTGCATGGTTCTTTTCTAAATCATGCACTATAGTCATATCCATTACATTTGTATACACTTGTGTGGTTTTAACACTTTTATGCCCCAATAATTTTTGCACCGTTGTAATGTTTACTCCATTATAAATCAATAGTGTTGCATTAGTATGGCGAGCAGTGTGAAATGAAATTTTTTTTGATAAACCAGCTAGGCGGGAAATCACAATTAAATCCTTGTTCACATTAGAGTTATCCCTTAAATGAAAGAAGCTTTGTAAGTCATCCCGATATTTGTCCAGAATAACAAGCCCTTTTCCTTCGAATAAGAGATAAAGAGGTAATCTGACTTCTGTACTCGTCTTTATGGATTTATAAATTAGCCAGGTTTCTTGACGAATCTTCACGATGTTATCGGGTGATAAACTGATAAAATCAGAATATCTCATTCCTGCATAGCAACAAAACAAGAATGCATCTAAAGTCTTTTGCAATTTAGTATATCTGCCAGCCAAGCTTAATTTCTCCAACTTCTCCAACTCTTCAGGAGATAAGTGCGTATGCTTGTTTTCTATAGTTTTAATCTTGTACTTTCGAAAAGCGTATTTTTGTATCTCCATATAATCCTTGTTGATGGCGACATTTATATGTCGCTTCAGATGCTTCATATGTTTGGCTATCGTATTTGTGTGATAACCTCTTGATTGCAAGAAATATTCAAAGGAGGATATGAATTCGAATGTTAAATCAGAAAAGGTTACATCCTTTTTGAACTGTTGTAATAATGAAAGAGTGGAGAGATGATTTCGTTTTGTGCTTTCTTTTAGAGTAGAGTTTGCTATCTCTTGCCTAAAAAAAGGAATAAAAGCGGTTTTGTTTTCGCTTGTGCTCAAAACATCCTTTAGTAACTCTAATGAAATACGCCTTCCTTGCTGCCACAATTCCAACTCTTTTTTTTCTATCATAGCCATGAACTCATATATCAATCTATTCAGCGCATCTGCATTAGGATGATTCTTCACAATAAGCTTTTTATTGTCCCACTGTTCTGGCTTTAAATAAACTTTGGTTGAAAAATACTTTTTCTTTCTGTCCAAATAGGCTTCTACTTGTACCAATGCCATTCCTTTTTTATTCAGGCTTCTTTTTCTGTTGTACACTAGATTGTAAATAATCTTACTCATTTTACTTGATTTTAATTAATACCAATAACAAATAAGACGATATTCTGTGCTCGATGGGATTAGAATAAGAATTAATATCTTTAAAAAGTGTCTTTTTGTGTTTAGCTATTAATCGGTATTTAGCCTCCGGGAACTCTCAATTTGTTTCAAAATCAGGTCTGTTCTCTGTTTTAGCGGCTTATTTATTAACCATTTTGTTTTAAAATATGTGTATTTCTTGGAAAAATCATCCTAAAAGAGAGAATCATAGTGATAGTAAACATAAGCCAGTTTAGGTTTTTTAAGTGTGAAAAATCTGTTATTAAGCATAAAGTGACATGTTTAATTAATAAATTGATAGATTTACAAGGTTTTTTCAATAAAATAGTTGTTCGTTTCAGTTTTATTAATATATTTGCACTTTGTTAGAGTAAAGAAACAATTAATGTAAAGTTAAACTTTAAGAGAGAATTTATGAAAAGAAAATTAATGCTGTTATTGGCATGCCTTTTTGTGGGCATAGGCCTAGTAACTGCCCAGACTCAAAAGGTCACAGGCGTTGTGATTTCTGAAGAAGACGGGCAGCCAGTTGTTGGCGCTTCTGTGTTGGTAAAAGGTACCACTCTGGGTACAATCACAGATGTAGATGGTAATTTTAATTTGTCGAATGTACCAAGTTCTGCAAAGACTTTGCAGATTTCGTATATTGGTATGCAGACGCAAGAAGTGGTGATCAAACCAACTTTAAAAGTTGTGCTAAAGTCTGATTCCCAAAATCTAGATGAGGTTGTAGTGACAGCTATGGGGATTAAGCGATCGGAAAAATCCCTAGGTTATGCCGTATCTAGTGTGAAGGGAGATGAAATAACTAAAGCACGTGAAAGTAATGTACTTAATTCATTGTCTGGTAAGATTGCGGGACTGCAAATAGCCCAATCATCTGGTACGGTAGGTGGTAGTTCAAGTATACAGATTCGTGGAGCTTCGTCTATTGGTACCGTTTCTTCTCCTTTATTTATTATTGACGGGCTTCCAATTGACAATGGTTCCTATAACCCTGACAGAACTAATGGTATAGTTGATGTCGGTAATCGTGCAGGGGATATTAATTCAGATGATATTGAATCTATCAATGTATTGAAGGGAGCAGCTGCAACAGCATTGTATGGAGCGCGTGCAAAGGATGGTGCTATCGTTATTACTACTAAGAAGGGAAAGAAGAACTCACCGGTGTTTGTAACAGTAAACTCTTCTACACGATTTGAAAATGTACTAAAGTTACCTGACTTTCAAAATGAATATGCACAAGGCAGTTATGGTGTATATAATGTGAAAATGTTGAATGGTTGGGGACCGAAGATCGAACGGTGTATGCAAACGGTTACTGATCGCACCGCCCTGGTCTCCTTCGGTCACGAACTTCCGATAGAGATAAGATACCCAACCTGCATTGTTCTGGATCGTACCGCCATTGGCATTTCCTGCCAGATTGTGATCCAGAGCGAAGATCAAATCCACGTTGGTTGTTCGACCAATATTCCCCATATAGTGTGAATAAGGAACGATCACGGTGGCCATCAGGCGCGGATCACGACAGGTATAGGCACTTAGTATCTTGGCTGTATCCGCCTCACGAAGTCCTACTATCGTTCCAGACCCATCCATCTCGACACTGAGGAGTTCCTTGCGCTGTTCGGGGGTCATAGCATTATAACCGGGGAAAATCTCATCCCAATTGAAGGGACGACCATCTTTGAACTCATACATATCCACCAATTGTGTGGAAGGAACAGTATTGTTCCAGCAGCTCCCATAAGCGCCACGACAACCCATCAAAGCCTGTATCTGCATACCATACTCAGTTCCGACACCACTCTTGTTCTGGATAGAGAAGACCGTTTCTGGGCTCTTAGCCCCGTTATAGAGTTTAAAAACACGAGCGTAATCATCGTCAAGAGCATAGCCATAATTATTGGACTTGTTATAGACGATTTCTTCAAAATCGTTGATGGCAGACTGCCACTCTTTGTCGTAAAGATGCACTTTTCCACGAAGGGCGTAGGCAGCACCTTTAGTAGCACGACCATATTCGCTGGCAGCATGTTCGACAGGGAGGTATTTGATCGCCTCGTCCAAATCTTCTAAAATATGAGCACGTACCTCTTCGAGGCTGCTTCTCGGTTGTTTCAAATTCAGTTATTTTGGTGAAGGTATCCGATGTGGACTGGGTAGCGAAAAGGCTGAACGAATTTTTC
>OGZG01002012.1_pt1 | contig 14469 bp, 9 predicted proteins | sample 1576781 | NCBI WGS metagenome assembly OGZG01 (sample SAMEA3541502, study PRJEB24748) | human gut metagenome | biome: human gut; feature: human-associated habitat; material: faeces | place: China | collected 2012 | reverse complement strand
GCAGCCGGGCGAACATCCAGCCCTGATAACTCTGCTTGCCTTTACGGGCGGCGGGCCCGGCGCAGAGCGTGGTGCGCGTGGCGGGCGTACAGCCGTACAGTAAAAGCGCCGATGCGCTGTGCGTCGCAACCGATAACGATACTCTGCGCCGCAGTCCGAAGCTGTTCCGCGTTGCGGAAAGCGCATTCCGGCCGATAAGCGCGGCGAGTGAACTGGAGGGGGAACGACCCGGGCTGCTGTTCGTTGGCGCGGAGCGCTGTGTGCACTGCCGTAAACTCTGGCAGCTACTGGCCCATGAAAAACTCAGCCAGCGGATTGCTCAGTTTGAAACGCGCTATCTGGATGCCGACCTGCATCAGGAACTGGCCAGCGACCTCGGCGTACGCGGCCTGCCGACGCTGCTGTTGATAACATCGGGGCAGCCGATATCGCGCGCACCGACGCAATACTCAGTGGAAAGTCTGCTCAACTGGTTGAACAGTGTCAGTCTGTGATGCTGCCCGGGTAAGAGGATAACTGTGGCGCTGCGGCTTGCAGCGCCAGTTTCTCCCTCTCTCCCTCTCTGGCTACAGCAGAAAGCGCACTTTTCTGGCAGTATAGCCGACTGATACCAGGTCCAACCCTCTGAAAGCGAAGCATCAGAAGATCTCATCTGCTGGGTTTTTGTCATGATGCTCAACGTATTCGGCAATCATGCCATCCGGATGCCGAACCAGCATGTTCCAGCCGGTGGGCACGGCCTTCACCGGATTGATAATCGTTGCTCCGGTGGAAGGCAGATGTTTCTCCCAGGCGGTAATGTCGTTGACCAGGAAAGTGGCCTCGGTGGCGCGAAAAGGCGCCAGGCTTTGCTCGGTTCCGCCGATTAAAAGCACAGAACCTACCTGCGCCAGTTTGAGATCGTATTCGGGATAGTCGAAACGCAACCTGGCCGTCTGCGCGATTAGGTTTTCATAAAACGAAACGGTCTCTTCAAAGCGGGTAATCAGCACGCATCGACGGACCAGGATATTGAGGACTTTCATTACGCCTCCTTCGCCATTGACTGAGAGTTAGCGTAGCAGCCCTGAGGTGGAAAGGAATGCTTAAGCGTTTTGGAGGTATTTCAACAACAGGCGTGGGTAGGCGAAGAAAAAGGGTTTGCGTAGCAGGGAAATATGCGTTTTTTTAACTCGTTACGAAGCGGTGCTGTATTATAACTTTATGATCACATAGGTAAGTCGCAAAATTGATACTGATATCAGATCATTTCCGCCTCGCCTAACAATTTGCATGGTTCGGAATTAAGCGAAAGCTCTGAGTTCAGACCCCTCCACCAACCGCTACCGGTGGTCTGCTGCCTGCAGGCAACCTCAGTTACATTCGCAATGTATCAATGACCGCTCTCAGCGCGGGCGACACATTGCGGTGCGGGTAATAGAGAAATGAACCTTCCAGACGCTGGCTATAACGCTGGAGCACCCGGATAAGTGTGCCCTGGGCTAGATCGTCGGTAATCAGCTCTTCCGGGACATAGGCCAGCCCCAGACCGAGCCTTGCCGCTTTGGCCTCCATATAGCTATCGGCGAAAGCCCACTGTCCCTGAGGCGGGTGGGTGATTTTTTTGCCATCCACATTAAGTTCCCAGGCGTAAAGGCTGCCGTCGCCGAACTGATAAGCGATGCAGGGGTGGGCGACTAAATCGGCGGGCGTTTGTGGAAAGCCGTAGCGGCGAAAATGTTCCGGGGTACCGACAACAGCCATCTCCATATCGGGCGAAATGCGTACCGCAATCATACCACTCCCGACTTCCGGGCCCAGACGCACGCCCGCATCGAATCGCTCCGCAATAATATCGACAAACCGGCTTTCGCTGATCAGTTCCAGTCTGATATCGGGATAGCGGTGTTTAAATACTGCCAGCTTCGGCAGCAGGACTTTATCAATGGCATGCTGGCTGGCATTGATGCGTACCGTACCGGAGGGCGTTTGACGATAGTGGGCCAGCGTGGCGAGTCCCATATCTAAGGCGTCGAAACCGGATTCGACATTGTGATAGAGCTGCTCACCCGCCTGAGTGAGCGACAACCGGCGGGTGGTGCGCACCAGAAGCTGAACGCCCAGCCGCTCTTCGAGTTCGCGAACCGCACGGCTTACCCCGGACTGCGCCAGGCCAAGTCGTTGCGCTGCGGCGGTAAAACTGCCTTCCCGCACCACCTGCATAAACAGATAAAGGTCATTATAGTTTTCCCGTTTCGCCATTCTCCTGCCTCGTCATCCACATGCCATTTAGAACAATATGGTATTAATTTTAGCATTTTTTACCTACTAATCAGAACCATTACTGCTGGCTACACTAAGCGCACGACAACAAAGCACAGCAGCGTTGTCTACTGGAGACTTGCATTGATCACGTTTATTTAGGGGAATTTTGATGACGGTTTTCACCAAAAAACTGACAGCCGCGATACCCGCCATGCTGCTTTGCGCCTCATTAACTGGAGTGACAACGATGAGCTATGCTGAGACAATTAACCCGAATGCGCCTGTTTCACTGATTGAAAAATGGGATAAAACGTTTGCTGAGAGTTTGAAAGTGGATCACCGTAAGGTGACCTTCCAGAACCGCTACGGGATAACCTTAGTTGGCGATCTCTACCTGCCGAAGGATCGCGGTGAACGCAAACTGGCAGCTATTGCCGTGAGCGGTCCCTTCGGCGCGGTAAAAGAGCAGTCCAGCGGCCTGTATGCCCAGACGCTGGCCGAACAGGGGTTTGTCACCCTGGCGTTTGACCCATCCTATACGGGCGAAAGCGGTGGCTACCCACGCAACGTGGCCTCACCGGATATCAATACCGAGGATTTCAGTGCCGCGGTGGACTTTCTGGGCCTGCAAAAAGAGGTGGATCGCAACCGTATCGGTTTGCTCGGCATTTGCGGCTGGGGCGGTATGGCCCTAAACGACGCTGCGATGGACACCCGCGTCAAAGCGGTGGCGACCAGCGTCATGTATGACATGAGCCGCGCGATGGGGCATGGGGTAGGCGATGGCAAAGACCGCTACACGACAGCCGACCGCCGAGCGGTACTGCAGTACTTGAACGCGCAGCGCTGGAAGGATGCGGCAAACGGCACTTCCGCCCCCGGTGGGCATGACATATATGTTGATGATAAAGGCAACGTCAGCGCTGCCGATCGTATTTTGCCGGAAACCTTGCCCGCCAACCCCAATCCGGTCCTGAAAGAGTTCTTCGATTATTACCGTATGCCGCGAGGTTTCCATGCGCGTTCGGTTAATTCAACCGGGGCTTGGAATGCGACGATGCCGCTGTCGTTTATGAATATGCCGCTGCTGAGTTACGCCAGCGAAGTGACTATTCCGACGCTTATTGTGACCGGCGAACAAGCCCATTCACGCTATTTTGCCGAAGATGCCTTTAAGGCGATCGGCAGTAAAGAGAAAGCGCTGGTGATTGTCCCTGGCGCAAACCACGTCGATCTCTATGACAACGTCGCGGGCAAAATTCCCTTTGCTACATTCACTCAATTTTTCAAAACCAACCTGCAATAGCTCTCCTGTGCCGGAGACATCCCCAAAGCCGCCTGCAGGCGGCTTCGTTTTGTCGGAGATAAATAATGTCTGGATTACATAACACCCGCGCATACTGGAGCGGCGTCCTGGCGATGACGCTCTGCGTATTTGTGCTCATTGCCTCAGAATTTATGCCGGTCAGTCTGTTGACACCCATCGCGGGTGATTTACACATTACCGAGGGATTAGCAGGCCAGGGTATCGCGCTTTCTGGCGCGCTGGCGGTACTGACCAGCCTGACGATTTCCCGTCTTACCGGGTCGCTGGACCGTAAATGGCTGTTGCTGGGGCTCACGGCGTTGATGGCGGCCTCAGGATTGATGATTGCCCTGGCGTCCAGTTTCCCGGTTTATATGCTGGGCAGAGCGCTCATCGGGATCGTCATCGGCGGCTTCTGGTCGATGTCGGCGGCAACGGCCATTCGGCTGGTGCCGCAACGCCAGGTCCCCCGCGCATTGGCCATCTTTAACGGCGGTAACGCGCTGGCCACCGTTGTGGCAGCGCCGCTGGGCAGCTACCTGGGGGCCACCGTCGGCTGGCGCGGCGCCTTTTTATGTCTTGTTCCGCTGGCGATGGTAGCCTTCATCTGGCAATGCGTTAGCCTGCCGTCGATGAAAAGCCAGCGCGCACCACAGCGGCAGGGAACCGTGCTGCGTCTGTTCCGCCGCTCGACGGTATCCCTTGGATTGCTGGCCTGCGGGCTGTTCTTTATGGGGCAGTTTACCTTATTTACCTATGTGCGACCGTTTCTGGAGACGGTGACCCGGGTCAGTTCTTCTGGTCTGCCCCTGATATTACTGGCGATTGGCGTCGCTGGTTTTGTCGGCACGCTGCTCATTTCGACCGTTCTGCACGCCCGGTTTTATCTGACGCTGGTGGCTATCCCTTTGATTATGGCTGCGATTGTCGGAGCGCTTTTGCTGGCCGGGCACCATACCGGTGCTGTCTCCGTACTGTTAAGCCTGTGGGGCCTGCTGGCGACGGCGGCGCCCACCGGCTGGTGGACATGGATTGCGCGGACGCTGCCCGAAGATGCGGAGGCGGGCGGTGGTCTTATGGTTGCTGTGATCCAGCTATCGATTGCCCTCGGGTCAACGGCAGGCGGCCTGGTGTTTGATAGTCTGGGATGGCACAGCACGTTTGCACTGAGCGGTCTGTTATTGCTGGGCGCGGCAGGGGGGACTTTTCTGCTCTCTGTCAAAATCAGATCATCTCAGCGCACTGCGATTAATGAATTGAATGCATAAGTCAAATCAGGAATGACAGGCTAATCGTGACCGCGCTCCTGTCTTACCATGGTGTTTTAACAAGAGGGGAGCTTCACCGTGGAATATTCCGTATTAAGTAACAACCTTAAAATGCCGATGCTGGGTTTTGGCGTTTTTAAGGTGACCGATAAAGCAGAGTGTAAGCAGTCAGTGCTGAACGCCATTCGTACCGGCTACCGCCTTATCGATACCGCTGCCGTCTACGATAATGAAGATGCGGTGGGTGAAGCCGTTCGCGAAGCCATCGCCGAAGGTCTGTGTACCCGTGAGGCGCTGTTTATAACCTCCAAACTGTGGGTCCAGGACATGGCCAACACCGGGATGGCGAAAGCCGGGATTGCCGCGTCCTTAAAAAAATCCGGGCTGGAATATTTCGATCTCTATCTGTTGCATCAGGCGATGGGCGATTATTTCAGCTCCTGGCGCGCGCTGGAAGACGCGTATGAAGCCGGGAAGCTGAAAGCGATTGGCGTCTCCAATTTCTACCCCCATGTGTTAGCTAACTTCTGCGAAACTGTCAGAATCAGGCCGATGGTGAACCAGGTTGAACTGCATCCTTATTTCGCGCAGCCTGCGGCGCTGGAAACCATGAAGCATTATCACGTTCAGCCGGAAGCGTGGGCGCCGTTAGGCGGTGGCAGACATAATCTGTATCAAGAGGCGATGCTGCAGGGGATTGCCGATGCCCATCAAAAAACCATTGCACAGGTCATCCTGCGCTGGAACGTGCAGCGTGGCGTCACGGTGATCCCTAAATCCACCCGCCAGGAGCGTATTGAAGAGAACTTTGCCATCTGGGATTTCTCGCTCACCGCGAGCGAAATGGCGCAAATCGGCGCCCTGGATTTAGGTTACGTTGGCGAAGCGGTGAAACACTTTAACCCTGAATTTGTTCGCGGCTGTCTGGGGGTGAAAATCCACGACTGACCGCGGCACCGATTGGCTCCATCTTCATCTCCCCGCCTGCGCCGCGGCGACGGGCTCGGTATGCTGGTTAGCACCCACGTGTTTGCCGCGACGGTTGTCAATGCGGTAGACGATCGTCACGGGCTGCGGGCCGGCGGGGGTGACGGTCAACTCCCTGACCATTTGGCCAGCGTCGGGCGGCAGGGTCAGCGAGGTTTCTCCCTGAGCGAGCATCTGGCCATTTTGCCTGACCTGCCAGGTCAGGCGGCAATTCTCGCAGGCTGCCCAGGTATCGTTAATCGCCCACAGGCGCACCGTCGCCGGGCTTCCCTGACGCCAGCTGGCGGTCACCGGCTCGATGGACGGCAGGATCGGCTGATAGGCGCGCTGCAGGGCATAGTAACCGGCCTTCGGCTGGCGCAGATAATCCACCACCCCCCAGTTGATGGAGGGCCATGTCTCGACAAACATAAAGTGGAACAGGGCGGTCACCGGCTGATAACGCTGGCGGCGATAGCTCTCCGCCGCCAGCGCCACCAGTCTGGCCTGATATGCCTGGGTGTTTTCAATCATCTCCTGAATATTGTTGCCTCGTGGAATACCGGCAAATTTAAAGGTCTGGAAAGGCTGAAAATTATGGTACTTCCATCGCACCCAGCCGGGGTCGTCAGCGGCGGTCGTTTTCGGCCACAGCAGATGAGCCGGGATAATGGTCTTCAGGGTGGAGAGCCGGGGCAGCGCCTGGGCGCCAAACTCGGTAATAATTCCGGTTTTCGCCGGGGCGAGCAGGTCGCGCAGGGTGCCGAAATACCAGCCTGCCCAGTAGTGCTCTTCGACAGCGGAAAAGCGATGCACGATGCGGGAGGTATCTTCCGCCAGCGCATCGCCCACCCGCTGCGTCAAGGTTTGATTTAAGGTTTTACGCCAGTCGGGGAAGCGTTTTTCCATCCACGGCGAGTTCCACGGCGGCTCGTTGTGGCCGCCCCAGACAATAATCGCCGGTGAATTGCCGAACTGGTCCATCATCGCCCGGGTCTGGCGCACAGCGTTCTCGGCGAAGGCGGCGCTGTCATCGTAACCCCATTGCAGGGGGACATCCTGCCAGATCATCAGTCCCATCTCATCGGCCACCTCATACAGCGCGCGGCCCGCCACGTGGCCGTGAACGCGGATGGCGTTGGCGTTCATCGCCGTGACAAGCCTGAAATCCCGACGGTACTTTTTCCGCGTCATGGTGCTTAGCCATGGGGAGCCAATATAGTTGCTGCCCTTAATGAACAGCCGTCTGTCGTTGATGCGCCAGCCCTGATTATCCGCCAGCGCTTCCACCTTACGTAATCCGGTGCGGGTGACGGCGGTATCCATCATCCCCCGGTTATCCGTTAGGGTGGCGCGCACCCGGTAGAGGTTCGGCTTGCCTGCGCCCACGGGCCACCAGAGCTTCGCGGACGGCATGGGCAGCGAGACGTGCAGGACGCCTGCGGTTTTCTCCAGAGTGACCGCGAAGGCCTGGTGAAAACGTGGGCCGGAAAAATTGTCCGGGGTAGCCGTCAGGCGTAGCGTGACGGGGCCGGGCGTCACAGCCCGATAGCGGATTTCGGCACGCAGCATGGGCTGCTCCAGCCCCTGTTGCCAGTCCGGACGCAGGATCACCTCGTCGATGGTGACGCCGCGGCTCAGATGGAGCTTCACTGGCGCCCAGATCCCCCCGGAGTTGGCATCCTGCCCCTGAACCGACCAGGCGCCGCCCGGGCGGGTGTCGTGCTGATTCAGGATCCCTTTCATCAGCGTTTTGTGCAGCGGCCAGATCTTTTGCGGGTCTTCATAGGGGCTGTCGACCCGCACGGCGAGCTGATTATGGCGGCGTACGGCCCCGCTGATGTCCACCGGGAAGCGCTGAAAATAGCCCTCGTGTCGGGCCAGCGTCTTGCCGTTGAGCGCCACCTCGGCAAAGTAATCGACGCCGTCAAACACCAGGGTAGCCATGGCATCCGGCGACAGGCCATGCAGGGTAAACTGATGGCGATACCACAGGGCGCCCTGATGATCGTATCCAGCGCTGTACCAGTTTGCCGGTACTCGCAGCGTGCGCCAGTCGCCATCCGAAGCCTGCGCGCCGTCGAAGGCGCTGTCGTTGGCGTCATGCACCCGCCATTGTCCGGCCAGTGACCAGGTCACCGGCGCAGAACCGGCATGCGCCAGCGGCAGGCAAACCATCAGCAGCAGAAGGCGTTTAACGATCACGGAGGACCTCCTGCGATCTGCGATGTAGCCACCGGTGGCAGCCTGTGGTTGCCTCGGCCAGCGCGTCGCGCAGGTCATCTGGCACGGTCTGGCCGGGCGACGTCGCCCGGCTCTCCATTTGCTGGAGCACCCCGGCAAGGCGTTGAAAGCCGAGGGTGACCGCCTCGCCGCGCAGTTTGTGGGCGGTACGGCGCCACGTCTCCCTGTCATTAGTATCAATGGCGTGGGTGAGGGCGATGATCGCAGCATCAAGCCCTTCAGCGAAGAGTCCCAGCAGCTCCTCGACCAGCTCAGGATCGTCTGCGCACTGTTTTAGCAGGTGGGCCTCGTCCGGCAGGCCTTTCTCTTCCTCCAAATCGCTATCTTCCGCTGCGCCGACGCGGGCGATGGCTTCCCGTAGCGCCTCAAGACTCACTGGTTTGGCGATATAGCCGTCGAAGCCCATCGCCAGACAGCGCTCTCTATCGCCCTGCATGGCATGGGCGGTCATGGCCATCGCGGGCTGATGTTGCCTGCCCAGCGCCGGCGTCTCTTCGCGCAGCAGACGGATGGCGGTTTCACCGTCCATCTCCGGCATTTGCAGATCGATCAGCAGGAGATCCCAGCAGGCTGCGCGCCAGCGCTCCAGCGCCTCCCGGCCGTTGCTCACCACCTCGCAGCGGTGACCCAACTGCTCCAGCAGCCGTCTGGCGACCTTTTGATTAACCAGGTTGTCCTCAGCCAGCAGGATATGCAGCCCGGTCTGGTCCCTGACCGGTTCCGCAACGGGGGCTGGCGCTGTCGCCACCACCGGCGTGGGAAGGAGAATACCGGCGATAACCTGATGCAGTTCGCGCTGCGCCACCGGTTTATGCAGATAGTGGGCGATACCGATGCGCTTAAGCATATTGGCGTCAAAATGGCGGCTCATGGAGCTGAGCATAATGATCTGGCTCTGCCGGGCCTCGGGCAGGGCGGAGAGCTCCAGCGCCAGGGATACGCCGTCCATATCCGGCATCTGCGCGTCGAGCAGGATCAGCGGCCAGGGCGGCCCTTCGGCGGCCCGGCGTAGCGCCTCGCCGGCGTTGTCCACGCAGCTTGGCATCAGCCCCATCTGGCGAAGCATGGTGTCGAGCAGGCGCAGGTTGGTGCTGTTGTCGTCAACCACCAGCACCCGCTGGTTGTTGAAGCGGCTCAGCGGAGCGCTACCGGAGGCCGCGGCGTGCAGGCCTTCCAGCGGCAGGGTGAAGGCAAATTCGCTGCCCGCCCCGGGCTGGCTCTCCACCATCAGCTCGCCGCCCATCAGGCTGACCAGGCGGGCCGAAATGGTTAACCCCAGCCCGGTGCCGCCGTAGCGGCGGGTGGTAGAGCTATCGGCCTGGCTGAAGGCCTCGAAGATCGCCTTTTGCTTCTCCGGGGCGATGCCGATGCCGGTATCGCGTATGCGAAAGCGCCAGCGGCTTTCGTCGTCGGCCGGCGCAATCGCCAGCAGAACCTCCCCCTGATGTGTGAACTTCAGCGCATTACCCAACAGGTTAGTCAGGATTTGCCGCAGCCGGGGGCCATCGACGATCAGCACCTCCGGTACCGCAGGTGAGATGTCCACCAGCAGCTCAATGCCCTTTTCGCTGGCGGCAGGCATATGCGGGCGGATCAGCGACTGGATAAAGGGGCGGATCTCCAGCGGCTCTTCGTCCACCTGCATCTTGCCCGACTCAATGCGTGAGAAATCAAGAATGTCGTTAATAATGTGCAGCAGCGACTGGGCTGAGCTCATCACCAGCGAAAGGTACTCCCGCTGCTCCGCGGTCAGCGGCGTATCGAGGCAGAGCTGCGTCATGCCGAGAATGCCGTTCATCGGGGTGCGGATTTCGTGGCTCATATTGGCGAGGAAGGCGCTTTTCGCTTCGTTCGCCTCGCGGGCCTCCTTCGCCGCCTCAATGGCCAGCAGCTCTGCGGCTTTGCGCCGGGTAATATCCTGCAAGGTGCCGATCACCCGCTCTGCCTGCTGCTGCATGTTGAGGGTGACGATCTGCCCTGAGAGCAGCATCCAGCGCCAGCCCTGCGTCGGGTGCTGGACACGAAGTTCACATTCAAAAACCGGCATATGCTCGTTTTGCGAGGCGATCATCGCCTGTTGCAGGGTAGTGCGATCGTCCTCGTGGACCAGATTGAGCATAAAACGCAGCGGATAGCGCCACTGGGCCCGCGACTGGCCGACCATCGCCAGCAGGGTGTCATTCACCTGCAGGTTGTCGTGGGAGACCTGCCAGTCCCAGATACCGATCTGGATCGACTCCGCGGTGAATAAAAAGTCGTCATGAAGCTGGTGACGTGAGCGCCGGGCCTCGTCAAGCTCGGTGATGTCGGTATGCAGGCTGACAATCCCGCCATCCGCCAGCCGCTGATGCTGAATGTAAATCCGGCGGTTGCCCGACTGGCGGACCTCGCAGTGGTTCGTCTGGCGGCAGTTGCGGATAATCGCCTCGCGCAGCGTCTGTTGCCGGCCTGGGTCGATGTTATATCCGGCATCGATAAACTTCTCGGCCAGGCTCTCAATAGTGGCGCCGACGGCGAGCCAGGGTGCGATCGTTGGATAAAACAGCGCCACCTTATCATTCCAGGCCTGCAGCCGTTCGCGATCATCGTAGATCATCACCGCTGAGGGCAGGAGGTTGAGGTCGGTACGGTTAGCGGCATGCATGATTACTGGCCAACAGTTTGATAGTGGAGCTCCGCCTGGCGGCGCAGATACTCAAGACCAGGGGCGATCGCCATTGCCCATGCAGTGAGGATCTCTTCATCGCACAGTGGATCGCTGGCGCGGACGGTTTTGAGCATCGATTCCCGCCAGAGGGCAAAAAACCGCGGCGGTAGACGCAGGCCTTCCTCGCTCTGCTCGCGTGCCAGCCGTTCCAGAAAATCGGGTACGAAGAGGTCGCCGTTGACCGCCAGCATGGCGAAAAAGCTTTTAAAGATCATCTGCTGGCCTTCCTCGCCGGAGCGTTGGGAGAAGTGCTGCTCGGTTTCCGGTGACATATGGATAAAGGTGCTGTAGAAGGCCTGGAAGAAGCGCTGTTTGTCGTGCTCCGGTACGACACGATTCAGACTGGCTTCAAAAAGATCGCGATAAAACTTCATGGTGCGCTCCTAATGACCCGTTCGCCCGGCAGGCAGCGGCGGGGCGGGTTAAATTCGTCCGTCGCGCGGTGGGCAAAGTAGCTGTTGTCATCCGCGAGGCCGTTTTTGAACAACGGCCCGGCGTTGTGTTTGTAAAACAGCGCCTCCAGCACCATAGCGTTAGTGGAGAGGGTGAGGGTGGCGTTGACGTCGCCGGTGGCCTCGACCCGTCCTTCAAACCAGCCGCGCTGCGAGTCGTTAAGATGGGTAGTGACCGCCATCAGCGCATCGGTATACTCGGTTTCCCACAGCGTCCACAAGACAAAGACCGCTTTGGTGGTCACCTGCGCCAGCCGGGGGTAGTACTTCCCGTCGTCCCCGAGCGTATTCCAGGCGTAGCCATTCCCCCAGACGGTGTCTTCCACGTGCCAGGGCGCCTGGGTAAGCGAAAAATCGGCCCGGGCGGTTAGCACTTTATCCTGTGTCCAGCGCGTTTTCTGGCTGAGCCATATCCCTTCCGCCCGTTCGCGCATGGCTTTTTGTACCTCTTCCGGCACGCCGGGCGGCTGCCAGCCGAACTCCAGTCCCGGTAGCATGGCGGGCAGAGTGGAGAGCACCACGGGTTGCCAGGTGGTTCGCGGGTCGCGGTCGTCAACGGCGAGGCGACGCTGATACATAATCACATTCCGCGCTGGGGGAGAGAAGGCCTTGCCGGCCGGGAATCCCCACAGGCGAAACGCGCTGGCGGCGTATTCACTGTCTCCCAGCCGAAGCTCCTCGCGGATCGTCCGCTGGCCGTTCTGCAGTGAGGCGGACCACAGCTCTCCGTCTTTATCGATCACCGGACAGAAGTTCCAGCGCAGGATAATTTTATCAATGTACTCGCCGTACTGCGGCGCGCGTTCGGCGGTGAGCCGCAGGGCGAGCATGAGTCGGGCCATATCTTTTGCTGACCAGCCGCTGGCCGCCGGTTTGCCGCTGAAGTCGACAGGGGTCGCCGTCTGAGTGGAGTATAGCCTGCCCGGCGAACCGCCGTCGGTCAGCGTCAGGCGATTGAGGGTGCCGAGCAGGGGCGTCAGGCGGGCGTCGAATTCCGCTTCCTTTACCAACCCCAGCTCTCTGGCGGCGAGCAGGGCGATAAGGGTGTCGCCCATCTGCCACAGCGTCGCGCGCGGCTGTTTGTCGCTGCCGTTGACCAGGCCGGTTTGCGGCTGGGTATTGTTCTCGACGTACCGCCAGGCGATCTGCGCCCACGTCCGCTCCTGCGGCGTCAGGCTGCTGATACGGGCGGTGGTGTGCCAGCCGCCTTTGGTCAGCCAGCGCCACCCCGCGCCTTCGCGACTGAACAGCGCCAGGGCGATAAGCAGCAGGAGGATGGCGACGGTCAGCCAGCGAGCTAGGGTTTTAAGCATTGCGCGGTCACCGGCGGAAGTTTAACGGGCTCGTCAGCCTTGCAGGCGGCGCACTGGCAGGCCTGGCAGGCGGGTTGGGTGCGCTGCGTGGTTCCGGTCTGTTCGCACCATGTCTTGACGGCAGGGGTATTGCTCAGGAAGGGGCGGTTGCGCGGGCCGTTATTGGGCTCAAAGAGATCCACCAGCTTTTTGTCCCACAGCGACGGCGCGAAATCGCGGTTTTTCGGATTGTCGCTGGAAAACTGCAGCAGTTTGCCTTCTTTTTTAAACAGCAGCGCTTCCAGCATGATGCCGTTATTGTTGGCGGTGAACTCATTGATTGGCCCGTCGCCGTTTTCATACAGTCCCTCGTAATAGCCTTTTCCCGCTTCGTTCGCATTTTCAATGGCGTCCAGCAAACGATCGGTATAGGGCGAGTTCCACAGCACCCACATCCCCATCGCCGCTTTGAGCGACACCGCGGCGCTGTTCGGTACGAACTGGCCTTTGTCGGTTATGGTGTTCCAGTTAAAACCGTCGCTGAACACGGTGTCATAGACAAAGTACGGGGATTTATCGAGCTGATGCTCGGAGCGAGCGGTGAGGATCCCGGTGATGGCGTAGCGATTCTCCTGGGCCTGGTAGACCCGGTCAGCAAAGTTTTTCATCCATGGATGGGAGTACTCGCGCGGGCTATCGTTCCGGTCAGCAGGATTATCAAAGCCAAACTCCATGCCATACAGCACGTAAGATTCACTGACCACATAGTTATGCTGGCTGGTTTGCCGCGGGTCGCGAGAATCATAGGGGACCATCACGCAGTAAATTTCCGCCAGCTCATAAGGCTGGGGCCGGCTGGCCTGACAGGTATTAAATCCCCACAGTTGAAAGCCCGCCGCGCCGTACTCCTCGTAGCCGAGGCGTCCTTCCTGAACGTATTTGGGCTGGCCGTTTTCCAGATAAGCCCCATACAGCGTGCCGCAGGGGTCGACCACATGGCTGAAATCCCACCCCAGCACCACGTTATCGATGCTGTTGCTGTATTCCGGATAGCGCTCCTTGATCACCTTCAGCCAGACCAGCATTCTGCCGATATCCAGCGCCGAATAGCCGATTTCACCCGGTTTATTCTGGTAGTTCACCTTTTGTCCGCTCACGGTGTTATAGGCTTTGTTAGGTAATTCGTTACGGAATAAATCGAGCTTATTCAGCGTGGCGAGAAACTTCAGCATCCGACGGTCGAACTCCGCCTTGTCAATAATTCCCAGCTCACGGGCCGCGGTCATGGCGGCCAGATAGGAGGCGCTGTCCCACATGGTGGTCGAGGGGTATTTGTTTACCGCATTGACCAGCCCGGTGGTGGGCTGAAAGTTGGCGACGAAATATTGCCAGGCATTTCTGGCGATAGTCATCTCCCTCGGCGTCAGCTCCCCGCTACGCGGGGCGTATTCCGCAGCCGGCAGACCGGTCGCGGCCTGCGCGCCGGAGAGTGAGAGCCACAGCGCCATGAGTCCGGCCAGCAGGGGAAAACGGGAAAAATAGGTCAGCTTCATGGCGTTGCTCCTGCTGAGGACGAGGGTAGAGGGGCAGGGCTCAGGCAGGCCAGACACAGCATCTGCCCCCGGGAAATGTAGGCCAGGCTTTCCAGCACGATCGCGTTGGTATCGCCGTCAACAACGTCGTTGACGCTGCGGTTGAGATTTAACCCACGCTGCCAGCCCTTGCCCGGGACCTGCAGCGTCTGGACCTGCTGGCGCAGCGCTTCGCTCCAGCTATTGCGGAACAGGGCGTACCAGGCAAAGGCGGTGCGGGTAGAGGTGATCGCCGTTTGCTCCGGGGTGGCACTGCGCGGGGCGAAGGCGCTCTGCGGCTGCCGGTCCGCCAGCGCGCTGGCATAATCCGGCGCGGGCTCGGCGTAGTCGGTGCTGATCGGCGGCTTGCTGACCCTCAGGCTATGACGGCGCTGCTGGATTTGCATGATGATCCGGAG
>OGZG01001985.1_pt1 | contig 14581 bp, 16 predicted proteins | sample 1576781 | NCBI WGS metagenome assembly OGZG01 (sample SAMEA3541502, study PRJEB24748) | human gut metagenome | biome: human gut; feature: human-associated habitat; material: faeces | place: China | collected 2012 | reverse complement strand
CGGTACGCACGGTGGTGTGAGAGGACGGCGGTTAGTCACCGCCTCCTACTCGATTGCAATCATTATTGGGGACTTTTGACACCCACATCATATTATAAGAATATAATCCGGAAATTATGCATTGATTGCTTCTTTTAATGCCTTTGCCAGTTGATCCGGGCAGGAAGTTGGTCTTGGACCACAGTGGATGCCTTCCAGTCTGGCGATGGCATCTTTTACTTTCATGCCTTCTACCAGGCGTGCAACGCCCTGTGTGTTTCCGGAACATCCGCCGATAAAGTTTACGTGTTTGATGGTGTCTCCGTCCAGTTCGAACTGAATTGCCTGAGAACAGACACCTCTTGTTTTATATACCTGCATTTTAAATACCTCCTGTTTTTTATGCGAGTTAGGAAATACCTGTCATCTCACGGAGCAAGATTTCCTGATGCTTTGACTTGATTATACGCATTTTATCAGGCGGATGCAAGACATATTGTATTCTGCAAAAATCCCACTGATATGAAATTTTGCTCAGCTTGACATAGACCTGATTTTACGGTAAAAATAGAAGTGTTGTAATAAAAATCTTAAATTACAGAAAAATGAATGGATTTTATAAGTGCCAAATCCATTAATATAGAAGGAGACAAACATGGGTACAATTGGAATTATAGGAGCAATGGAAGTTGAGGTAAAAGAGCTGAAGGAGCAGATGCAGATTACACGTCAGCTGACAAAAGCAGGCATGGAATTCTGCGAGGGCATTCTGGAAGGTCAGGATGTTGTTGTGGTACGCAGCGGTGTTGGGAAGGTAAATGCGGCGGTCTGCACACAGATCCTGATCGATGTGTTTGATGTAAAAGCAGTGATCAATACAGGAATCGCCGGTTCTCTGAAAGCAGAGATCAACATCGGTGATCTGGTTATTTCCAGCGATCTGGTTCATCACGATATGGATGCGGTAAGCTTTGGTTATCCGAAGGGACAGATTCCGCAGATGGATGTGTTCTCTTTTGAGGCGGACAAGGCACTTGCGGATCTGGCTGAGAAAGTATGTGAAGAGGTTAATCCGGAAATTCAGGTATTTCACGGAAGAGTTGTCAGCGGCGATCAGTTCATCGCAGACAAAGAAACCAAAGAGAACATTTCGACACTTTTCTCAGGATACTGTACCGAGATGGAAGGTGCTGCGATCGCACAGACTGCACACTTAAATGAAGTGCCGTTTGTTGTTCTGCGTGCGATTTCAGATAAGGCAGATGACAGTGCATCCATGGATTATCCGACGTTTGAGAAGCAGGCAGTTGCTCACAGCGTCAGACTGGTTCGCGGCATGATGAAGAATCTGGCTGCAAAAGAAGCGTAGAAAAAAGAACGAAAACTGAAGAACTTCATAAAAAAATCCCCCGATTTTCGAGCCATAAGAGCAGAAATTGTCGAACGATTCTGCTTTTCAAATGCAAATTCTGAGGCTATAATGTGCCTGCAACATTCATCCGGAGAATGTGACTGCTGCAGCAGCGACACGTGAAATGAAAACAAGCAGGATCAGAAGGGGGATTATCCATGTTACAGTTTTTAAGTCAGCAGACAATATTGTTCTACACAATGGCATTGATCTGTGCCTGGGGAGTGATCAGCCAGGTGGTACTTCGTTCGATGTATGGAAACCTGCTCAGAGATGTCAGAAGGCAGGGCATGGCGAAAGGTAAGTTTATGAAACAGCTTCGCCAGCGTTATCAGAACGTATGCAGAATGAAACAGAATACGGTCAATGCTTTTAACACGGAAGCATTTATACGCAAAAATCTGCTGGAGTACCGTCTTTTTGGAGGATCTTTGCATACCTGGAAACGGATGGCACAGATGGCTGCCATATTATGTGCGGCACTGGGAGCGGTCGGATGGTATATCAGCCAGCCGCAGGCGGTTGGCGGCATGCGTCAGACTTATCTGACAGGCACTTTGCTGATGGAGGGAATTTTTCTTCTGGTCTTTGGCGTTCTGGATACAGGATTTGCAAAACAGTCATTGGAGATTACTTTGCAGGACGAGCTGGATAATGTGCTGGTGCTTCATGCTTCTTCCGGTGTACAGGCTGCAAAATCTTCTGTTGCAAGACAGAAACAGCCGGAGTCGGTGCAGCCGATACTGGCGGAATTTTCAAAACCGGCAAATCAGGTGGAAATGGCAAAATGCGATGCATCGTCAGAAGAAGTGGCAGTTTCTGCTGAGTCGGAAGACGTATCCGGACATTTCGGAAAAATGGTTTCCATGCCGGGACGGAAAAAGAAGAGCGTAAAGAACAGCAAGGATGGCATCAGGGACAAGCAGGAGCTGAAGGAGAATCTCGGAAAAATCCGGGAGGGTATCCGTGAGACAGCAGCTGCAGCGGATACACCTAAAGAGCAGACGGCGAAGATTCTGCGGCAGATGGATTCGGATGAGCAGGAACGTGTGATACGGGAAGTTCTGAAAGAGTTATTGTCATAATGGAGCAGGGATTTCCCCTGCAGACTAGCATTACGAAAGAGAGGAAACTGCTATGGAGATTGTATTTCTGGAGACCATATCGCTTGGTGATGACATAAATCTGGACAGATTTGACGAACTGGGACATGTAACAAAATACAGAGACACACCGGTGGAACTGGTGCCGGAGCGGGTAAAAGATGCAGATGTTGTTGTGATCAACAAAATTCCGATGAATGAAAAAACGCTGGCAGGTGCTTCGCATCTGAAACTGGTAGCCGTAACGGCTACGGGAATGGACAATATTGACCGGGCATATACAGACAGCCACGGCATCCTGTCAGCGAATGTAGCCGGCTATTCTACGGAAGCAGTGGCACAGCATACATTTGCACTGATGTTCTATGTTCTGCATAAACTGGCCTATTATGATCACTATGTAAAATCAGGTGCGTATTGTACCTCCGTTCAGTTTTCTCATTTTGAGCAGAAATTTTCAGAGCTTGACGGAAAGACCTGGGGTATTGTCGGCATGGGAGCGATCGGAAAACGTGTGGCATCCCATGCACAGGAATTTGGCTGCAACGTTATTTATTATTCAACATCCGGGAAAAATACGGATCAGCCGTATGAGAGCGTAAGTTTTGAAGAACTGCTGAAACGTTCGGATCTGATATCGGTGCATGCACCGCTGAACCCGGCCACAAGAAAACTTTTTGACAGAGCGGCTTTTGAGAAGATGAAGAAGTCCGCAATTTTTATCAATGTGGCACGCGGAGCGATCGTGGATCAGGAAGCACTTACGTGGGCTTTGCAGGAAAATAAGATTGCGGCAGCGGCTCTGGATGTGCTGGACGGAGAGCCGATGAGGGAGGACAATCCATTAAGGCAGATCCAGGACAGCGGCAAGCTGATCATTACGCCTCATATTGCCTGGGCACCGAAAGAGACTCGTGAAAGACTGCTGAACGGAGTCTATGAAAATATCAAAAAAATCCTGTGATACCAAACAGTTCGATATCACAGGATGCACATAGCTGAAACAGTTGTCAATCCTCTTCGATTACCTGAAGTTCAAGGTAGTCGAAGGGGATTTCTTCTATAAAACTATCTTGGTAAAAACGAGTTTTGCTGTGGCGTTTGAATTCCTGAATATTGGAATCGAGCCAAATCGGTTTGCCGAGATCAAAGTCGTAGCAGATCTGATCTAAAGAATCAAAGATTTTGTGTGTGCGTGTGTCGTTTCGGTCATCTTCTATGACGGTATCTCGAAGCATATGGTTGTCTTTAAAAATTTTCCCCCATAAACGGAACATAACATTTCTACCTCCATATAAAAGCTGCCATAAAGGGCAGAAGTAATTGATTTCAAGTATAGTGGATTTTAAAATGAAAGTAAAGAGACTGCCTGAAAACGGCAGCCTCTTCAAACTTTTTCACTTGAAAAATGGAAGTGAATAGTTTATAATCATCTTAGAAGCAATCAGAGGGTTTGCGTATGTCCGATGGTTGCCACCGGAAACTTATAAACGAAGTTTATAAATTACACACGGCTATCTCCTAGGGGTGTAGGAGATAGCCACTTTTTTATTTACGGTGGTTGTCAATATATGTAAGTGCTGCAAAAATTACAAGCACAAGTGTTAATACTTCAAGTGTATTCATACAATATCTCCTTTCCGTTTCCGGAAGGAACAACCACCAGACTATTCCTACGTTAGCTCTAATCTGATTACTATTAGTCTAGCATATATAAAATGAATTGACAACATACAACATAAAATTTATTAATTTTACATTTTGTATATCAAACCTAATCGGTTTCCTTTGCAGTAGCTTCCACCTGGCGGCTGAGTTTTGAGGTGTCACGGTTCATAAAGTAGCTGTAGATCAGGGAGGACATTTCCTGAAGAGAATCTACGGCAGAATTTTTGCTGGAAACCTCGCAGGACATGATACATAAAATATAATCGCCTTTTGGTGTGTAGACGATTGCTGCATCGTTTTCGCAGTCGGAAGTCTCACCGGTTTTGTTTGCAACACGCGATTCCGACGGGATCGTGGATGGGATTTTGTAGGTAACCTGCTGATTTAACAGAAGTTCTTCCATCTGGCGGGAAGCGAGATGAGAGACAAATTCTCCGCGGTAAATACGTTCCAGAAGGCGGCCGCAGTCTTTGGCGGAAGTTGTGTTTTTGGTATCAGTGTCGTACCACAGACTGGTGTCCTCCAGACCGTTGTATTCGTGCGTATATTCAAATCCCTGTGCTTTTATGAAAGCATTTACTTTCTTCATGCCTTTCTTGTGGTCGTGATCTTTGTTCAGATAACGGACCAGCTCATTTGTGGCAGAATTATCGCTGACTGTGATCATTTCATCGAGAAGATGTTTGGTCGTGTCATTCATTTCCAGATTGCCGTTCTGGATTTCCTGCATTACGGCTCCCATCACATAAAGTTTGATCAGGCTTGCGGACTCCTGGGCACGTTCGTTGATGCTTATCACATTTCCGGTGGTCAGGTCTTTCAGATAAACAGACCACTTGGAAGAATAGCTGTTGATGCGTCTGGTAAGCTCTGTTTTCAGCTCTTTCCAGGAAAAATCCTGATTCAGAGAATCAAAAGTATAGGAAGGTGTAAGAGTGGCTTCCTGCAGAATCTGTGAAAAGGTATCGGAATTATCAGCCATAAGAAAAGAAGCTGTGTTATTGGAAGACTTGCTTTCTTCCGGGATTTCCGTTTCCGCTTCGGTCTGAAAAGTGCTTAATGTTTCAGGGGATACCGTTTCGGTTTCGGACGGAACGGATTCTGTCTGAGTACTTTTTTCAGTTGTTATATCCTGTCGGAACGGCGATTCCTTCAGCCAGTCTGTTGTATCAGAAGCAGCTGCCAAAGCAGGAAAATTCTGTAAAAGAATACTGCCGGACAAAAAGGCAGCAGTAAAAGTTTTTTTCAGTTTCTTAGAGGTCATGCTACATCCTTTCTCCTGAAAAACAGTTTGATGGATCAAGATACAAAACAATGTCTGCCAATGCTCTGACATCATTCTGAATCATACAATAAACTTTCCGTTCTGTAAAGAGTTCAGACAGAAAAATATTCTTGATAAATGCTGGAAAATATGCTACATTCTCAAGGTGACAAGACACCTGAAATGACATTATTGAAGAATCAATATAAAGGTGTAAACTCACTCCGGGAAGTGCATACAGGCAGTCTGACCGGGAAAACTTTATCGAGGAGGAAAGAAAGGCATGAAAAAATTACTGAACCACATTTTTATTGATGGTTTGAGTGGCATGGCTTTGGGCTTGTTTTCTACACTGATTGTTGGTACAATAATCCAACAGATTGGAAATCTGATCGGCGGAAACATTGGAGACATGCTTTTTATCATGGGAAAGATGGCAGCAGCGATGACCGGTGCGGGTATCGGTGTCGGTGTGGCACACCGTTATCAGGAAAGTCCGCTGGTGGTGCTTTCTGCGGCAACGGCCGGCATGACAGGAGGATTTGCAAGTAAGATTCTGGCAGGTTCACTTCTGGTTGACGGAAGCGTTGTTCTGGCAGGACCTGGAGAACCGCTCGGTGCATTTGTAGCGGCATTTGTAGGAATTGAACTGGGACATCTGGTTTCCGGTAAGACAAAAGTAGATATTCTGGTAACACCGATCGTGACGATCGTAACCGGATGTGCAGTCGGTCTGATCGTAGGACCGCCGATCTCCAAATTTATGACCGGACTTGGTGCAATCATCAACTGGGGAACAGAACAGCAGCCATTTATCATGGGAATCGTGGTTTCCGTGCTGATGGGAATGATCCTGACACTGCCGATCAGTTCTGCGGCTCTGGGTATTATTTTAAATCTTTCCGGACTTGCAGCCGGTGCGGCGACGATTGGATGTTGCTGTAACATGGTAGGATTTGCGGTGGCAAGCTATCGTGAAAATAAAGTTGCCGGACTTCTGGCACAGGGCGTTGGAACATCTATGCTGCAGGTGCCGAATATTGTAAGAAAACCAATCATATGGATTCCGGCGATTGTTTCCAGTGCCGTTTTGGGACCGGTCAGCACAATGCTGGTCAAAATGACGAGCAATGCAACAGGATCCGGTATGGGAACCGCAGGATTTGTAGGGCAGATCATGACCTATCAGACGATGGCACCGGAAATCGGAGGTACCATGACGATGATCATCATTGTGGTATTCCAGATTGTGCTGCCGGCAGTGATCACACTGGCAGTATCCGAATTTATGAGAAAAAAAGGCTGGATCAAAGACGGCGATATGAAACTGGAACTGTAGGAGTGAGTTTAAGCCTCCTGCAAAGTGATTCCGACAGAATCATGTATCAGATTTCCTATGCATCTGATTTGATCAAATATGCAGGAGGTATAAAAAAATTATGAATCGAAAAGGAACAGGGCTTGTCCATATTTATTTCGGGGACGGAAAAGGAAAGACAACAACAGGAATGGGACTCTGTGTGCGGGCAGCCGGTTATGGCTACCGTGTACTGATCTATCAGTTTATGAAAAACAACAAGACGAGTGAACGAAACATTCTGGAAAAGATAGAGAATGTTTCAATCGTAAACGGACTGGATCAGGAGAAATTCAGCTTTCAGATGACGGAACAGGAAAAGAAAGAACGTCTTGCTTTCTATAACAGTCAGTTTGAGAAGGTGACAAAGAAAGCGGTGGAGGAAGACTTCGATGTGCTTTTTCTGGATGAGACGATCTATACGATCAGTGCGGGACTGCTGGATGAAAAGCTGGTACTTGACTTTCTGAAAAAGAAACCGGACAAGCTGGAAGTGATCCTGACCGGAAATACACCAAGCGAGGCGATGATCGCTGCGGCAGACTATGTATCGCAGATCAAAAAGATCAAGCATCCGTTTGATGAGGGTCAGGCATCCAGAATGGGGATTGAAAAATAGAAACGTGTCGGAGAGTGTGTGAAATCCGGCACAAAAATATCCGTAAAATGAGGAGTGCCCCCAATGTCTGGTACATTGGAGGCTATTATGAAAAAATTTATTGCTTTGTGTAAAGTGTATCAAAAGCTTTCGCTCTTGAACTGTTTACATAGTAACAATGATGTATGAATAGAATATGAACGCTCTGTGAAAAGTGTGTGAAAATAACAAAAACAGGTCTTGAACAGACCTGTTTTTTGTTGGAATGTACTAATACATGACGGAATTGTTGGAGTACAAAGTACGGAACAATTCGTATGCATCTTTTCATCGTAACATCAAAGCTTAATGTTTTTGAACAGGGAGCCAAGACTTGTGGTAGCGGCTTCTGTCTCCGGAAGTTCGAAAGTCTCTTCTTCGACTTCTTCTGCGGCTACATCGTTCAGGGCTTTCATGCTCAGACTCAGTTTTCCGTCTTTGACCGCAGTGATCTTGACTTTTACAGTATCACCTTCGGACAGAACAGCTGCCGGTGTTTTGATACGTTTTTCGCAGATCTGAGAAACGTGCAGCAGACCGGACAGGCCATTTCCAAGGTTGATAAATGCACCGTAAGGTTTGATAGTCTCTACGGTTCCTTCGGTAACGAGTCCGACCTGAACGTTGGAAACTTTTGCTTTGCGTTCTTCATCTGCTTTCTCACGCAGGATCTCTCTTGCGGAAAGGACGAGACGTTTGTTTTCAGCATCAGCATTGATGACACGGACTTCCAGTTCTTTGCCGAGCCAGTCGTTCAGAGCGTCTTCTTCTACATAGTTCAGGGAAAGCCTGGATGCCGGGATGAAACCGCGGATGCCGTCCAGGTATGCAACCACACCGGATTTTACGATGCCACCGACCTTAACGGTCAGGTTGGTGCCTTCTTCCATGTATTTTTTGAATTTGTCCCATGCGAGAATGTCATTCGCTTCTTTGGAGGAGAGCAGAATGTGGCCTTCTCCGTCATCTCTGCGGATCACGGTTGCGGAGATCTCATCACCGATGTGAACATCTTCTTTGAGATTAAATCCAGGATCGCTTGTGAAATCTTCCAGACGGATGATACCTTCGGTGTAGTATTTCAGATCCAGTGTGATCTCAGATTCGGAAACACCGATTACGGTTCCGGTGAGGATATCGCCTTCATGGATCTGTTTGAAAGAAGCTTCCAGTTCTTCAGCGTAATCAGCCATGGTTTCTGCCGGTTCTTCCGGTGCGGCAGTTTCGGTGGTTTCCGGTGTTTCAGCAGCCGAAGTTTCGGCTTCTGCTGCGAGTTCTTCAGATGTTTTTAATTCTTCTGACATTGTAATACCTCCTGTTGATTTTGTGGTGTTAAGGCAAAAAGATGCAGACCGGAAGACTTGCTGCCGGGTCTGTAAAATATGATTCCAATATACCTTTTTGCGATGAATTTGTAAAGCAACTTGGGAAATAACTTTTGACCATGACATTCAAAAATGCTAAAATAATAAAAACAGCAGCAGACGGGTGTCTGCGGAAAGGATGGACTTATGAATATTCCGACACCTCATATAGAGGCAAAAAAGGGTGATTTTGCAAAAACAGTACTGATGCCGGGTGATCCGCTGCGGGCGAGATTTATAGCGGAACATTATCTGGAAGATGCAGTTCTGGTCAACTCGGTGCGCCAAATGTCAGGTTATACGGGAACTTATAAGGGCAAGAGAGTTTCTGTGATGGCGAGCGGCATGGGAATGCCTTCAATGGGCATTTATTCTTATGAGCTGTTCAATGGTTATGATGTGGAAAATATTATCCGGATCGGCACGGCAGGTGCACTCAGGGAAGATCTGCATCTGCGGGATCTGGTATTTGGCATCGGTGCCTGCACAAATTCGAATTTTGCGGCACAGTATCAGCTTCCGGGAAGCTTTGCTCCAACGGCATCTTTTCCACTTTTGAGAAAAGCAGTGGAAGCGGCAGAAAAAAGGGAAGGTCTGCATTATATGGTCGGAAATCTGCTTTCTTCGGATACATTTTACAGCGATTCCAACCTGGATGTGAACTGGCGGAAAATGGGCGTACTGGCCGTGGAAATGGAAGCGGCGGCATTGTATATGAATGCGGCGAGAACCGGAAAACAGGCTCTTGCGATCTGTACGATCTCGGACAGCATTGTTACCGGAGAGGCGACAAACTCAGCAGAACGTGAAAAGAGTTTTCATGATATGATGGAACTGGCACTTGAAATCGCACCTGAATAACGGAGGGATCTGCAGGATGGATGACAGAGATAGAAAAGAGCTGGTAAGACAGGCTTTTCTGGCACAGAGTCAGGCTTATGCACCGTATTCAGAGTTTCTGGTCGGGGCGGCACTGCTCACAGGAGATGGGAAGATCTATCAGGGCTGCAACATTGAGAATGCGGCATATTCGCCGTGCAACTGTGCGGAGCGGACAGCATTTTTTAAGGCAGTGTCAGAAGGCAGGCGGGATTTTACGGCGATCGCGATCGTCGGAAATAAACGGGGCGAAGCCGGAGATTATTGTCCGCCGTGCGGCGTGTGCCGTCAGGTGATGGCAGAATTCTGCAAAGCAGATTTTGAGATTCTGCTGGCAAAAGATACGGAAAACTGGAAAAGTTATACACTGGAGCAGTTACTGCCGGAGCGTTTTACGTTATAATCATATGGAGGCTATTATGGAAAACAATAAGAGGAAAATTTATGTGATCGGACACAAGAATCCGGATACGGACTCGATCTGTTCTGCGATCGCTTATGCAGATATCAAAAACAGAACGGAGGAAAATCCCGTTTACGAGGCAAAGCGTGCCGGTCAGATCAACGAAGAAACGCTGTATGTGCTGAAACGTTTTCAGATGAATACACCAGGCTATATGCCGAATGTCGGTACGCGTGTCAAAGACATGGATGTGCGTAAAGTCGGTGGAGTGGACAGTAAAATTTCTCTGAAAAAAGCATGGACGCTGATGCGGAATGAAAATGTATTTACCCTTCCGATCCTTAAGCAGAATCAGGAGCTGGAGGGTCTGATCACGACAAACGACATTACAGAATCGTACATGGATGTTTACAACAATGCAGCACTTTCTGAGGCAAGAACGCCGTATCGCAACATTCTGGAAACAGTAGATGGAACGATGATCGTTGGAAATGAGCATGCACATTTTACGGATGGAAAGGTGCTGATTGCGGCATCCAGCCCGGAAGTGATGGAACAAAGTGTGGAGCAGAATGATCTGGTGATTCTGGGAAACCGTTATGAAGCTCAGCTTTGTGCGATCGAGATGGGGGCAAGCTGTATCATTGTCTGTATGGGTGTTCCGATTTCGAAGACGATCCGCCGACTGGCAGAGGAGAGAGAATGTTTTGTGATCAGTTCTCCGCATGATACTTATACGGTTGCACGACTGATCAATCAGAGTATGCCGGTGAAACATTTTATGACCAGTGAGAATCTGGTGAAATTCAGCATTGACGATTATACGGATGATATCAAAGAAGTTATGGCAAAACTGCGTCACAGAGATTTCCCGGTTCTGAATAAACACGGAAAATATGTGGGAATGGTTTCCAGACGTAACTTGCTGGGTATCAAACGCAGACAGCTCTGCCTTGTGGATCACAATGAAATTTCGCAGGCGGTTGACAACATCGAAAGTGCAGAGATTCTGGAGATCATCGATCACCACAGGATCGGATCTTTGCAGACGATGGCTCCGGTTTATTTCCGCAATCAGCCGGTTGGATGTACGGCAACGATTCTGTATCAGGTTTATCAGGAAAAAAATCTGACGATTGAACCAAATATTGCCGGACTGCTCTGTTCTGCGATTCTTTCGGATACGCTGATGTTCCGTTCTCCGACCTGTACGGCGATGGACAAGGCAGCAGCAGAAAAGCTGGCGGAGATCGCCGGTGTCAAATGCGAAGAGCTGGCATCCGAGATGTTTGCAGCGGGAAGCAACTTAAAGAATAAATCACCGGAAGAAATCTTCTATCAGGATTTCAAGAAATTTGAGTTAAATAAATCCAGCTTTGGCGTTGGACAGATCACTTCTGTAAATGCGGATGAGCTGACCGAGATCAAGAAAGAACTGCTTCCATATATGGAAAAGGCTCTGGGAAGCCACGGAGAATCCATGCTGTTCTTTATGCTGACAGATATTATCAACGAAAGCACAGAGCTGCTGTTCTACGGCGGAGACAGCAAAAATGTGGTAAGCGAAGCGTTCCACAAAGAGCCGCAGGAAGGCGAGCAGTCTGTGATCCTGCCGGGTGTTGTTTCCAGAAAGAAACAGCTGATCCCGAGCTTTATGACGGCAATGCAGCAGTAGGAGGAATTTATAATTATGGCAAAGCAAATCTGGAAACCGGGAAATATGATCTATCCGCTTCCGGCAGTGATGGTCAGCTGTCAGAGGGAGGGCGAGAAACCAAACATCATCACGGTGGCGTGGACGGGAACCGTCTGTACCAACCCGCCGATGGTTTATATTTCGGTAAGACCGCAGCGTTATTCGTATGATATTCTGGATGAGACAGGAGAATTTGTCATCAACCTGACAACAAAAGAGTTGGCACGGGCAACTGACTACTGCGGCGTACGTTCCGGCCGGGATGTCGATAAATTCAAAGAGACCGGGCTGACTGCGGTGGAAGCAACGAAGGTCAAAGCACCGCTGATCGCGGAAGCACCGGTCAATATCGAGTGCCGTATCACCGAGAAGAAAGAACTCGGTTCGCACCATATGTTCCTCGCAGAAGTACTGGCAGTTCATGTCGATGAAAAATATCTTGATGAGAATGGAAAATTTCAGCTCAATAAAAGCGGGCTGATCGCATATTCGCACGGAGAATATCTGGATCTCGGAAAAGAGATCGGGACGTTCGGGTATTCTGTGAAGAAAAAGACGAAAAAGCCACAGAAGAGAAGGAAGAAGAAAGTGGAGAGGTAGTTTTTTACTCCATCTCACTTGCTCGTGTCACCGCTTTTTTTCCATATTTTTTGCGAATAGAATCAAGTGCTGCATCCAGTTTTTTCTGTTTTTCCGGGGATGGTTTTTTCGGAAAATCGGCATTGGCATTTGTTTTGTTTGCAGAGGTATCGGAAAAATCCAGGTCAAACAAGGAAAGCTGGACGGGCTCATTTTCATCGACGAGTTTGGTAGTGCGGATACCTAACAGGCGAACGGGCTGCTGATTCCAGAGTTCGTGGAAGAGCCGTTTAGAGGTCTGAGTGATCAGGTCGGTAGAATTTGTTGGAATATCAATCTGGGTTTGTCTGGAAACAGACTGAAAATCGTAGTATTTGATTTCCACACAGATGCTGCCGGCTTTTTTGTGTGCTTTTCGCAGGCGGGATGCAACACTTTCTGCAAGGGAGTGCAGGATCGGTACAGCCTCGCATTCTTTTGTCAGGTCGGAGGACAGAGTGGTAGAGTTTCCAATCCCTTTTGCCTCCGCCGGGGTGGAACAGACCGGGCTGTTATCGATGCCATTTGCGTAATTCCAGAGCATGGTTCCATGGCTTTTCAGATTGAGCGTGATCAGTTTCGGGTCGGAGGCAGCAAGTTCTCCGATGGTGCGGATGCCGAGGTTGTTCAGAGCTTTCACGGAAGATTTGCCTGCCATGAACAGTTCTCCGATCGGAAGAGGCCACATTTTCTGCGGGATTTCGTCCGGAAACAGAGTGTGTATTTTATCCGGCTTTTCGAAATCTGATGCCATTTTTGCCAGAAGTTTGTTGGAAGAAATACCGACATTTACGGTAAAGCCAAAGCGGCTGTGGATTTCGTCTTTGATGTATCTGGCAGCGGCGTAAGGTGACGGATAGCGATGGGAAATCCCGGTAAAATCCAGGAAACATTCATCAATGCTGACCTGTTCAATATCAGGAGTCAGGCTGTGCAGAAAGTCCATCATGCGGCGGCTGTACGCATGATAAAGGTCGTGGTTGGGCGGTGCCATTACAAGATTTGGACATTTTTTTAAGGCATTCACGACAGGTTCACCTGTGTGGATGCCGAATTTTTTTGCCGGAATGGATTTGGCGAGGACAACGCCGTGGCGTGTCTTCTGATCGCCGCCGATGATGGCAGGGATTTCTCGCAGATCCGGACCGTTTCCTGTTTTTAAATTTTCGACAGACGTCCAGCTTAGATAAGCGGAATTTACATCAATATGAAAGATCGTACGCATGTGGGGACACCTCGGTTTGCTTTTGATTATTTAGAGCCACATCATTCGCAAAATCGCCTCTGTAGAGGCTTTCCTTTTGCTCATGTATGGCTTTTCGCCATATAGATTTATCAGAATAGTCCTTTGTGAGCAAGCTCCCAAAGTCAATTCATGTTAAATCTGCATGGCTCTAAATAATCATATTGTACCACTTTTTTCACGTCTGCACAGGGGAAAGCATATTTTATAGCAAATGTTTTGCGAGTGGAGTGAGACAATCGTGGATTCTTTTGAAGAAAAATTTCCGTGGAATTTTATGTCATATCATCGGGGTTATCCGATGCCGGGAGCGATGATGCCGGTGGAAAGCCCGATGATACCGTGGATGGGCATGGCAGGTGGTTATCCTGTTTATCCGGCAAACATGTATCCGCAGGCGTATCTGGATGAGATGCAAAATGAGCGGGACATGAAGAAGATGAAGGAACTTTATCCGGAGGTGGCGAAGGATGTTCTAAGTGTGGTGGAGGATGAGTGTGACCAGATGGAGTACGACGGCAGCATGATGTTTGATGAGTATCCGGATAAGGTGATGTTTGAGCGGATCAAAAACCGGATTTATGATAAGGTTCAGGAGAAATATCCGGTCGAAGAGGAGGATGATCGGGATCAGGCGATGGTTATGCAGCAGGAGGTAAGGAGACGTTATCCGCCGCATAAAAACTGGCTGGGGGATATGATCGAGGTGCTGTTGTATCAGGAAATGTACCGCAGACGCTGCAGACGGCGAAATTGCTGCAGAAGATACTGAATTCAAGTCGAACGCACGTGGAACCTGGGATACTGCGGTCAGTTTAAAAAAATTTAAGTTGTGGTTTTAAAGCAAAGACATTACAATGGAGGGGACTGCTGGGGTCATACAGCAGTTCTCATCTCAGTCGTATTATCTCAGTCGAGAAGACTCCCACTTCTGCAAGTGGTGAGTAATAACAAGTCTT
>OGZG01001984.1_pt1 | contig 14582 bp, 8 predicted proteins | sample 1576781 | NCBI WGS metagenome assembly OGZG01 (sample SAMEA3541502, study PRJEB24748) | human gut metagenome | biome: human gut; feature: human-associated habitat; material: faeces | place: China | collected 2012 | reverse complement strand
TATCCAAGCGTGCCAGTGCCATCATGGCCTTGTTTGCCGACATGCCTACCTGCTGGCGCTCGTCAAGTCGCTGCTCAAGAACCGCGAGAAAGCGCGCAACATGCTGGGAAAGGCCACGCAGACGGACAAGATAGAAGAGAACATCCTCTCCCCGCAAGACAACGTCTTCATGACCGAACTCTACCACCTGATGGAGAGCGAGCTCTCCAACCCCGAACTGGATATTGCCCGCATGACCGAGCTGCTGAGAATATCACGCACCAAGTTCTACTATAAAGTAAAAGGACTGACCGGCGAAAGCCCCAGCACCTTCTTCAAGACATACAAGCTGAACCGTGCCGCCGAACTGATAACGGAAGGGAAACATACCGTCTCGGAAATTGCGGACATGACGGGATTCAGCACGCTGTCCCACTTCTCGAAGAGCTTCAAGAAGCAGTTCGGAGTGAGTCCGAGCGAATACGGCAAATAGAAGGACGGGCTACTTGGCTTGTTGTATGAGGGTTATGCCTTTCAGGAGTGAAGGTATAACCCTCATGCTTTTAACAGCCGGCCCTTGTATGCACGAGATGCACATCTCGTGCATACAAGGACTACGCCTTAAAGTGAGAGAGGAATAGCCATGTGTGTTACCGGGCTTCCGGAATATTAGTCGAATCATATACAATCATCGCCCGGCCTTCGGCCAACTTCCTCGCAGTGGGAGGCATCTTGATGAAATAGTTGGAATAAGGTTCCGAACCTTCCTGGTCTCCATTCATCAGCCTGTGGGAAATACGTATCATCGTCTGAATATAGGCCAGCGGCAAAGAAGATTTCAGATAAGGATAATGTCCGCACCAGATATCCTTGATGTGCCCTTCCTTCATGAGCTTTTCCATACGGCAACACGACTCATGGAAAGTGGCGATGGGAGACATCGGCACACACTGCAGCCATACTTCACCCGAGCCGAACGCATCACCCGAATAACAGTCTCCGTTTGCCTTGTCCAGGAGTACCACCGAGCCGGGCGTATGCCCGGGCATCCATGCCACTTCCAGCTTGCGTCCACCCAAGTCGAACACTTGTCCTTCTTCCATATAGAGGAATTCTCCTTGATAATCCGCCGCATGCTGGGGCACCAGCACCGTATCGGCCCGATGCATCCATACTTTATCGAAATACTTGATGCAGCCGGCATGGTCGGGGTGCATGTGGGTGACGATTACTTCCAGCGGTTTCCCGGTTATCTGTCCCACAATCTTATCCAAATCCGCACAACGCGTGCCGGTATCAATCAGCACGGCCTTGTCTTCGCCCTCTATCAGATACATGGTAGTATAGTCCCAAGTGGAAAATACCCAAGTCTTCTCTTTCAACAAGGAAACCTCTACCTCTTCATTCTTGAATACCGTTTGCGCCCCTATAGCCATACAAACAAACAGCAGGGCAAATATCACTAAGTTTCTTTTCATGTTTTTCTTCTTTATATAGTTAAACCGAATTGTGAATTTCTCAAGATAAATCAATAACCGGGATTCTGTTTCAGGTTGCTGTTCACCTCCAATTCATTTTCAGGAAACGGCAGCCACTCGTCGCGATTGGGAGTCCAACCCGCCAACGACTTTTCATTATCGACATAGGTGGTTTTGGTCGTATAACGGGCGTTGTAGATGCCTGCCGCCGTAGTGAGGTCATTATTCGGGTCAGGTACAATCTGGAAAGTCGGTAACTTTTTCCCTTTATCCGCCAATACCGCCGGAGCATCCCCCCAACGCTTCAGGTCCTGGAAGCGCATGCCTTCCATAGCAAGTTCCAAGCGGCGCTCCAGCTTTATATCGGAAAGCGTCACATGACTCTTTCTGGGAAGACGGGCCCTGTCGCGCACTCTGCCCAGATATTCGTCGGCACCGGCTTGGTCTCCCGCCTGGAGGCAAGCCTCGGCAGCCATCAGCAACACATCCGCATATCTGATGACCGGAGTATTGCTCTGGTTTCCACACCAATACCCTACAAATTCGTCATCGGTGCTTGCCAGCCATTTCAGACGGAAATAGCCTTCGCTGGCATATTTGTTGGTAGTCGTGTTCACCGCAATGTTCATGGCAATCACCTGCTCCCAGGTCCTGATCCAGGCATTCAAGCGATACCCGTCGGCACCCTCCTCAGCCACAAAGGCATCGTACAAAGACTTCGACGGATTGAAGTAGCTGTAACCGCTGGTAGTGTTGAACTTATAGTGCATGGACGCTTCCGGACCGGCTATAAAGCCATAGCCGAATCCCCAATTGGCCAAGATGCCGAACCAGCCCTCCTGAGAATACATGTTGGAAGGGTCGTAATGGCGCACACACTCCAGCACATACTCCTTGCAGCCTGCAGAGGCCGGATGATAGAATGTGCTGACATCGGCTATCAAATCATATTTGCCGGAAGAAATGACCTTCTCCAACTCACTTTTGGCATCGGCATATTTCTCCTGATACAGATAAATCTTTCCCAACAAGCAGCGGGCAGCCTCCAACGTGGCGCGGGTTCCCCCGTCCCTGTCTTCCAAACTCGTTTTCGAAGTGAGTTTCCCGGAAGTTATAGCTTCCGTAAGGTCTGTCTCCATGAATTTCCACAACTGTTCGGCAGTGGAGTTGGGCACCTTATACTCTTCCGAATTCTTCAATACCCTATCTACCAAAGGAGGAGTCCCCCACAAAGTGGTCAACTCGAAATAGCAGATGGCTCTGAAGAATTTGGCCTCGGCAATGTTTCTTGCCTTCACTTCACTTTCAGCGGCATCGAACCGCTCAATCACCAGATTGGCCAGATAAATCGTGGCATACAACCTCTTATAATAGTTTTCCACCCAACCGTTCGTGGCCACTATCGCACTTTCGTATATCTCCTGCGCATACACCTGGTCGGAGCGGGCACCACCCGAATTGAAATCGTCTGCCAAGAAATTTTTCAGGAAGAAACCGTTGGCATACTGCGAGGCTTTCTCACCACGCCCGGAATAAGCATTCCGCCAGGACGCATAGACAGCAGCGATGGCAGACTCACACTGTTCATCCGTCTGATAATAATTCTCTTCATTCTCTACACCTTTCTGGGGAATATCCAGCAAATCGACATCGCATGCGGAAAATGTAAGTGCACACGCCAACAGTCCGGACAAGATATATTTTCTTTTCATATTTCTTCTATTTATTATTTAAAATGTAACTGATAAACCGAACACCACCTTCTTCGTTGTGGGATAATTTCCGTAATCCACGCCCATACCGCTGGTAGCCGTGGAGGAAACCTCCGGGTCGAGTCCCGGATACTTGGTGAACAAGAAGAAATTATCCAACGAGGCATATACTCTCAGCTTGTCGACCAGGAACTTCTTCGTAACCGTCCGGGGCAACGTATATCCCAGCTGTATCTGCTTGATGCGGAAATAAGAGCCGTCAAAAATATAAGCATCGGACAAGCCATACTTGTCTGCATTCGTATTCTGCGGCCGTGCAAACTTACGGCTGGTAGTCCCGTCCGCCGTCCAGCGCTGGTCGTACATCTCCTTCAGCGTATAGGATATGGAGTTATAACTGTAGGACATGAATACGTCATTGCCCACGGAGCCGTTGCCGAAAATCAGAAAATCAAAATTCTTGTAGTTGGCGGTCAACGTGATTCCATATGTGAAGTCCGGCATCGGTTTACCAATCATCGCCTTGTCACTGGCATCAATGGTACCGTCACCCGTATTATCCCTGAATACGGGATTGCCCTTGTCATCCAGATGATCGACCTGATAGCCTCTGAAATACCACACCGGATAGCCTACCTCGAATGCGGAGAACGAACCGTTCGAAGCCATTGTAGTGGCGCCTTCTATGCGTCCGCCGCTGACATGCGGATCCAGATAAGTGACCTCGTTCTTCAAAGTGGCCAGATTGGCGGTCACAGAATAGTTGAAATCACCGGCTTTGTCTTTCCATCCGGCCTCAAACTCAAAACCCTTATTCGTCACATTACCGGCATTCATCGGAGCCGATGAGTTTCCCGCCTCATAAGGAATGACAATGTTGGAAACAATCAAGTCTTTTGTCTTCTTCTGATACCAGTCCATACCAAACGAGAAGCGGTCGTTGAAAGCGCGCAAATCCATACCCAAATCCAGCTGTTCGGAGGTTTCCCACTTCAAGTCAGGATTATAGAGCTGCGAAGGTTTGGCAGAAGTGACATATTTCATCGCCGTATTGCTGAAAGAGTACCCGGCAGCCGAAGTCACCAGGGAATTGGAATACTTGTAACCGCTCAGATTGCTTGTGCTGCCATTCTGCCCCCAGCTTGCACGCAACTTCAGGAATGTGAGAGGGGTATTGTTCTTTTCCGTGAAAAAGCGCTCGTTGGAAATGACCCAACCGGCTGATACCGACGGGAAATAGCCCCAGCGATTGGTACCCGGAAGCACGGAAGTATCGGCTGCATCGGCACGCATGGCCGCTTGCAGCATATAGCGGTTCTGGTAATCGTAAGCCAAACGGCCGAAATAGGACAGCTTACGATTAATCAGATTATAACCGGCGGTACTCTTCACGGCATCTCCGGCAGGATACGAAACGTCGGCATACAAAGGATCGTGCTTGGCAGTCTTGTCTACACCGGCAGAAACATAAGTGAAGTTATTCTCGCTGTAGGACATACCCAGCATGGCAGACACATGATGCTTGTCCCACAAATCCGTACTATAATTCACAAAGTTCTCCCACTGATAATAGGTAGTAGAGGAGTTGGAGCGGCTGGCCCCGTTCTTATCCTTATTATTGGCGGAAGCCGAACCGTAATAGAGATTGTTATACTGATAAGTGTTTGCGTTCAGTTCCCTGTAACCCAGCCGGGTAGTAAACACAAATCCTTTGAAAGGAGTCAGGTTGGCATAGAGCGTTCCCATCAGACTGTTGCCGAAGTTTTTCTTGTCGCTCATGCGGATGGCTACCATAGGATGTATCTGTTCCATAGAACCCAGACAGCTGTAATAATCGCCCTTGTCATTGCGCAGCAAAGTAAAGCCGTTGGCAATCAATGCCTCCATTTGTTTAGGAAGCGCATCGGCTGCATACGTGTCCGCATAATAAGGAGCCATGGTCATCACGGTAGCAATCATACTGGAATATGAATTGCCCGCACTACCGTCATTGATGGATTTCTGCGTATATTTTGCATAATTGGCAGTAACACCTACCTTCAACCAAGGTTTAATGTTATAGTCGGCATTCAGCATGACGGAAAGCCGCTTGTAGGTATCCTTGTTTTCACGAAGAATACCATTGTCATACAGATTGTTTAATGACAGGAAGAAAGAGCCCTTGTCATTCGCTCCCTGAAAGTTGACCGTATGATGGGAGGATGGCGAAGCATTAAAAGCCACATCATACCAATCGGTAGTCGATACACCGTCCCATGTGCCGCAGGTAATAAGCTCCTGGATATTATCATCTGTAAAAGTAGGGTCTTGCTCCTTCTTTTGCAATAAAGCTTCTTGTGAATTAATCAGCTTGGGACGTTGCGCCAGGCTACTGATGGAATATTGAAAGTCGTAGGAAATGCTGCTGGTTCCTTTGCTTCCGCTCTTTGTGGTAATAAGCACTACGCCATTACCGGCCTGCGCACCATAAATGGCAGCGGATGCGGCATCTTTCAGGACTTCCATGCTTTTTATATTATTAGGATCCACAGCACTCAAGTCGGATACTATCAATCCGTCTACCACATAGAGGGGATCGGAAGTACCATTCGATGAAAAACCACGGACACGAATGGTAGGCGAAGCACCCGGTTGCGAAGTTGTGGATATCAGTTGTACACCGGCTGTCTTGCCCTGCAGGGCTTCTTCCACCCGGGTAATAGAGCGGTTCTGGATGTCTTCTGCCTTCACGGAAGAAATGGCGCCTGTCAGGTCGCTCTTCTTCTGTACACCATAGCCCACCACTACCACTTCATCCAGCGTTCGGGTGTCTTCTTTCATCGTTATATTCATTCTCTCTGATACGGCTTTCAGTTCTTGTGTCACATATCCGATGTACGAATAGACAATGACGGCACCTTGCTTTACCTTTAAGGAATAATTTCCCTCCATATTCGTAATCACTCCATTAGAGGTGCCCTTTTCAAGTACACTCACACCAATCATCGGTTCTCCCAAATCATCTGTAATCCGTCCCGATATCATCATCGGACTTTGCGCCAGCATAAAAGGTATTCCCACCCAAAGGAACAGCCAGAATGCCATCAGCTTTCTTTTAAAGTTGTTTTCCATAATGCTTAAATAATTAGATTTGTTAATAAAAAAGCTACATTCACTTATTGTAGGATTTCCGATACAATTTTATCAAAAGAGGAGATAAGAGGATATTGAGAAAATACAAAAACATTTCCTATATGTTCAGATATTGTTTCTTGTACGTTCAAAAGATTATCAATATGTTCAAAACATGCCATACAGCATATTCCAAGCGAAAAAATCACTGTTACAGCAAATATCACCTACTTATTTTCTTTCTACTTTTGTCTGCTCCATTGTAAAAAAACACTCTCCGCGGAACATACCTTAATACACTTCATATATGAAAAAAATCATTCTTTCCCTCATAGCTTTATCTGCAATAGCGGTGTCTTCGTGCCAACCGACAACCGCCAAAGCAGAAGCGGAAAAACAGGATGTTTATAGAATTTCGGCAACCATTTCCAACCAAAACATTACGGATTTCCAAGAAGACGCGCAAGGCTATATCTGGATAGGAACCACACGAGGACTGAACAGATTCAACGCACACGAATACCGGCAATATTACAGTTCCAACGACTCACTGCAACTGCCCGGAGATAGAATCCAGGATATTTTCATGGACTCACGCAAACGCTTATGGATAGCGACAACCAACGGAACATGCCGATATACCGACCAAGACAACTTCTGCCAGATACCCATAAACGTGCCCTATAATAATAGGAACGGACATCAGTTCATAGAAAGCAAGGATGGAAAAATCTTCCTAAACATGGTGGTACATCTCTGCGTCTATAACCCTGAAACAGACACTTTCAACCGTATTTTCATCAACTTTGACCCGGACAAGACCTATAAACAGACCTGCTACATAGATAACAACAACTGTCTGTGGGCCGTCAACCCCGTATCCATCCGATGCTACGACTCCCGAAACATGCAACTGACAGACTCCATACCCATGCCGCAGAAGATTACCTACTCTTACATGCACAACCATACCTCCCTATGGCTGGCAAGCAAGAACCGACTCTTCATATTCGATACCGAAAGCAAAAGATTCAAAACGACTCCCGAAGCAATAAGTAATCATCCCATCTTATCGAAAGCCGCCATCACCTATATACACCCGTACGACAAGAACAGGCTACTGATTTGCACGCAAAAGCATACGTTCCTTTACAACCACATAGAAAACACCGTCATACATGAAAAGGAAAACGGATTTCCATTTGAAGTCCCGCAACATGGCATCAAATGCATGTACACCGACTCGCACAAGAATCTGTGGATAGGCTCGCCGGACCAAGGCTATACCGTACGCTATCATTATAAGGAGCGTTTCAACAGCAACAATTATCTGCGTTCGTTCTTCCATCAAAAATCCATCATAGCCCTCGATGCCGACTCCTGCAACTTGTATATATCCACCCTGAAAGACGGAATGTATATCTACAACCTGAATACCAAGCATATAGAAGCTGTGAATATCAGTAGAATCCTACCTGCACAAAACACAGAAAATATAATTGTCAGACACATCTATCACGACAAAGACCGGCACATCTGGCTTGCCACCAATACCAATCAAGTCATAAAATGCGTGCTCGAGTCTAATCAATTAAAAGCAACGAGTATTTTTTCCGTCCCTTCCGTACTGTGCATAACGCAAGACCGTAACGGAACAATATGGGCAGGCAGCTTCAGCCAGGCAATATATGCCCTGAAAAAAGGTGAAAAGGTATTCACACCCGTATCACTTTATCCCCAGTCATTTTTCACCTTTACTCCTACCCTACGTCCCCTCTCCAATGGAGAAGTATGGATTGCCTCCTTTGCCAACAAGATTCGTTCAATAAATCCGGATACATGGAAAATCCGGATACCGGACATCTCGAGGGCAGACAGCCTGGCCTGCATACGCCGTTCTAAATTTATCCCTTCCGTATTATACGAAGACAGCCAAGGAGATATCTGGATTGGAACCTCCCATAACGGTCTTTTACGATATACTTCGCAGAATCATAAATTATCTCCCATATCCGACATTGGCTGCACAGAGATTTGCAGCATCGAAGAAGATATGCAAGGGAACCTATGGATATCCACATTACACGGATTAAGTAAATATGAGCGCCGGACCAATCAAATCAGCAACTACTATGCAAGCGACGGTATCGGCGGCAATCAATTCTACGACCGTGCATCCTGCCGACTTTCAAACGGAACCTTAGTATTCGGCGGCACTCACGGAATGACATTCTTCAATCCGGTGGAAACTCCTTTCAAATACGATGTTCCCCTGACGTTCGAGAATCTGAAGATTCATAACAAGCTTGTATATCCCGGAAAGAATGCAATCATCGACAAGGACCTCTCCTACCAACCGGACGTATATCTGAAACATAGCCAGACCAGCTTCAGCATATCATTTGCCGCATTGGATTATAGTGAATACGAACGAATACACTATCACTACCAATTGGAAGGCATTGACCGCTACTGGATAAATGCACACACCAACCGGGAAGCTTATTATGCCAACCTTCCCACAGGAACCTATATGTTCAAAGTAAAAATCACCAATGAAGACCAAAGCATAATCGGAGAAGAAAAACAGTTGCGCATCATCGTCAAACCTGCTCCTTGGAATACCTGGTGGGCAAGATGTGCATATGCTCTGGTAATCATCGGAATAGCCGGTACACTTATACACAGTTGGCGGCGCGTAAGAATTGAAAAAGAAACCGCCTGCCGCGCCGAACAAGAAAAAGCACAAGAGCAGAAAATGAATAAGACATACATGAGCTATTTTACCAACATATCCCATGAGTTCCGGACACCACTGACCACGATGTTGGGTTCCATCAGACAACTGTGTGCCGCCCCCGGCCAATACAGTGCCAACCGGGAACTACTGAATGTTCTGCAAGACGGTATTCTGCGGATGCTCCAGCTAGTCAACCAATTGCTCGATTTCAACAAATTAGACAACGACAATCTGGGACTGGAGGTCCAACAGACCAACCTTGCCTCCACCATCAAACGAATCATCAGTTTCTTCAACATCAATGCCCAAAGCAAGAATATAACCCTTAGCATTCAGGGATTACACCATGACATCCTCTATTGGGCCGATGAAGACAAAGTAGAGAAAATACTGAGCAATCTGCTTTCCAATGCCATGAAGTTTACTCCTACAGGAGGTGAAATAGAAATCTCGTTCGCCATCGTCACACGCCAAGAAGCCGAGGAGTTCTTCTGCCTGACAGAACAAGACAAAAGCGTCCGGTATATCCGGATTTCCGTAACCAACACCGGAGAAAACATTCCGGAAGAACAGCTGGAAAAAATCTTTGAACGGTTCTATCAGATAAAAGGCAACAAAGGGACTTACAATTGGGGAACCGGCATCGGGCTTTATTATGCTCGCAGCCTTGCCCGGTTGCACCACGGATACCTGAAAGCAGCAAACCGGAAAGAAGGGAACGGAGCCATGTTTATCCTGATTCTGCCCGCAGACGATTTCTCGTACACAAAAGAGGAACGGTTCTATGGCAAAAAAAAACTCATAGACAATACTTCCATAGAACCTGCGAAAACAGAACCGGATGCTACCCATGAAGGCAAAACAAGTCCAAAAACAATACTGATAATAGACGATGACCCGGCCATCATGCACTATCTGCAGATTCTGCTGACCCCGCATTATCACATCATCAGCCGACTCAATTCCACCAATATCTTCCAAACCATTACAGATGAAGCCCCAGATTTAATACTGAGCGATGTACTGATGCCGGACAAAGACGGTTACCAGCTTTGCAAGGAGATTAAAGCAAACCTACAATTCTGTCATATACCCGTCATTCTGGTAACCGCCAAATCCACCGTGGAAAACCAGATAGAAGGATTGCATACCGGAGCTGACGCATACGTGCCCAAACCTTTTGAACCGGCTTACTTGCTGGCCCTGATTGAATCACTATTGACGAACCGTGATAAAATGCGCAGTTTCCTGACGAACAATACCCGGACAAGCCGGATGAAAGAACTTGCCCTTGCCCCAAAAGACGAGGCTTTCATGGCAGAACTGTATAAACTAATGGAAAATGAACTGGATAACCCCGAACTGGACATCACGCGGATGGCCGAATTACTCAAAATCTCCCGTACCAAATTTTACTACAAGGTGAAGGGATTAACCGGCAAGAATCCAAGTGTCTTCTTCAGGACTTATAAACTGAACCGCGCAGCCGAACTAATCAAGGAAGGAACCTATACCATCTCCGAAATAGCGGACATGACCGGTTTCAATACCCTTCCCCACTTCTCTACCTGCTTTAAAAAGCAATTCGGCATAAATCCGAGTGAGTATCAATAAACCTTGTATGTCCCTTACCAGCACCCACGGCTCCCTCTAATTCCCTTAAAAGAAAGAGCCGTGGCCTGTATAGAGATTACTTCTGATAAAAGCCGCCAATCATCGCTTGCCATAAACCAGTTTCTTCGTCCGCGGGTCGCGGGAGAATTGTTTCATGAAATCCCACATCAACCGTGCATCAGGCTTGAAGTTCCAATGACCGTAGTCATTCACAGCCACAACTTTAATCAGCGGAATGTCTCCCTTGTAAAGTACTCCCGCTTCCATCGTGACGCGCTTGTTGGTGGAAATCACTTCCCTATCCTTTAGTGCTATGCCGAAGGTGGCATCTTTGGAAAAGTCAGGCCGGCTGCTCACCTCCATGCCGTTCATGGTCTGATAGGCAGTCCAGGCACAGAAGAAGGCATTGGTGCGCCAATTGTTTTCGTTTACAAAAGGCACGACTTCGTCGTCCGTACCCGTCACAGAGAAATAAGCGGTCTCCACACTGCCCCGTTTCTGCACCGCCTCGTTCATCAGGGCTTCGCCACTGTAACCGAACATATACCGGTCGGGGGTCAGCCCAGCCGATTGGGCACCCACAGCGGCAAATACGTGCGACTTGCGTATACCAAGTCCCGTAGCCGTGGCGGCTCCTGCCGAAAGCCCTTCGGCATATACCCGCGAAGGGTCTATCTGCGGATAGGTCTTCAACAGATGATACACCACCTGCTCGATGCCGTCCAACCCCATAGGAGCATAACCGTTGCCCTGCCACTCCAATTCGGCAACAATGAAGTTCTCCTCAACCGCCAACTCAATGAAGCCGGATGTCTCAGCCTGTGTACGCGGATCATTGTTGTTGCCATGCAGCAAAAGCAACAACGGCACAGAAGCCTTTTCTGCCTTCAAAGTAGCTTCCGGATGGAATTCATACCATAGGAAATCGCCTGTACCGATAAGGTCTTTCTTCATCACACGACGAGTGATTCCCCAATCTTCGGGCATGATATACGGCTCCAGCTCATACGTACCATATTGGTCGAATTGAGCTCCCGTGTACCAAGTATGTTCGTAATTGTTGAAACGGTAGTTCTTGCAAAGCAAAGTCTTCCAAGCTTCCGCAAAAGCTTCTTTCAGGGAAATGTACTTGTTTGCACTCACCACAACCTGCTGTAGAGGCTCCTGCCGGTTGGCATAACAAGCCAACCCGTCTTCTTTCCGCACCGGTTCCGCCTGATTCTGCAAGATATAGGCTGCCGCTACCTGCCGACTGTGTGTTCCGGCAATAAAAGCAGGAACGGGGGCGGCACCCTCAGCCGTCTTGGCCGGTCGGCCATTCAGCGATACGATACCGGCAACAGCACCCGCATGTCCGGCAATGGTTCTATTAACGAACGTCGCCCCCTTACCTATACCGATTATCTTCAGATTAGTAAAAACACGCATCTTGTTCAGGAAATTCTTATAAGCTTCCAAATCCTTCACCGCATCATACTCCTTTCCCAAGGGGTTCATCACACAGACCGTCCCCGAATAGGTGTGCGCATAGGACGCAATACCCAATTCATCCGTCAACGCCGCCGCTTCGGAAGCATCGCACGGCTTGTCCGGATAAATCACGAAAAAAGGGGAGAAGCCGGGAAAACGTCCCTCTACACTTTTGCACGTATCACGCGTAATGTAAACTTCCTGCTCCAACCCAGGAAAACGAACAAACGGAGGAAGCCCTTCAGGGGTTCCACCAGCCCCTTTCATCTGCAATGCAACTACAGAAAACAAGAGCCCAAAAATGAAATTCAGTTTCATAGTATCTTTAACAATTTGTTTTACGACCGCAATATTAGCGAATTACCCTCAAAGCATTCTTTCCTATTTGTTCAAATGTTTATCCTCCGGTTCAATTTTATTCATTACATTTGCAGTGTTTCTTAAAACCAACCGTATATGGCACATCGTCTTAATACCAACAAACAGTTTATGGTAGGCAACGGCATCCTTGCCTTTGCCGTGATTTTCGTAGTCGTCATCTTTGTCTACATGAGCATGAGGCTGCAACAACAGAAAGCGGAAAACCGCAACTTCATCGAAACCTATACCATCACACTGACGAAAGGCTTTGCCGGAGACTCCACCTCCATCTTCATCAACGACAGCCTGCTGGTGAACCGCACCATGACGGAAGAACCTTTCATCCTCGAGGTGAAACGCTTTGCCGAACAAAGCGCACTGATGATTGTGAACAATGCAACCGAGAAGCTTTCCCTGTTTGAGCTTAGCGAAAAAGGAGGAGAATACCGGTTCGAGAAGGAAGGAGAAGAGGTAAAACAACTGGCGCAGGAATAAAAAAGCTCAGCAAGGAGTGTTGTCAGACGTTATCAACTTTCATTTTATTTTTTCTTACATCAATATAAAGCAAATCATCATGGTCTGTTATACTATACAGTTCCATAAAATCCTCTGTTACCAAGTAATATTCGTCAAGCCCCTCACAGTCGCCGATAAATATATGTATATCAGACATTCTTGCTTTATAAACGATAAAATCCCTGTTCCAATAATCAATAAAAAAATAGAAAACGATATTTTTGTCAATTATATCCAATAGATGAAAATAAGGATCTTCCATGTTACAATCTATACTATATGGCACATATTTAAATTTCAGCCATAATGCACGAGGATTTCCAATTACAAATGTGTCATATAACCGTTGTATTAAAATCTCTTTATCGACATCTCCTATTTCCTGAAATGGAAGATGGTTATCTTTGATTGTTCGTTCTATTTCTTTATAATCAAACATGACATTTTGCTTCTGTTAATAATCTCGCATTATCCATACCGGTATTAACTTTCTGAGATACCTTTCAAACGTGATAGAAGAGGCAGACCGCTATATCTCCGTTTTGTATTTCCGGAGTTCTGTTCTCAATGCCTGAGCCCTTCCATCAGTCATCCGGTCGAGCAAAGCCCAGAAACGTTTCCCGTGATTCATCTCGCGGGTATGCGCCAGTTCGTGCAGCAACACATAGTCTATCAGATGTTTGGGAAGAAGTACCAGGTAATAGGACAGATTGATATTGCCACGCGTGGAACAGCTTCCCCAACGCCCGCTACTGGAATTAATCTTCACACTCTTGTAAGGAAGGTTATGTTGCATGGAAAGCATATACAGGCGGGGAGGAAGAATAATCTTTGCATTCCGTCGCAAAGCTTCTTCAATCACTTTTCGAAGCCAATCCTGCAAATTCGAGTCTGTAAAATCAGCTGTTGGAGGACAGATAATCCGCATCTCTCCCAACTCTGAATGTGCCAAAAACCTCTCTCGTTTACCACTAACCAGTGATAATTTGAAGTATTCTGTCTCAATCCGATAGTTCAGGTCAATCAAAGGGCGCACCAACTTCTGCCTGGAATCCAGTAATCGGGGACGCAACTTCTCTATTGCCTCTTTTACCTCTCGCATCGTAACTCCCAGAGGTATACTAATGTAAATAGCATCCGCTTTCGTACGAAAAACAAGCCGTTTTGCACGCACATTATCGCGTACAACCAAGCGCCCTAACTCTTTATCTTCGATAACCCTATCCAATGTTACTCTTAATTATAAATACAAATAAACGGATTATTTTGCATAAAAAAGAAAGATAGATGCAACTTTTCATAGCCGACTTACGTCTAAATCAATAGAAACCTCTAAAAACGAAATAAAATGAAAACAATTTTCAGAATGTTATCGGTATTACTGCTAACTACAGGTTTATTGAGTAGCTGTATACAAATCGGTGAAGGTATCCAACCCAGCAAGAAGCTCATCACAAGAGACTATAAAGTGAAGGAGTTCAATAAGATTGATGCGGGGACTGTGGGCAACATCTATTATACACAATCCACAGACGGAAAAACGGATCTGCAAATCTACGGACCGGATCCTTGTCGGGTAAGTTCCGACCTGCACGAATGGTG
>OGZG01001971.1_pt1 | contig 14637 bp, 9 predicted proteins | sample 1576781 | NCBI WGS metagenome assembly OGZG01 (sample SAMEA3541502, study PRJEB24748) | human gut metagenome | biome: human gut; feature: human-associated habitat; material: faeces | place: China | collected 2012 | reverse complement strand
CATTCTTTCTTAGATTGTACGAAAGTAAATACAAAGATTATTTTAAGGGGAATTGTCACGCAAAACGTTCCGTGTTATAATGTTCATATCTTTTACAAATCAATTATTTTTGAACGGAGGCATTTATGAACAGATATGCACTGATCTGCCGCAGTATCCTGGAGCAGGCTGAGATTACGCAGAGGGAGATGGCTCAGAGACTGGAGCTTTCTCTTGGGACGGTGAACCAGCTGGTGAAGGAATGTCTGGCAGAGGGATATATTGCAGAGGAAGAAAATGGGAAAGAAAAATATCTCATCCTTCTGGAAAAGGGAAAAGAACTGTTAAAGCCTTATAAAGTAGATGGGGCGCTGATCATTGCAGCCGGTTTCGGTTCCCGTTTTGTGCCTCTTACCTTCGAGACTCCAAAGGGTCTTTTAGAGGTCTTTGGAGAGCGCATGATCGAGCGTCAGATCAAACAGCTCCATGAAGTGGGGATCCACGACATTACCATTGCAGTAGGCTATTTAAAAGAAAAATTTGAATACCTGATCGATAAATACGATGTGAAATTATTATACAATCCGGAATACTCCTGCAAAAACACGCTGGCTACTGTATACAGAGCCAGAAAGTTCTTAAAAGGCCGGAACGTATACATTCTTTCATCAGATAACTGGATGCGGGAAAATATGTACCATTCCTATGAGTGCGGTGCCTGGTACAGCGCAGCCCACGAAGAAGGAGAGACCAAGGAATGGTGCCTTACCTTTAATAAAAAGGGCCGTATCAGCGATGTAAATGTAGGCGGAAAAGATGCGTGGTTTATGTACGGTCCCGTATATCTTTCCAGGGAGTTTTCCGCTAAATTCCTTCCTGTATTAGAGGCTTATTATCAGATCCCCGGAACAGAGCAGTTTTACTGGGAGCAGCCTTATGTGGACATGTTAAAGGGAGAGGCAAAACGCCGTCTGGAAAAAGAGGACAAGGAGCTGTTGAAACAGACAGAAGAAGCCTGCGGCATACCTGCGTCCAAATGGAACGAGATCGAGATGAATATCAACCGCCAGCCGGATAACCAGGTATACGAATTTGAAAATCTGGAAGAGCTGCGCCTCTTTGATACCCATTATCAGAACCACTCCGATAATGCGGCCATGGAGCTGGTAGCAGAGGTATTCCATGTGCCGGAGTTTCAGATCACAGACATCAAATGCTTAAAATCCGGCATGACCAATAAATCCTTCCTGTTCCGCACCGGAGATCATCACTGTATCTGCCGTATCCCCGGACCTGGCACAGAGCTTCTTATTAACAGAGAGCAGGAAAAAGAAGTTTATGATGCCGTCCGTCCTCTGGGCATTACAGAACATGTGTTGTATCTGAACCCGAAGACCGGTTATAAGATCTCTGAATACTATGAAAATACCCACAATGCCAGCGCAGACAACTGGGACGATATGAAGACCTGTATGGATATGGTGCGAAAGCTTCATGAAGCAGGTTTAAAAGTAGGCCACAGCTTTAATATCAGGGAGCGGATCAGCTTTTACGAGAAACTTTGCCTGGAACATGGCGGCATTCCTTTTGAAGACTACAGTCAGGTTCGTGAATGGGTAAATCAGTTGTTAGATGCCTTAGATAAAATGGATCTTCCACAATGTTTATGCCATATTGACGCAAATGTGGATAACTTTTTAATTTTCCCGGATCACAGTGCAAAACTTCTTGACTGGGAGTACGCAGGCATGTGCGACCCGTTAATGGACGTATCCATGTGTGCGATTTATTCCTATTATGAGGAAGAGCAGACCGAAAAATTACTGGAACTGTATTTACAGCGCAGACCAGATGACAAAGAGCGGTTCATCACCTATGCAGACGCAGCCTTAGGGGGCTTCCTCTGGTGCCTGTGGGCTGTATACAAGGCAAGTCTGGGAGATGAGTTTGGAGAGTACACCATTATTATGTACCGGTATGCGAAGCGGTACTATAAGAAGCTGATGAAGGAGTTACCACAGTTCTTTTAGAAACGCCCCATGATATGGGAACATACACAAATGCATTTCAAAACAGGTTTCAGAAAATTGTAATAAAAATGTTAATCATGGAAAGTTCATTTGTGCTATACTTAATTAAAAGTGAAAAATAATTGTGCGATCAATGAAAAAGAGACGATACAACAGAACAGGAGGAGAAAATGGGACGTAAAAAATATTTCGCAGCCCTTGCAGCAGCTGGTATGATCGGCGCTATGGCGTTGGGATCTGCGTTTAATTCATACGCCGCAGATGGATGGACCAAGTCAAATGACCATTGGACCTACATCTACCAGGGCAAGACCTATACAGGTTGGCTGGAAACCAGTGATGGCAAATATTATATGGACCTTTCCGATGGACATATGACTACCGGATTTAAACAGATCGATGGAAAATGGTACTTCTTCCGTCCAAACGGTCTGATGGCTCAAAGCCGCTGGATCAATCCGGAATATGGCAAATGGTACTACTTCTTAGGTGACGGTACCATGGTTACCGGCTGGTTAAAGATCGGAAACGATTATTACTTTATGCGTGGTGACGGATCTATGGGAACCGGCTGGCGTCAGATGGACGGTGCCTGGTACTACTTCCAGAGCAGCGGCAAATGTGTAGTTAATTCCTGGGCACAGATCAAGGACAACTGGTATCTGTTTGGAACAGACGGAAAGATGATGACCGGCTGGGCAAAAGTTGACACCGACTACTATTATCTGAATACAGATGGGCGTATGCTTACAGGCTGGCTCACTGACAGCGAAGGCAATAAGTATTATATGAATCAGAGCAATGGCAAGATGAGTGTAGGCTGGAAGCAGATCGATAATGCCTGGTATTATTTCAATACCAATGGTCACATGATGACAGGCTGGATCCAGGTAGATAATAAGATCTACTACATGAATCCGACAAACGGCGGAAAGATGACAACAGGAACCTCCCTGGATATCAACGGAACTACCTACAACTTTGATGGAAGTGGTGTATGCCAGAATGCAAGCGGCGTATCTGCTCAGACACCATCTAGCAGCAGTACTTCTGCTTCCGGTGGTGTAACCGGTGAAAATGGCGGACCTGGTGTATCAAGAAATTCCAGCTCCAACAATGGTCCTTCCGGTGGTAACACTTCAAATAATACATCAAACAGTCCTTCCAATACCACATCCAGTTCTGACACCTTAACGGCAGGACGCACAGACGGACCAGGCTGATAGAAAACTTTTAAATTGCAGACTACATAATGGGAATGTCAGGAAAAAGACATCCCCTTTTTCAGGAGAACAGGCATGAATAACGCAGATAAGATCATAAAACGATGCCGGGCGCTGGCACTGGCAGGTATGATTGGGATCACCAGTCTTGGAAGTTCTCTTCCAGCCTTTGCTGTAGGTCCGGGGGATGACTCATCCCGGGTATCAGAGATTTCCACAGGAGGTCCTGGAGATCCGGGAAATACTAATTCTTCCAATTCTACAACAAACACAGGAAATTCAAATAATTCAAATAGTAACAATAATACTAATAACAGCAATAATACAAATAATACAAATAATTCCAATACATCATCCAACAATACTACCACAAATACCAATGCCTGGAAAAAGGTAAACGGTACGTACCAGATGTCAGATGGAAGCGCGATCCAGAATGTGCTCCATCGTGGTATTGATGTTTCCAGATGGCAGGGAGAGATCAACTGGAGCCAGGTGGCAAAGGATGATATTTCATTTGTTATGCTGGGAACCCGTTCCAAGGGAGCAGTAGATCCCTATTTCCACAAGAATATCCAGAACGCAACTGCCAATGGTGTTAAAGTAGGCGTTTATATTTATTCTCTGGCAACTACTACAGACATGGCAGTCCAGGAGGCAGATTTTGTATTAAACCTGATCACCGACTATCCGATCTCCTATCCGGTAGCATTTGATATGGAAGACTCTACTCAGGGAAATCTGTCAAAATCAGAGCTGGCGGCTATTGCAAACGCTTTCTGCAAGCGGATTTCTGCAGCCGGTTATTACCCGATCATCTATGCAAATGAGAACTGGCTGAACAATAAACTGGATATGAGCCAGATGAATTATCCAGTATGGGTGGCAAGATATTCTGCCCGATATACCTGGCAAAATCCGGTGATGTGGCAGGCTACAAGCAGCGGTTCTGTAAAAGGTATCAATGGCAACGTGGATATTGACTTCCAGTTTAAGGACTTTACCTCTGTGATCCCGGCAAACACCTGGCGCACCATTAACGGAAAGCGTTATTATTACGCAAATTACGAAAAACAGAAAAATGCATGGGCACAGGATGTAAATGACTGGTACTACATGGATAAAGACGGACTTGCATCTACCGGCTGGATCACAGTAGCAGATGCCCGTTATTATCTGGATACTACTACCGGAAAAATGCAGACTGGCTGGCAGTCAGAAAACGGAAAATGGTACTACCTTGGAAGCAGCGGTGCTGTAAAGACAGGCTGGATCAGTGATAATGGTACCTGGTACTATACTGGCAATGACGGTGCTATGCAGACAGGCTGGATCGAAGTTAGCGGCAAACGCTACTATCTGGAAAATTCTGGAAAAATGGTTACTGGCTGGACGAACCAGAACGGCAAATGGTATTACCTTGGCAGTTCCGGAGATCTGTTAAAAGGCTGGATCAATGATGGTGGCACCTGGTATTATTCCAACAACGAAGGTGTGATGCAGACTGGATGGCTGACAGATGCAGGTGGAAAATATTATCTGAGAGGCTCCGGTGCCATGGCAATTGGCTGGAGACAGTTAGATGGTGCATGGTATTACTTTAACAGTGATGGCAGGATGGCAGCAGGAATGATCGAGGTAGGCGGGCTTCATTATTATATGGATCCTTCCGACGGTCGTATGGTATCTGGCAGAGCAGTAGAAATAAATGGCGTCACCTATCAGGCAGCCGCAGATGGACATTTAAGCCAGCAGGGTCAGGAAACAACAGGGGACCAGAGCAGCCAGAATTCCGGAAATAATGCTTCAGGCAGCAATACAGGAAATAATAACACAGGAAACAACGTTCAGATCACTCCTGCAAACTCTACCACAGGTTCCTCTGACAACAGTACTTCCAACTCCTCTTCTGATGATCAGAAAGTAACAGGCGTAAATGGAGGCCCGGGAGTAAAGAAGGACTCTGCAAATAATGGAAACAATGATAAGGTAGTAACAGGTCAGGCACCAGGCTGATGAAATAACTATTTAAATCCGCTTTTGGCAGAATGGGAAATCTGCTTCAAAGGCGGATTTTTTTGCGTATTCCCGCATAAAATAAACAGATACCATTCATCAGGTGAACCGTGCATAACAGGTATATAAAATATTTCGTCTTTCTTCTGTTTACAGCAGATCTGGTCTTATCCGCTATTTTCCTGCAAAATGATCACAGGGATATAGAAAAAATATTTTCACTTCCTGCACTTTCAAAAGCTGCCGGCCAGCTCGGGTATATAGCCCTCACTTTTGATGATGGTCCGGACCGGAAATGTACCCCGCTTCTTTTAGACGGACTGAAAGAACGGGGAGTCCATGCTACCTTTTTTCTTATGGGAAGCAATATAGAAGGAAAAGAAGATATTGTAAAGCGTATGAGCGAAGAAGGACATCTTATTGGCAATCACAGTTATGAACATATCCAGCTGACAAAAGCGGGACCGGAGGCAGTCTGTGAAGCAGTAGAACATACCCAGGAACAGATCGAAGCCATTACCGGAAAGCGCCCGGAATATATACGTCCGCCCTATGGTGACTGGAACGAAGAACTGGAAGAAGAGATTGGAATGAGCCCGGTCCTCTGGTCTGTAGACTCTTTAGACTGGAAACTAAAAGATAAAGGAAAGATCGTCCGGCGGGTCTTGAAAGATGTAAAAGATGGGGATATTATATTAATGCATGATATATTTCCTTCCTCTGTAGAGGCAGCCCTGGAGCTGGTCGATATACTGCAGAAGGAAGGTTATGTTTTTGTAACGGCTGATGAATTGTTGATCGAATGAGATCAAAAGAAAAATGGAGAAATCAAATGGATCTATTTGACTATATGAGAGAAAATACAATGGAGAAGGAGTCGCCCCTGGCTTCCAGACTTCGTCCGCGCACACTGGATGAGGTAGTGGGGCAGCAGCATATCATTGGAAAAGATAAGCTGCTCTACCGGGCGATCAAGGCGGATAAACTGGGATCTGTGATCTTCTATGGACCTCCGGGAACAGGAAAGACCACCCTTGCCAAGGTGATCGCAAACACCACTCAGGCAGATTTTAAGCAGATCAATGCCACTGTGGCGGGTAAAAAAGACATGGAAGAAGTGGTCACAGAGGCAAAAAACAATATGGGAATGTATGGACGGCGGACCATTCTTTTTGTAGATGAGATCCACCGTTTTAATAAGGGCCAGCAGGATTATCTTCTTCCTTTTGTAGAAGACGGTACACTGACACTGATCGGTGCTACTACGGAAAATCCTTATTTTGAGGTAAACGGGGCGCTTCTTTCCAGATCCCGTATTTTTGAGTTAAAGCCACTGGAGAAAGATGACATTAAACAGCTGATCTACCGGGCGGTAACCGACTCAGAACGTGGAATGGGAACTTACCGGGTAAAGATCGATGAAGATGCCGCAGATTTTCTGGCAGATACAGCCAATGGGGACGCCAGAGCAGCCTTAAATGCAGTAGAACTGGGAGTTCTCACGACAGAACGCAGCGAAGACGGATTGATACATATTGACCTTGCTGCTGCCCAGGAATGTATCCAGAAACGGGCCGTGCGTTATGACAAAGATGGAGACAACCACTATGATACCATCTCTGCTTTTATTAAAAGTATGCGGGGATCTGACCCGGATGCGGCCGTGTATTATCTGGCACGTATGCTGTATGCAGGAGAAGATATTAAATTTATTGCCCGCCGTATTATGATCTGTGCTTCTGAAGACGTTGGAAATGCAGATCCACAGGCGTTAAATGTAGCAGTAAGCGCAGCTCTTGCAGCAGAGCGCATTGGACTTCCGGAAGCTCAGATCATCCTTTCCCAGGCAGCTTCCTATGTGGCATGTGCCCCTAAAAGCAATGCAGCCTATGTTGCCATACAGAATGCCATGGAAAATGTAAAGACCACCCGTACCATGCCGGTGCCGGTACATCTTCAGGACCGTCATTACAAAGGTGCAGCGAAATTAGGACATGGTGAAGGCTATAAATATGCCCATGATTACCCGAAACATTATGTTAAGCAGCAGTATCTTCCAGATGGAATGGAGGGTACAGTATTCTATGAACCATCAGATAATGGCTATGAAAAGCAGATAAAAGCCCATATGAAATGGTTGAAAGATTAACAATGGCAATGTATAATAAAAAATGATAAAAATAATTTTACGTGGATCCCAAGGCAGAAATTCTCACTCTGCCTGTCGGATCTGTCTATAAAAGGAACTTCCCAAAATCTGGAAAAATCCCGTATTTTACAAAGACAGGCAAACTGAATAATTCAGATAACAGATGCATAATAGATAGGAGAGTAGTATGCGCGAAAAATTAGAGACAAGGTCCCTTGCCGAACTGAAAGAGATGGCAAAAAATGTGGGACTGAAAGGGATCAGCGGCCTTCGTAAGGCAGAGCTTATTGACCTTTTATGTGCCCAGGAAGAGAAAAGTCAGAAAAACACAGCAGAAACAGTAACAGTGAAACCTCACAGCAGCCGTGTAAATGCTGAGAAAACAGTGCGGGAGAAACCAGTCCAGGAAACCCGCAGTCAGGAGACCCGCCCACAGGAGAACCGGGTGCAGGAAAGTCGTGTGCAGGAAAATCGCAGCCAGGAAAACCGTGTGCAGGAGACCCGCCCACAGGAAAACAGATATCAGGAAAAGCGTTCCCAGGACAACCGGAATAATCAGAGAAATAACCGTACATACGAAAGATTTAACCAGACCCGTCCGCAGATCCGTACATATGGGAACAACAATTATAACAATAACAACAATAGTTACAGCACTCCGGCAGCTGCCCCTGTTCAGCAGGCGGTTCCCGTCAGCCAGACTTATTCTACCCAGAACCAGACTTATGTCCAGAATGTGGACAACCAGGAGCGTGTGGCAAGACCGGAATACAGAAATGACGCCATGGGACTTTCCACACAGGATATGGCAGAATTAGACAGCGGCATTGAGGCAAACGGTATCTTAGAGGTTATGCCGGACGGTTTCGGCTTTATCCGCTGTGAAAACTTCCTTCCAGGTGAAAATGATGTCTATGTTGCACCATCCCAGATCCGCCGTTTCAACTTAAAGACCGGTGATATCATTGTGGGAAACAGAAGAGTAAAAGCAGCTACAGAAAAATTCGCTGCACTTCTCTATATTAAAACAGTGAACGGCTATCCATTAAGTGCTACTGAGACAAGACCAAACTTTGAGGATCTGACCCCGATCTTCCCAAATCAGCGTCTCCACATGGAAAATCCAAGAGAGAAAACTTCTGTTGCCATGCGAGTATTAGACCTGCTGGCACCCATCGGTAAAGGACAGCGTGGTATGATCGTTTCCCCGCCAAAAGCTGGTAAGACCACTCTCTTAAAACAGGTGGCAAAAGCTATTACCACCAATCATCCGGACATGCATCTGATGATCCTTTTGATCGATGAGCGTCCTGAGGAAGTAACTGACATCAAAGAAGCCATTGTAGGGCCAAATGTAGAAGTTATCTATTCCACCTTTGATGAGCTTCCGGAGCGCCACAAACGTGTATCTGAAATGGTTATTGAACGTGCAAAACGTCTGGTAGAACATGGAAGAGATGTTATCATCCTTTTAGACAGTATCACCCGTCTGGCAAGAGCTTACAATCTGACCGTTGCCCCAAGCGGCCGTACCCTTTCCGGTGGTCTTGATCCGGCAGCACTGCATATGCCAAAGCGTTTCTTCGGTGCTGCAAGAAATATGCGTGAAAAGGGCAGTCTGACCATTCTTGCAACAGCATTGGTAGATACAGGAAGCCGTATGGATGATGTGGTTTACGAGGAATTTAAGGGTACCGGCAACATGGAACTGGTGCTGGACCGTAAACTGTCTGAAAAACGTATCTTCCCGGCTATTGACATTTTAAAATCCGGTACCAGAAGAGATGATCTGCTCCTTACAAAAGAAGAGGCAGAGGCAGTAGATATTATCCGCAAAGCCACCAATTCCTTAAAGCCGGATGAGGCAGTAGAGAAGATCTTAGACCTCTTTTCAAAGACCAGAAATAACCGTGAATTTGTAGAGATGGTAAAGAAGATTCGCTTCTTCTAAGACTTCCTTTTTCTGACATGATATAGTATAATTAAAAGCATGAATCAGGGGGGCTGTCAAAAGACCTTTTGACTCCAAAATTTAATTTAGGAGGGAGTATGTTATAATGAAAGATTACATGAAGATATACCAGGAATGGTTATCAAATCCTTACTTTGATGAGGCTACAAAGGAAGAACTGCGCGCCATTGAGGGCAATGAAAACGAGATCAAAGAGCGTTTCTATATGGACCTTGAGTTCGGAACCGCTGGTTTAAGAGGTATCATCGGCGCAGGTATCAACCGTATGAATATTTACGTTGTAAGACGTGCTACCCAGGGACTTGCAAATTATATTATCAAGCAGGGAGCAGCTAACAAGGGCGTAGCAATTGCATACGACTCCCGTCATATGTCACCTGAATTTGCTATGGAAGCAGCTATGACCTTAGCAGCAAACGGTATCAAGGCATATAAGTTTGAGTCTCTTCGTCCAACACCGGAATTGTCCTTTGCAGTACGTGAGCTGGGCTGCGTAGCAGGTATCAATATCACTGCAAGCCACAACCCGCCGGAATACAATGGTTACAAGGTATACTGGGAAGATGGCGCACAGTTTACACCTCCTCATGATAAAGGTGTTACAGAAGAAGTTCTGGCAATCGAAGATCTGTCTACAGTAAAGACTACAGATGAGACTTCTGCAACAGCAGCAGGTCTGTATCAGGTAATTGGACAGGAGATTGATGATAAATACATCGCTCAGGTAAAGGCTCAGGTAGTAAACCAGAAGGCCATTGATGAGATGCAGGATCAGATCACTATCGTATACACACCTCTTCACGGAACAGGAAATATCCCTGCAAGAAGAGTTATGAAAGAGATCGGATTTACTCATGTATATGTAGTTCCGGAGCAGGAACTGCCAAATGGCGATTTCCCAACTGTAAGCTATCCAAACCCGGAAGCAAAAGAAGCATTTGAACTGGGCTTAAAGCTGGCAAAAGAGAAAAATGCAGACCTGGTACTGGCAACTGACCCGGATGCAGACCGTCTTGGTGTATATGTAAAAGATACCAAGTCCGGCGAATATATTCCACTGACTGGAAATATGTCCGGATCCCTTCTGTGTGAGTACGTACTCAGCCAGAAGCAGGCAGCTGGAAAGATCCCGGCAGACGGACAGGTTGTTAAATCCATCGTTTCCACCAACCTGATCGATGCAGTAGCAAAATCATACGGCGCAGAACTGATCGAGGTTCTGACCGGATTTAAGTGGATCGGAAAGCAGATCTTAAAGAATGAGACTACCGGACATGGTACATACCTTTTCGGAATGGAAGAGAGCTATGGATGCCTGATCGGAACCTATGCCCGTGATAAGGACGCTATCTCCGCAACAGCCGCTCTCTGCGAGGCAGCTGCATACTACAAGCAGAAAGGCATGACCTTATGGGATGCAATGATCGCTATGTATGAGAAATACGGCTACTATAAAGATGCTGTAAAGGCAATCGGTTTATCCGGTATTGAAGGACTTGCAAAGATCCAGTCCATTATGGAGACACTGAGAAATAATACTCCAACCGAAGTTGGCGGCTACAAAGTAACCTCCGCAAGAGACTACAAGTTAGACACCATCAAAAATATGGCAACCGGCGAAGTAAAGCCTACCGGACTTCCTTCTTCCAACGTTCTCTACTATGACCTGGAAGACGGCGCATGGATCTGCGTAAGACCATCCGGCACCGAACCAAAGATCAAATTCTATTTCGGCGTAAAGGGAACTTCCCTGAAAGACGCAGAAGAGAAAGAGAATGCACTTGGCGCAGCTGTAATGGCTATGGTTGATAAGATGATGTAATGAGTCCAAAAGAAATCTTCGAATGCGTCACAGGCGCATTCTCGATATGCATGGCAAAACAAGCGGCTACGAAGCAGACATTCGTTTTTCTTGGACCATTAACGAATGAACCGTCTGCGTAAGCAGACAGTAGAGCGCGTCAGCGCGGGGTTCATGAGTGGATACCTGGCAAACGTAAACACCCCTGGGAAAGAAAATTTCAATCCCAGGGGTATTTTTATGTTTGCTCTGCCAAGACATCTCCCCGCCATCGGCGGGAAGATAATACCCAGCATATATCCCCGCATCAGCGGGGACATAAACGCTTACTATTTATTTCTCTTCTCAGCCGCTTCCCTCAATTCCTTCAAAGCCGCTGCAAACTTCATAGAAGATGCAGATGGATTTCCACGTAAAATACTTCTGCGGTAGAAATTCATATGTTTCATCATATCCTGACGTTTCTTTGTTAATTCCGTCATACGGCTGTTCATTGCTGCGATACGTTCATTACGGTTGGCAGTCATAGCAGCTTTTACATTCTTGGCAGCTTCGATCTTTGCAGCCGCCTCTTCACGGTACTGAGCTGCTTTCTCATCTGCATGTTCCTTTAACTGAGCCGCTTTTAATGCAGTCTCAAGCCGCAGTTTTGCCGCCCGCTCCGTTGTCTCATATTTTAACTGGGCTGCACGTTCTGCAGTTTCATTTCGCAGCAGTGCAGCTTTTCCCGCTGCTTCCACACGCAAAGTTTCCAGCTTCACAGCCGTATCTTCCTTTGCTTCTTCCAGTTTCTGTTCTGTTTCTGCCTTCAATAATGCCAGCTGAACCTGAACATCGTCCAGTTCTGCCTTCATCTTTGTCATGGCATCAAGCACCTTGGCAAGATCCAGAGCAGTACGTACAGACTCTGCTGTATCAATAATGAAAACAACAGTGATTACGGATAAACAGGGAATACCGATCATAGTTGGAACATGAAGCACCCACCGTTCAATAGGCTTGTGGATCACCTCTGTGAGGAAGATCGTCAAAAAGCCCCATGCAACAGAAGAAGTCAGGCAGATATATCCGTTTAAATTAAAACGCTGGTTGCTGTAATCCCAGTATTTCATTTTAAACAGCCGCTCCATTCCCCAACCCGTCACATATTCCAGGATCGTAGCACCGATTACACCGGAGATGTAAACCATGACCAGACTGCTCTTAAATGGAAGAGATACCCATAACATCATCACAGCTCCCGTACCATAAAGAGGCAGCATGGGAAGTCGCAGAAAGCCGCGGTTTACAAAACGGTGCTGTTTCAAAGATACATAGGTAGACTCAAAGATCCATCCGAAAAAACAATATATATAGAAGAAACTCAGCCATTGATACCAGGTGTATTCGTACATAGGTTGTCCATCCTTTGTTTTAATGATATGATACCAGGGTCAAAAGGCCGGAAATCCGACGCAAGCTTGCTTGCAGGAAAATTTTTGAACTTGGGACCCGCCAAAAACATGAGTAAGGAGCCATTTTTTGAAGAAAAATGAGCGGATTACGAATCAACATCATGATATGAGTATACCATATTTCTTTTACCTGTACTACCACTTCACTACCCGGTCGATCAATTTTTGCTGCTCTTCTGAAGACCGGGTCAGATAGATCCGCGTAGTCTCAATACTTTCATGTCCCATCAGATCTGCCAGCAGGGAAATATCATTAAACTTCTCCAGAAAATTCTTTGCAAACCGGTGCCTGAAAGAGTGAGGATAAACCTGTTCAGAAGGGATCTTATACCGTTTTGCCAGTACCTTTAACTGGGAACGGATACCTCTGGCAGTGATCACCTGTCCATTTCTCCCTGTAAAAATATAACCGGAAACGATGTCACGCCTTTTCAGCCATATTTCCGCTTCCTCACAAAGAGCAGCAGGAAAATAAATACGCCTCATTTTACCGCCTTTTGAGTACAGATCCATCATCCCCAGTTTTACATGCTCCGCCTTTATTTTCAAAAGTTCGCTGACCCGCATTCCCGTTGCTCCTAAAAAACGTACTACAAAATACCAGAACCAGTTTTCATCCTTCTTCAGCTTCTTTTTTAGTATCTCATAGTTTCTTTTAGATATTACATTGTCAATAAAAGTCTTCTGCTGGTATTTTACGGCAGGAAGTTTAAAGGATGAAATTTCCATATATTGTAAATATTGGTTCATGCCATGGATATGTACATTTACAGTAGCAGGACGGTAATGTTCTAAAAGCCATGCTTTATGAGCCTGAAGGTTTTCAGGGTCAATGGTATCAGAATGGGAGAAAAAGTGGCGGACAGCCAGAAGATAAATACGGATCGTATTATCAGAAGCTCCTTTGCGGAGCAGGAAATCCTTAAAAGGGGTCAGTTCCAGGTCGTTGGATAGTGTATTTTCAGATCCGTTTTCTTTAAACCTGGTATTATCTGAGGGAAAAATAAATGTAGTTTCCATACAATACACCCCCTGCAGCTACCAGTTTACAACCTGATTAACAATACGGTACTGTTCCCGGCTGCTGCGCCGCAGGTAGATCCGGGTGGTTTCAATGCTGTCATGTCCTAAAAGATCCGATAACAGGGCAATATCCGGACACACTTCAATAAAATTCTTTGCAAACCGGTGCCTGAAAGAATGAGGATACATAACATCCGGGTCAATGTCGCTGCGCACGGACCTCCTGCCGTCGCTCGTGGACGAACGTACGCGCGTGGTGGCCGTCACGCAGGAAACGGATCCCGGAAGCAGATAAGGGAGTTCCAAACCGGTTTAAAAATAAGATCCCATCCGGACGCTGGGAAAACCCGGGCCATTCCTCAAATGCCTTTCGCAAAACAGCCGGAATGTAAACCCTGCGCAGCTTATTCCCTTTAGAATAAATATCCCGGTATCCCTTTTTTACATCTTCAACATCAAACAATACCAATTCGCTGATACGCACCCCGGTAGCAGCCATAAGCCGTATAAGAAAATAATAATTATATTCCCCATCTTCCCATAAGCGCTGCTTTAAAAACTCATAATCTGCCTGACTGATGATCTGTTCCAAAAATCCTTTCTGCTGCACATGTACCATAGAGACCGGACACAGGGAGCTTTCCCTGTAACGTACAAAACAGTTCATGGCACGAAGCCGCAGATTGACGGTCTGTGGTTTATAACGTTCAATGAGAAATACTTTATAAAGCTGCAGATTTTTATCCGTCAGCTGGGAATACAGCCCGTAAAACTGCTTCAAAGCATAACAATAAGCGGTGATCGTCCGTTCCGACATATTTCGTTCCAATAAATATTTACGAAATTGTGTTTGTGCCCGTTTCCCTGAAATTCCCGCACTATTACCTGTAGTTGTCATCTGTTCTTTCATTAAAATATCCTCCTTAAGTGAAATAATGTCCTCTCGGAGTCTTTCCTGCACCTGCCTTTGTGGCCGATTTTCCGCCAGTC
>OGZG01001968.1_pt1 | contig 14645 bp, 9 predicted proteins | sample 1576781 | NCBI WGS metagenome assembly OGZG01 (sample SAMEA3541502, study PRJEB24748) | human gut metagenome | biome: human gut; feature: human-associated habitat; material: faeces | place: China | collected 2012 | reverse complement strand
GGGGGGGGGGGGGGGGGGGTATGGTATAATAAAATCACCGAGACACACCCCACGATTGGAGGTAGCGACGATGAAAACTGCAAAACGACTCCTTGCCTTTGCCCTTGCGGGCGTGATGGCGCTGGCCCTGCTCACCGGCTGCTCGGACAGCAGCTCCAAAGCCAAGCAGGTAGAAGAGTGCTTCCGCTCTCTAATGAAAACGAGACAAAATGTTGACTATCAGAAGGACGAGACGCTGGACAAAAAGCTCGAGGTCATCGCACAGCAGTTCCAGCCCAGCTGGCTGGCTGGTGGAGGAGATAGGCTGACCGAGGAGGCACGGAACATCATTAAAAAGGAATTGGGAGACTATCTGGAGACAGGCAGAGTTTGGCTTTGGTATGGAGAAGTGAAGCCGGGCCAGAGCGCGCTGGCGCAGGCGGAGAGCATGACGAAATGCGATGAGGTAGAGATTAATATTATGGAGCCCGGAACATTACTGCAAGCCATAGCCTTTACAATGACGGACAAGAAGAGTGACGGCCGCCGCTATTACCTCGCACTGGAAACAGACGCCACCGTCAAGACCCCGCAGAACTGACACAGGAGGAAACGATGATGAAATTGAAAAAGCCTTGGGCCTTGCGGGATGCGAAAGCCTCTCCCTTTGGGAGAGGTGGCATTGCGAAGCAATGACGGAGAGGGCAAGCCCGTTTCCCAAAAGTATCTGCACAGCGATAAGCATTGGCTTTTGTCAGAGCGATGCTATCGCTGTGCTTTTGGTTTTATGATAGCATCCTTGCCCTCTCAGGCGCTGCGCGCCAGCTCTCCCAAAGGGAGAGCCTTTGGCATGGCGGGCAGTTTTGTGCTGGACGCCTGAAGCCTGATATAACGTAAAAGATAGTGCCCTGCTACAGAGATCCACAGCAGCTTGACAAGAGATATTGTCCCGAAGCCGCTGCCCTCTGTAGCAGGGCACTGCTGTTTCCGGATAGAGTGAGCTTTGCTCGTCCCGCGTGGGCCTGCCCGGCCTGCCAATGGCTCCCCCTCTGGGGGAGCTGGCATCGCAAAGCGATGACTGAGAGGGCATGCCGCTGCCGGGGGGCTGTCCTTTGTACAAATACACCGAAAACCCCATCGGAAAGGGGCGGTCTGCGGGCAAAACGCAAAAAAATCGGTTTTCCTCTTGCCAAACGGGGCAAAACGCGCTATTCTATAGTCACAGTTTAACAATTTAGCATGGTAAAGCGGTAAAACGAAGCGCCGCTTCTGCTGAATCTCTTCTGCTGAATCTGAGGGAGGAATTTGTATATGAAACGTCTGGTATCTGCTTTTCTGGCCGGTGCGATGGCACTGAGCCTTGCCGCCTGCGGCGGTTCTGCATCCACTTCCACGGCTGCTTCTTCTGCTGCCGCCTCTGCCGCCCCGGCAAGCTCCGCGGCCGCTGACAGCGACCTGGCTTATATCCAGTCCAACGGCAAGATGGTCATTGGTTACACCGTGTATGAGCCGATGAACTACACCGACGCCGACGGCAGCTTCACCGGTTTCGATACCGAGCTGGCCACCGCCGTCTGTGAGAAGCTGGGTGTCGAGCCGGAGTTCGTGGAGATCAACTGGGACACCAAGGAGACCGAGCTGGCTGCAAAGAGCATCGACTGCATCTGGAACGGCCTGACCCTGACCGATGACCGCGAGGAGAACATGGCCTGCACCAAGCCCTACGTCAAGAACGCCCAGGTCGTGGTCGTGAAGGACGGCACCGACTACACCTCCACCGCCGACCTCATCGGCAAGACCGTAGTGGCCGAGGCCGGCTCTGCCGGTGAGACCACCATCACCGAGAACGCCGACCTGTCTCAGGCGGATTTCATCTCCAAGGCTGTTCAGACCGACTGCCTGATGGAAGTCGCCGCCGGTACCGCTGACGCCGCCGTCCTCGACCTGACTCTGGCTTCTGCCATGATCGGCGAGGGGACCGACTACGCAAACCTCAAGATGGTGGATGAGCTGAACGTCGAGGAGTACGGCGTGGCCTTCCGCAAGGGCAGCGATGTGGCCGAGGCTGTGGACAACGCATTCGACGAGCTGAAGGCTGACGGCACCATGCAGACTCTGGCCGACAAGTACGGCCTGACTCTGGCTGAGTAACTTACATTATAAACGGATAGGTGTAGTGATTCTGTGACTGTGATTTTGGAGCGTCTGACCGGCGCATTCGCGCTCAACTGTGAGCTGTTCTTTCTGACCTTGCTGTTCTCGCTGCCGCTGGGCCTTGTGGTGGCCTTTGGCTCCATGAGCCGGTGCGCACCGCTGCGGGGCGTCGTCAAGACCTTCGTGTGGGTCATCCGCGGCACGCCGCTGATGCTCCAGATCATCGTCATCTACCTTGGCCCCGGCCTGCTGGGCATGACCAACCCCTGGCCCTCCGGCTCTTCGGGCCGTCTGGTGGCGGCGGTGGTGGCTTTCGCCATCAACTACGCCTGCTACTTCTCTGAGATCTACCGCGGCGGCATCGAGGATGTGCCGAAAGGCCAGACCGAGGCCGGTCAGGTGCTGGGCATGACCAGGAGCCAGATCTTCTTCAAGGTCACGCTCCTGCAGGTCGTCAAGCGCATCCTGCCCCCGATGGGCAACGAGGTCATCACGCTGGTGAAGGATACCTCGCTGGCGAACGTCATCGCCAACAAGGAGATCATCATGATGGCGAAGGAGTACAGCGCCAAGGGCCTTATCTGGCCGCTGTTCTCCACCGCGATCTTCTTCCTCGTCTTTGTCGGCGCACTCACCCTGCTGCTGGACTGGGCCGAGAAAAAGATGGACTATTTCCGCTGCTAAGGAGGATATGAACTATGGCATTACTCGAAGCCTCTGGCATCGGGAAGAATTTCGGCGAGACGAAAGTTCTCAAGGACATCTCGCTCACACTGGAACAGGGCGAGGCGCTGGCCATCATCGGCTCGTCCGGCTCGGGCAAGACGACGCTGCTGCGCTGCCTGAACTTTTTGGAGCGTCCCGACACCGGCGTCATCAAGGTGAACGGCGAGACCATGTGGGACGCCGCCGACCCTGCCACCCAGCGGGAGAGCGAGGTGCGGAAAAAGCGCCTCCACTTCGGCCTCGTGTTCCAGAACTTCAACCTCTTCCCCCAGTACACCGCGCTGGAAAACGTGATGCTGGCGGGGGAGCTTCTGGCGAAGGAGCAGCCCGGCTACAAGGCCAACAAAAAGGCCATCCACGCCCAGCTGGAAGCACAGGCTCGTGACCTGCTGGCCCAGATGGGCCTGTCGGAGCGGGCGGGCCACTACCCCCACCAGCTCTCCGGCGGTCAGCAGCAGCGGGTGGCCATCGCCCGCGCACTGGCGCTCCACCCGGACATCCTCTGCTTCGATGAGCCCACCAGCGCCCTTGACCCGGAGCTGACCGGCGAAGTCCTCCGCGTCCTGCGGGACCTCGCCGACCGAAAGACCACCATGATCATCGTCACCCATGAGATGCACTTCGCCCGGGACGTGGCCGACCGCATCCTATTCATGGACGGCGGCGTCGTGGTGGAGGAAGGCCCGGCCCGCCAGCTCATCGACCACCCCCAGGAGGAGCGCACCAAGCAGTTTTTGGCGCACTACGCGGAATAAGACAGGCTATGGCCCTCCCCGCTCGGGAGGGCTTTTTTGCGCCATTCACGCCGAAAACACCACGATTCGCGCAGATTTTATTTACATTCTCTGAATTTTTTGGTAAGCTTGTGTCAGAAAAGGCTGGCTCTTCAAAAGACGAACAGACCAAAGGAGGACAGACTATGAGACTGAAAAGCGCACTCCGGCGGGGCGTGGCCGCCGCCGTCATCGCGGGCATCGTGGTGAGTTCCGGCATCCCGGCCTATGCGGCCCGGTGGGACATCGCCAGGGGAGACATCACCGTGGAAGCGGGCGGCGCCGGAGGGACGAACAAGGTCACACAGGGCGAGACCACCAAGGAGGACACCGACACCGTCATCACCGGCGAGTCGGATAAGAGCACAGTCACCATCGACACCTCCAAGGGCGACGTGGACGTCACCTTCGACGACCTGAAAATTGACGTCAGCGGCAAGACCGAGGTGGATGGCAGCGGTGACGGCTCTACCCGGGAGAGCAATGCCGCCGTCACCGTGCAGGGCGACCACGATGCCACCATCGAGCTGGACGGCAAAAACGAGCTGAAGAGCGGCGGCTATCATGCGGGTCTTGAGAAGAACGATGAAATGTCTGAAGATGGCGAAACCATCTCTGGCAAGCTGACCATCAAGGACGACAACGACACCAAAGGCTCCCTCACCGCTGAGGGCGGCGACGGCGGCGCAGGCATCGGCGGCGGAAAGGAGAGTACCGGCAGCGGCATCACCATCCAGGGCGGCGCGGTCAAGGCTGTGGGCGGGAGCAACGCGGCAGGCATCGGCGACGGTGCAGGCCGCGCGTCGGGCGACACCGACGACCCGAATCCGGGAGACCTCTACATCTGCGGCGACGCCGAGGTGACGGCCAAGGCGGGGAGCCAGACGACGGACGCCAAGGCCCCGGCCATCGGCGGAAAGTACGGCGAGATACCCACAGAGAACCTTTCTGACGAGGAACACAAGGTGACGGGAGGACGATTGACCCGTCTGAACGCGGACGGCACCGTGATGGAGGGGATGGGCTACGACTACACCTCCACCCCCACGCCCCAGCCGGACGACGACGAGGACGACGACGATGATGACGTCCCGCCCCCGGCACAGGAGAATGCCCCCGAACCCCTGCCCGGCGGCATGGTGGTCAAGGGCTTCTTTTCCAGCCGGGTCACCATCCAGCAGCTGGACCTTTCGGGGGTCACGGAAAGCGGCATCGGCCCCATGGTCGGCAGCGTAAAGGCCTCCGACGCCGGAGAGGATCTCACCTCGAGGGGTGCGGTGCTTATTGAGAGCGCCGCCCCCCGCTCCACCGTCACCACCGACATCCCCAGCCTCCGGGAGGACGGCGTGGAGGACATCTTCTTCCGCTATGAGGACACCATGACCCACTATAGCGTGGACAAGATGGCCGACGCGGCGGGCGAGGACGCTGACGTGGAGCTGAAGCAGAACAGGGAGGACATCAGCCTCCGGCTGGACGGCGAGACGCGGGACGACCTGTCGGAGCGCTATCTGGAGTGGGTGCCGGTGCAGACGCCAGAGCCGCAGGAGCGGCTGATATTGACCCACGAAGGGGTAGAGCAAAAAACGAGTGAAGAGCTCAGACGTGAACGCGACGAATTACTGAAACAAGAGCTGGATATGATGGACTTCCAACTCGCGAAAAAAAGGGACGACCTCCCGAGTTTGGATTGGTGGCTCGAGCCTGCGAGAGCGGGAACGGTAGAGCAAAAAACGAGTGAAGAGCTCAGACGTGAACGCGACGAATTACGGAAACAAGAGCTGGAGATGATGGACTTCCAACTTGCGAAAAAAAGGGACGACCTCCCGAGTTTGGATTGGTGGCTCGAGCCTGCGAGAACGGAAACGCCGAGAATCGGGCTTGACGAGTCCCTGAAACAGCTGGCTTCCCGATTTGAGGCCATCGCTCCCGAGGAGGATAAGCCACGGCTTTTCCTGCTGGAAACCACCGTCCCGGATGGCACAAAGTATACCAATCTGTTGGAGAGTGACCTGCGGAGCTATGCCGACCGTGGTGACGACTGGGATGACCTGCCGGATACCCAGGGTGAGATAAAGCTCTGGATACCGGAGGATTTGGAGAAGGCCAAACTCTGGATACCGGAGGACTTGGGGCATCTCATAAGCCCCTCAAAGGAGAGCCTGAGCGGCATCGACGGCATTGCATGATACACAGAACGAAAGGATAAGACCGGCGAACCCCGCGGCCCTCGGGGCCGGCACGCGGGACGCGGAAACTGACCTGCGCACAATCACCAAAAACCACCGATAGAAAATAGCAATGTTGTACGAAGAAATCTGCCCAAAACCCCTTGCAAAATCACGATGAGCTGAGTATAATACCACTCATGAAACGCAAAACGTCCTGCCCCTCGTCCGGCAGGGCGTTTTTGTCGGTAAAAATTTGGCAAAGAAATGTTAAGTGACCGCCCGGGGAGGGGCTTTGTATGACAAAAGACATGACACAGGGCAGCCCGCTCAAGCTCATCCTTGCCTTTGCGGTGCCGCTGATGCTGGGCAGTCTGTTCCAGCAGTTCTACAATCTGGCGGATACCATCATCGTGGGCCGTTTCGTGGGCGTGGATGCGCTGGCGGCGGTGGGCAGCGTGGGCGGCCTGAACTATCTGGTGCTGGGCTTCGTCAACGGCATCGCCTGCGGCTTCTCCATCCCCATCTCGTGGACCTTCGGCGCGAAGGACTACAGGGAGATGCGGCGCTACACCGCCAATACCGTCTGGCTCAGCCTCTTTTTCGCCGTCGTGCTCACGGTGGTGACGGTGGCCCTGACCCGGGCGGTGCTGGTCTGGACCAACACCCCCGACAACATCATCGACATCGCGGACATCTACATCCGCACCATCTTCTGGGGCATCCCCTTCACCCTGCTGTACAACGTCACCAGCGCCCTCATGCGCGCGCTGGGCGACAGCAAGCGGCCGCTCTATTTCCTGCTGGTGGCCAGTGTGCTGAACATCGGCCTCGACCTGCTCTGCATCCTCACCTTCCGGATGGGGGCGTTCGGTGCGGCCTTCGCCACTGTGTTCAGTCAGGCGGTGGCGGGCATCGGCAGTCTCATCTACATCGGCCGCCACTACCCGGAGCTGAAATGGAGCAGGGAAGAGGGCCGTCTGAGCGCCAGCCACTGCCTCAAGCTCTGCAACATGGGCATCCCCATGGGCCTGCAATGCAGCATCACCGCCATCGGCAGCGTCGTGCTGCAGGGCGCGGTGAACGGTCTGGGCAGCAGCATCGTGGCCGCGCAGACCGCAGGCAGCAAGGCCGCTCAGTTCCTCGCGGTGCCGCTGGAGAGCATCGGCACCGCCATGACCACCTACACCAGCCAGAACATGGGCGCTCACGACCTCAAGCGTGTGGACCGGGGCGTCAATACCGCGCTGGGCATTGGCTGCGTCTACAGTGTGGCATCCTTCCTCATCCTGCGTGTGCTGGATGTGCCGCTCATCAGCCTCTTCCTCGAGAGCAGCGAGGTGGAGATCATGGCGAATGCCCGCAGCTTCATCTTCTGGAACAGCGTGTTCTACATCCCGCTGGCCGTCCTCATCATCTACCGCTACACCATCCAGGGCCTGGGCTATTCCGGCCTTGCCATGTTCGCAGGCGTGGCCGAGATGGTCGCCCGTGCCATGGTGGGCTTCTGGTTCGTGCCGCTCTGGGGCTACTTTGCGGCCTGCATCGCCAGCCCTGTGGCATGGTTCTTCGCCTGCTTCTTCCTCATCCCGGCGTACTTTGCAGTGCGCAAGCGGCTGATGAAGGAGCTTGCCGCAGCGCGGGTGGAGGATTGACCCTCGCCTACAGCTCCCCTTCGGGGGAGCTTTTGTTGTATTTACAAATCCCCCCAAAACCGCTATACTATATATAGTTGTGTCAAAACGAGGAGGCGGGACGATGGAGCAGGAGCTGGAACGGCTGGAAGGCACGGTAGAGGACATCATCTACCTGAACGAGGACAACGGCTACACCGTGTTCGAGGTGTCGGGCGGCGGTGTCGTCACCGTTGTGTGCGGCGTGGTGGGAGAGCTCCACGCGGGCGAAAGCGTCGTCTGCCGGGGCAGGTACGAGAACCACGCTACCTATGGCCGACAGTTCCACGCACAGGAGTGCGAGACGGATATGCCCAAAGACCTCGAGGCCGTCTACGCCTTCCTCGCCAGCCGGTCGCTGCCCTACATCGGCGCTCGGACGGCGGATAAGATCATTGACAAATTCGGCGCGGCGGCGCTGGAAGTGATCGCCAACGACCCCGCCCAGCTCACCCTCATCCCGGGCATCTCGGCGGACAAGGCCGACCGCATCCAGCAGGAGTTCAAGCGGATGTTCGGAATGCGGGAGCTCATCGCCTATCTGGCTCAGTTCGAGATCAGCCCCCGCCGGGCGATGGAGGTCTTCCGCACCTTCGGGCCGGGGGCCATGCAGGCCATCCAGCAGAACCCCTACCTGCTCTGCGGCGAACCCTTGCAGCTGGACTTCCGTCACGCCGACAGCATCGCCCAGTATTACCAGATGGCAGGGGACTGCGCCCAGCGGCTGGAAGCCGCCCTTCTGCGCACCCTGCGCCACAACGCCGGCAACGGCCACACCTGTCTGCCCCGGGCGCAGCTGCTGGAAACAGCGTCGAACTTCATCCACCAGCCCCCCGAAAAGCTGGCGGCGGCGCTGGACAGCTGCATCCAGACCGGGAAACTGGCGGTGCGGATGTTCGACGGAACACCGTATATTTATCTGCCGGATCTGCTGGCCGCAGAGCAGGACATCGCCGACCGTCTGGCCATGCTGACCAGGCGCGGAAAGCAGACGGCCCGAAACCTCGACAAGAACATCCAAATACTGGAACTGGCGCAGGGCTTTGCCTATGCGCCGCTCCAGAAGGAAGCCATCCGCAAGGCCATGACCGAGAACTGCCTTGTCCTCACCGGCGGCCCCGGTACCGGCAAGACCACCACGGTCAACGCCATCCTGCAGCTGCTGGAGAACGAGGCCGAACGGGTAGCCCTCTGCGCTCCCACAGGCCGCGCCGCCAAGCGTCTGAGCGAGCTGACGGGCCGGAAAGCCTCCACCATCCACCGTCTGCTGGAAGCGGACTACACCGGCGGCGTGGTCAGCTTCATCCACAACGACAAGAACCTGCTCAAGTGCGACGTCGTCATCCTCGACGAGATGAGCATGGTGGACGTCAAGCTGTTCCAGGCCCTCATTGCGGCACTGCGGTACAGCTGCCGTATTATTATGGTAGGCGACGCCGACCAGCTGCCCAGCGTCGGCCCGGGCAATATCCTCGGCGAGACCATCCGCTCCGGGCTGGTGCCGACGGTCTGCCTCAACGAGATATTCCGGCAGGCCGCTCAGAGCCTCATCGTGGAGAACGCCCACCACATCATCTCGGGCGAACCGCTGAAAAAGGGCGGAAAGACGGACGATTTCTTCTTCCTCGAAGCCGACGGCGACGCGGCCCAGAAACTGGTCTGCGACCTTGTGACCACCCGTCTGCCCCGCAGCTACCAGTTCGACCCGGTGAAGGATATTCAGGTGCTCTGCCCCACGAAGCTCGGCCCCACCGGCACCCAGGCCCTCAACGCGGAGCTGCAGGCCATGCTCAACCCGCCCAGGAAGGGCAAGCCGGAGCTGCAGAGCGCGGCCCGGGTCTTCCGGGTGGGGGACAAAGTGATGCAGGTGCGCAATAACTACGAGATCACGTGGCAGCGCATCGGCGGGGAACAGGGTGTGGGTGCCTACAACGGCGACATCGGCATCGTGGAGTCCATCGACGTGCGCAGCCGCTCCATGGTGGTGCGGATGGACGACCGGCGGCTGGTCTACCCGGCGGAGAACCTCAACGAGCTGGAAATTGCGTATGCCATCACGGTACACAAAAGCCAGGGCAGCGAGTTCCCGGCGGTCATCCTCCCGGCGGCGCAGGTGCCGCCCCGCCTGTGCTACCGCAACCTCTTCTATACCGGCGTCACCCGCGGGCGGAAGCTCTGCATCGTGGTGGGCCGGCGGGACGTGGTGAACCGGATGATGTCCAATATCCGCCAGAACCTGCGCTACAGCGGCCTGGCCGCCCTGCTGGCCCAGGCTCTGCCCCCGGAGCAGGAGAACCTTTAAGGGTTTCTTTTTGGATACACCTGTGTTATACTATAATGTGTTTTGATGACCCGCGCCCGGAGATGGGCGATGGAAATAGAGAATGGGCAGCAGAGAAAGGAAATATCACGATTATGGCACAGAATGACATCGGTATCGATCTTGGTACGACGACCATCATCATCGCGCAGGAGGGGCAGGGCGTCGTGCTCAACCAGCCCAGCGTGGTGGCGGTGGATACCCGCAAGAACTGCGTGCTTGAGGCCGGCGACAAGGCCCTTGCAATGGTGGGCCGCACGCCCAACTACATCTCCGCCATCTTCCCGCTGAAGGATGGCGTCATCAGCGACCATACCATGACCCGGGAGCTCATCTGCCGCTTCGTCAATCAGGTCTACAGTTCCCACATGGTCAAGCCCCGTGTGGCCGTCTGTGTGCCTGCCGCCATCACCGGCATCGAGAGCGACGCCGTGGTGGAGGCCGTCATGGCTGCCGGTGCGCGTCAGGTCTACCTCATTGATGAGCCCATCGCCGCAGCTCTCGGCTCCGGCATCGACATCACCGTGCCGGACGGCCGGATGATCATCGACATCGGCGGCGGCACCACCGACATCGCTGTGCTGAGCCTCGGCGGCAAGGTCAAGGCCACCAGCGTCCGCGTGGCCGGCAACCACTACGACGAAGAGATCCTGAAGTTCGTGCGCAACAAGTTCAGCATCGCCATCGGCCAGCGCACCGCTGAGAACCTGAAAAAGAACGTGGCCTGCTGCCCCCAGAAGGCAGATTTCAACGAGACCATGGAGATCAAGGGCCGCAGCCTGCTCACCGGCCTGCCCGTGCGTGTCAATGTCTCCACCGCCGACCTCTACGAGCCGGTCATGCGCCTGAGCGAGCAGATCGGCACCGCCGCTCATCAGGTGCTGGAGAAGACTCCTCCGGAGCTGGCCGGCGACATCTACCGCAACGGCGTCGTCCTCACCGGCGGCGGCGCACAGCTCCACGGCCTGCCTGAGTACCTGAGCCAGGAGCTGAAGGTGGAAGTGACCGTCTCGCCTGACCCCGTCAACTGTGTCGCGCTGGGTACGGCCATGAGCCTGCGTCTGGGCGACAAGCTGGAGACCGGCTTCATGGACGCCACCCCCCGCATGGGCCGCCGCTGAGAGGAAAGTGCTGTTCACAGAACCGTGAAAAACAACATGATTTTTGTTCATAGTTGTTGAATCGACCCGGAAAATATTGTATAATATCTTCAAATCGCTTTTTGCCGCCCGCCCCCCGGGCGGCAAAGAAAAAAGTAAATAGGAGGAAGACCATGGATTTAGGTTATGATGTGATCGTTACCATAACCGGTATTGTGCTGGTGTTTCTGATCCTCGTCCTGCTGATGGCCATCATCACGCTGGAGGGCAAGATCTTTGACGCCATGAACGGCAAGAAGGCAGCTGCCAAGGCTGCTTCTGCTGCAAAACCGGCTGCTCCTGTGAAACAGGCCGCTGCGCCCGCTCCTGCAAAGGCTGCTGCCCCGCAGGTCGAGGCCGGCATCCCCGGCGACGTTGTGGCAGCCATCATGGCAGCCATCTACTCTATGGGCAACGGCAAGTATGTGCTGAAGGCAGTCCGCCGCGGCAAGAATGGCTGGGGCAAGGCTGGCGTCAACGACACCACCGCACCCTTTTAACACAGGAGGAAAAACATGACTCAGTTTATTGAGACTCTGGTCGGTATTTTCCAGAGTTCCGGTTTTGCCAAGTTCGGTGAGCCGGGCGGCTGGCTGTACGCAGTGATGATCTGCGTGGGCTGCTTCCTGCTCTACCTCGCCATCGTCAAAGAGTTCGAGCCTCTGATCCTGCTGCCCATGGCTTTCGGCATGATCCTGGCCAACCTCCCCGGCAGCGGCGTCATCCACATGCAGTACTTTGTCGGTGACGGCCTCGAGCACCCGATGTGGGGCGAGATCCTGAACAACGGCGGTCTGGCCGATATGCTCTACATGGGCGTCAAGCTGGGCATCTACCCGCCGCTGATCTTCCTCGGCATCGGCACCATGACCGACTTCGCACCCCTGATCTCCAACCCCAAGAGCCTGCTGCTGGGCGCTGCCGCTCAGTTCGGCATCTTCGGTACCTACATGGGCGCTCGTCTGCTGGCTGCTACCGGTCTGGTGGACTTCACCCAGAAGCAGTCTGCTGCCATCGCCATCATCGGCGGCGCAGACGGCCCCACCGCTATCTTCGTCACCTCCCGTCTGGCTCCTGAGCTGCTGGGCTCCATCGCCGTCGCGGCCTACAGCTACATGGCTCTGGTGCCTGTTATCCAGCCGCCTATCATGAAGGCTCTGACCTCCAAGAAAGAGCGTACCGTCGTGATGAAGCAGCTGCGCACCGTGACCAAGACCGAGAGGATCATCTTCCCCATCATGGTCACCATCATCGTTTCCCTCATCGTGCCGGATGCCGCCGTTCTGGTCGGTATGCTGATGCTGGGCAACCTGATGAAGGAGTGCGGCGTTGTGGATCGTATCCAGAAGACCGCCGGTAATGAGCTGATGAACATCATCACCATCTTCCTGGCTCTGTCTGTTGGCTGCACCACCTCTGCAAACACCTTCCTGAACAGCCGCACCCTGTTCATCATCGTGCTGGGCCTCATCGCATTCTCCTTCGGCACTGCTGCCGGTGTTCTCTGCGGCAAGGTCATGTATGTCCTGACCGGTGGTCAGGTCAACCCCCTGATCGGTTCCGCTGGCGTTTCCGCTGTGCCTATGGCTGCCCGTGTTTCTCAGAAGGTCGGCCAGAGCGAGAACCCCTCCAACTTCCTGCTGATGCACGCAATGGGCCCCAACGTGGCCGGTGTTATCGGCTCCGCCGTCGCTGCTGGTATCCTCATCAACATCTTCGGCTAAGCATTTCCTGAAATTTCCGCTCCATCGTGGTATTGACCGCGGTGGGGCGGTTTTTGTTTGCATTGTTTTTATGTACAACTTTTTTGAAATGTGATATACTATATTTTAAGTGATATATCCAGAAATGATTGAAAAGAACAGGTGAAACAATGGCAACAGATCTCGCACAACAATTCTGCGCTTTGCGTGATACGTATATCGAAAAGCAGTTCGGACGCCTGAACGATATGCAGCGGGAGGCGGTGTTCACCACCAACGGCCCTCTGCTCATCCTCGCGGGTGCAGGCAGCGGAAAGACCACCGTGCTGGTCAACCGCATCGCCAACCTCATCCGCTTCGGCTCGGCCCACGGCTCCAAGTGGACGCCCCGGGAGGTGACGGAGGACGATGTGAAAGCCCTGCGCACTGCCATCATGACCGGCACCGACGCCCCGTCGTGGCTGGACGGGATGCTGCGGAAGGACGCCGTCCGGAGCTGGAACGTCATGGCCATCACCTTTACCAACAAGGCCGCCGGTGAGCTGAAAGAGCGTCTGCGCCGGATGCTGGGCGGGGAAGAGGGCGACGAGGTGTTCGCTTCTACGTTCCACTCGGCCTGCGTCCGCATTCTCCGCCGCTGGGCCGAGGAGATCGGCTACCCCCGCAGCTTTACCATCTACGACAGCGACGACTCCCAGCGTGTCATGAAGGCTGTCTACAAAGAGCTGAGCGTGGACGACAAGTTCTTCCCGGTCAAAAGCGCCATCAACCAGATGAGCCGCTGGAAAGACCAGCTCATCAGTCCGGAAGAGGCCCTGAAGACCCCGGCCCGGGACACGAAGGGCGCTCTTGCGGCCAAGGTCTACGCCGCCTATGAAAAGAAGCTCAAGGAGGCCGGTGCTTTCGACTTCGACGACCTCATCTACCAGACGGTCATCCTGCTGTCGGAGCACGAGGACGTGCGGGAGTTCTACCAGAACAAGTACAAATATCTGCTGGTGGACGAGTATCAGGACACCAGTGTGGCTCAGTTCCGGCTCGTGAGCCTGCTCACCGGCCCGGAAAAGAACATCTGCGTCGTGGGCGACGACGACCAGAGCATCTACCGCTTCCGCGGCGCGACCATTGAGAACATCCTCAACTTCGAGCGCATCTATAAAGGTACGAAGACCATCCGACTCGAGCAGAATTACCGCTCTACGTCGAATATCCTGAATGCCGCTAACTGTGTCATCCAGCACAACACCGAGCGCAAGGGCAAGACCCTCTGGACCAAGAACGGCGAGGGCGACAAGGTGCAGGTCTACACCGCCGAGAACGAGCAGGACGAGGCCAGCCATATCGCGGACGTCATCGGCCAGCACCTCAAAGAGGGCGGACATCTGGCCGACCACGCCATCCTCTACCGGATGAATGCCCAGTCGGCCCCCATCGAAAGCTACTTCACCCGTGCGGGCATCCCGCATAAGATCGTGGGCGGCCAGCGCTTCAATGACCGCAAGGAAGTCAAGGACATCCACTCCTATATGTCCATCGTGGCGAACCCCCGGGACGATGTCCGACTCCGCCGTATCATCAACGAGCCTGCGCGCAAAATCGGTGCGACGACCATCGAAGTCATCGCCGACCTTGCTGCCCAGCAGGGCATCAGTATGCTGGATGTCATCTCCCATGCCGACCAGTACGCCAAGCTCAGCCGCGCCATCGCGCCGCTGTTCAAGTTCTGGGACATCTACCAGAAACTGCAGGAATCGCTGGAAACAAAGACGCTGGATGAGTTCGCTTCCGATGTCATTGAGATCACAGGCTACCGCGCCATGCTGGAAGCCGACGCCGCCAAGGGCCACGAGGATGCCGCTGACCGTCTGCAGAACCTCGGTCAGCTGGTCAACAACGTCAAGAGCTACTGCGACCAGCACGGCGAAGAGGCCTCGCTGGAAGGCTATCTGGAAGACATCGCCCTCATCAGCGACATCGACAGCTACAACGAGAGCGCCGACCAGGTGGTGC
>OGZG01001966.1_pt1 | contig 14653 bp, 15 predicted proteins | sample 1576781 | NCBI WGS metagenome assembly OGZG01 (sample SAMEA3541502, study PRJEB24748) | human gut metagenome | biome: human gut; feature: human-associated habitat; material: faeces | place: China | collected 2012 | reverse complement strand
AGTTTCTGCAGAACCATTTGAAATACAATTTCATCTATGATACCCAAGGGTATAATATAAGAAAAAAAGTGGCCAATTGACCAGAAGATGAATTCTTCACAAATTTTTAGGAAAATAGGAGATATTTATGAACTTTGCGTTAAAGCGATCAAGTTTGTGGCTTTTCAAGTTCTATCGGTGTTCGCTTGCCTTAGATATGTCAATGTGATAAACTCATTTACACAAGGAGGTATCGACATGAATACGAGAAGAAAAGAATACGAAGAAATTTACGACTATTCGAATTACGGGTTCCTGTTTTACTACAACAAACGCATAAGTAAGTCCATTCCAATTTCGAAAGAAGATATGAGAAGAATTTCGATTGGTAAAGGTAATGGCGATAAAATATTTGTTGTCTGCAAACCTTGTGATATTTTCATGGATTTCAAATCTGGTCCAGGCGATTTAGAAGGGCAATGGGTTTGTCCTTGCTGTGGAGCTCGAATGCGAGAACGTACAGCATACACACAACTTGATAGAGAGAACGAAGAGTTTATGAATAACATAGAGTCGGATAATGACTTTGATGAATTCTACGATTGATAATTATTAGAGTCCGCACTTAGGCATAAAGTTTTTGTGTGGGCTTTTTTAATTTGGGTTTAGGCTTATGTTTTGGCTTTTATTTTTTTTTGCGCGAAAATTACATGCCCTTTTATGAAGAGAGAGGTAAAATAGGCATTTTTAGAATGCTTACGTTTGCTCTCTCTTTTGCTTTTTGATAGAAAAATGAAAGGAGGTCGCACATTGTTAGAAAACAAATTTCAAGCGAAGCTAATCAAAAAGATTAAAAAGATGTTTTGTGGTTGTATCGTAATGAAAAATGATTCTGGATATATCCAGGGGATTCCAGACTTACTGATCTTGTATAGAAACAAGTGGGCCGCCCTTGAATGTAAAAAGTCGTCAAAAGCAAAACGGCAGCCGAACCAAGAATACTATGTACGAAAAATGGATGAGATGTCTTTTGCGAGATTTATCTCTCCAGAGAATGAGGAGGAAATTTTAAATGATCTTCAACGAACATTCAGACCTTAAAGGGTTGCACGCATTTCTTGGCGCGAGCAAGTACCATTGGTTGAACTACGATGACGCGAAACTCATTTCTAGTTTTAGAGGTCAGTATGCACAGATGCTGGGAACAACTCTGCATGAAATCGCTGCCAATCTGATTCAGTATAATATGAAACTTGCAAAGAATGATAAAAAGATTATTCGTTTTGAATTAGAAAAAGCTGGTGTACCTTCTTACGCTTATGATATCGATTATATTTTCGAGAACCTTGCAAATTATGTGAATGATGCAATTGGTTTTAGATTAAAGCCGGAAGTGACTTTGAAATATTCACAAGTTTGTTTTGGCACAGCGGACGCGATTGATTATAAAGAGAGAGATAAATTTCTCAGAATCCATGATTACAAATCTGGAACCACCCCTGCAAGTATGGATCAGCTGTTAATTTATGCTGGTCTTTTTTATTTGGAGTATAAAGATCGTTTGGGTCTCAGACTTGATGAAATGGAGACAGAACTGAGAATTTATCAGAACAATGATATTATTTATCTCAAACCAACAATCGAGGATATTGCTCCGGTTGTAGACCAGATTGTCTTTAAGTCGAAGTTGATTACTGACTTTAGAGAAAGAGGGGTGTAAGAAGTGGATTTCTTTATGGATGAATTCTTAGAACACTATGGAACGCCTATGCGTTCTGGGAGATACCCTTGGGGATCTGGTAAAGAACCTTATCAGCATAGTAGAGACTTTCTTGCTAGAGTAGAGGCATTGAAAAAAGAGGGACTTAGTGAAGCTGATATCGCTAAAGCTATCGGGTTGACTACGACCCAGTTGCGTGTTCAGAAATCTCTGGCTAAAGATGAGAGACGCTATATTCAGGTAGCGAGAGCAAAATCGTTACGAGAGGACGGCAAAACTCTGGATGAGATTGCTCAGATAATGGGGTTCAATAACGATTCTTCCGTAAGATCTTTATTGAATACTGAGTCGGAAGCACGAATGAATGTCGGCAAAGCTACTGCTAACATCTTGAAAGAGGCGGTTGACTCGAAAGGAATGATAGATGTCGGTGCCGGAGTTGAAAAAGAACTTGGTATTTCTAAAGAGAAGTTAAATCAAGCCTTATATATGCTTGAAAGAGAAGGATATGAAGTGTACGGTGGGGGTGTGCCTCAGGTTACAAACCCCGGCAAGCAAACCAACATCAAAGTATTGTGTCCTCCTGGTACAGAGCATAAGGACATTTATGATTTTGAAAATGTTCATTCTCTTCAGGACTATATTTCGTATGATGGTGGAGATACTTTCAAACCCGCTTTCGTTTATCCTGCAAGCATGGATTCTAAAAGAATGAAGGTTCGCTATGCAGAAGAAGGCGGTGTTGATAAAGATGGTGTCATCGAATTGAGAAGAGGGGTAAAAGATTTAGACCTTGGCAACTCCAATTACGCACAGGTTCGAATTCTTGTTGATGGTACCCATTACATGAAAGGTATGGCTATCTATAACGATGATCTTCCTAAAGGTGTTGATGTCATCTTCAACACAAACAAATCTAAAGGTACACCAATGCTTGGTGATAAAAACAATACAGTTCTTAAACTGATTAAAAACGATCCTGAAAATCCATTCGGTTCTCTTATTAAAGAACATGGTGGACAGAGTTATTACATTGACAAAGATGGTAAGGAGAAACTCTCTCTTATCAATAAGCGCGCAGAAGAAGGGGACTGGGGGTCTTGGTCAGACCATCTGTCTTCTCAGTTCTTATCGAAGCAGCCACTCCCCCTCATCAAGAAGCAGTTAAACATGTCTGCTGCTGATAAGCAAGCTGAATTCGATGAGATCTGTGCGCTTACTAATCCTACTGTAAAGAAGGCCATGTTAAAATCTTTTGCTGATGACTGCGATGCAGCAGCTGTACATCTTAAAGCAGCAGCTCTGCCACGTCAGAAGTATCAGGTTATTCTTCCTATTCCATCTATGAAAGATACCGAAGTATATGCACCTAACTATAAAGATGGTGAACAGGTTGCTTTAGTTCGGTATCCTCATGGTGGTAGATTCGAGATTCCAATCTTAACCGTGAACAATCGACAGAAGGACGCAGTTAAAGTCATCGGTAAGAATCCAATCGATGCCGTTGGTATCAATGGTAAAGTCGCTGCTCAGCTTTCTGGTGCAGACTTTGACGGCGATACTGTAATGGTTATCCCTACTGGTAAGAATGTTAAGATTGCGGCCGAGCCTCCGCTTAAGGGGTTGGAAGGATTTGATCCTAAGCTGAAATACGGTGGAAAACCGGAGGGCACATTCAAAGTGATGAAGAATACTCAGACTGAAATGGGTAAGGTTTCTAATCTGATTACAGATATGACTTTGAAAGGTGCCAACCAGGAAGAGATTGCAAAGGCTGTTCGGCACTCTATGGTTGTTATCGATGCAGAGAAACACAAGCTTGATTATAAGCAGAGTGAGATCGACAATGACATTGCTGCACTCAAAAAGAAATGGCAAGGCAGCTATGACAAAGATGGTAGATACCACGAAGGTGCTGCTACTCTGATCTCCCGTTCTTCCTCTGAAACGCAGGTACTTAAGAGGAAGGGGTCCCCTATCATAGATAAGAAGACGGGGGAGCAGTCTTGGAAAGAAGTGTATGAAGAATATGTTGACCCCAAAACAGGAAAGACAAAAGTTCGTACACAGAAAAGTACAAAGATGGCAGAGGTTAAGGATGCACATGAACTGTCCTCTGGTACCGCACAGGAGGAGCTCTATGCGGACTATGCCAACAGAGTAAAGGCGCTTGCTAATAAAGCTCGTAAAGAGATGGTATCTACGGGTAGAATACAGTATTCCTCTGCTGCTAAGGCCAAATACTTAGCAGAGACTCAATCCCTAGAGTCAAAGCTGAACCTGGCACTCAAGAATGCTCCTAGAGAGCGTATAGCCCAGGTTATAGCCAATGCAGAAGTACGGGCCAAGAAACAAGAAAACCCCGAGATAAGTAAAGGAGAGCTTAAAAAAGCGAGTCAGCAAGCTCTAAGTAAAGCCAGAGCTGCGGTTGATGCGAAACGCACACCTATCAAGCTGGATGATAGAGAATGGGAAGCTATCCAAGCCGGCGCAATTTCTGAAAACAAACTGAGTCAAATTATAAATCATGTTGATTCAGACGAACTTAGACAAAGAGCAACGCCAAGAACAACGACAACGATGAGTCAAGCTAAAGTAGCTAGAATGAAAGCTTATCAAAATTCTGGTTATACAACTTCTCAGATTGCTGAAATGCTTGGCGTTTCTTCTTCTACTGTTAGCAAATATTTAAGAGGAAAGGAGTGATTGTATCGTGAGTAGAAGATGTGCATTAACAACGTTTGACAATCCATACAATCCTTTTGAGAACTTTGACTCTTGGTATTTGTATGATATGACAATGGGTTACAATTGTAGCTCCTATCTGGCTAGAATCGCACGAACTTCGGATCAGTTTACTGATGAAGAGAACGAAATCGAGATTGAAAGAGCAATTGACGAAATCTTAAAGTACGATTTCAGCGGAATTTATCGAAAAGTCGTCAATAACGAATCAAAAACGCATCCAGAAATGGATAAAGTGTCCTAAATTCGTTTAAGAACGATTTAAAACACAAGAAACTTCGATAAATCGGTATAGATAATGATGAAACCGTGGGGGAGGGGTCTCCAAAATGACACCCCCTATGGCATCGCGGCGGTCTTCAAAAATTCCCCGGAGGATATTTTCTGGAGATATTACTTTGTTTCCATAGAGCCTTTATGAGCTTACGAGTTACATCCTACACTTTTTTCTCCTTTCGGTGATGAATGGGATGGCTGGCTTACTTGTAGGCTCCTAAAGGCTCTATGGAAAGTATGAGAAAAGTGATATTATTCTATGTCGATTCTGTCGAAAAAGAAACAGAATCTGAACGAGAGGAGGCAGTAGCAGTGGCCAAAGTAAAAGCTAAGGATTCGAAAGGAGCTCTAAGACCAGCTTTAACGCCGGAGGCTAGAGAGAATCAAATGATTTCATTGGCCGTAGACCTTGCAGAGAAACAGTTGCGAGAAGGAACTGCTTCATCTCAGGTTATTACTCATTTTCTGAAGCTCGGTTCGAGTAAAGAAAAACTGGAAAAGGAAATACTCGAAAAGCAAAAAGAAATGATTACAGCAAAAACAGAATCGCTGCAATCCGCAAAGAGAGTAGAGGAATTGTATTCTGATGCCATGAATGCGTTCAGGAGATATAGCGGTAATGGTGGTGATGTCAATGATGACTATGAAGGCTATTAGGACATATACAGAATTGGCAAAACTCCCAACGTACGAAGAACGGTTTGCATATTTGCGATTGGACGGTACTGTTTGTGATGAAACTTTTGGCAACGATCGATATTTGAATCAGATACTATACAAATCTCCTCGATGGAGAAAAGTTAGGAGAGAAGTTATTATTCGCGATAACGGATGTGACCTTGGCGTAGAAGGTTATGAGATTCGTGGGAGAATTATTGTTCATCACATGAATCCAATAACCTTGGATGACATTATCCATGAGCGAGATTCCGTTTTCAATCCAGAGTATTTGATTTGTACTGTACATAACACACATAATGCGATTCATTACGGCGATGAAAGTTTGTTAGTTACAGCACCAATCGAACGAGCCAAAAACGATACTTGTCCATGGAGAAAATGAAGGAGGAAATACAATGGGCGAACAGGAAAGCATTCTAATCTCAATTAAGAAGCTCCTTGGCATTGACGCATTTTATGAAGCCTTCGATACGGATGTTATCATTCACATCAATACTGTGTTTGCAATTCTAACACAGTTAGGCTATGGTCCTCCAGAAGGATTTTCCATCAAAGACAAATCTGCATGTTGGACTGATTTCATTCCGGAGGAGAATAGAATTGAAGCAGTGAAGACTTACATGTATATGAAAGTTAAGCTAATCTTCGATCCTCCGTCAAGCGCAGCCGTAATTGAAGCTTACAAACAAAATATTGCTGAATTCGAATGGCGGATTAACGTAGCTGCTGAATCTGCAAAATCTTAGGAGAGGAGGTAAATTCAAAATGGAACAAAATCATTTATCCCATCACGGTATTAAAGGTCAGCGATGGGGCGTCAGACGTTTTCAGTTCAAAGATGGCAAATTATCAATTGCTGGAAGAAAGCGGTATGCCGAGGATGGAACGGAAATAAAAGAAAATTCCAACAACAAGAAGTCTGGCAAATCTAAGAAAAAGGACAGCGCGCCGAATGAACCGACTCAGAAAAAAGATGTCAAAAAAATGAGTGACCAGGAAATTCGCGATGCCATCAGTCGTGCGAAACTGGAAAACGAGTATAAACAATACTTTGGAAGTCCGGAACAGGAGCATAAGGTAAGTGCTGGCAGACAATTTGTAAATCAGGCTGCTAAGAAGATTCTTCTTGAGCCAGCGATTGATGCTGCGGCTAAAGGAGTGCGCACATCCTTAGATAAAGCGGTTACAAATTCTCTGACAAAAAAAGAAGAAAGTGTTCGTAAATTGGCTAAACGCGACATTAGCGAATTAAGTCCAGAACAATTACGCAAGGTTGTGGATTACAAGGACTTGGTGAAGCGATATAACGATCACGATAAACAGGAATCCGCTCAGGAAAAAAGAAGCAAGCAGATGGATTATGAGATGAAAGAAATCAATCTGCAAACGAGAAAAATGGCTATGGAAACAGCGCAAGCAAATCTATATGCAGCCAAAACAGCCGCAGAAAAAGCTGCCAGAGATTTAAATAAAGACAGATCTGCCGAAGAAACTACTGAAGCAGTTCGCAAAGGGCAAGAAGCGGTTCGAAAATTACTTGATCCGCCTTTAGCACTTCCTGAGCCAAAGGATAAAAATAAATAAAGGAGCCACAAATTATGGCATTATCGAATACTGCTGTACCCATTTATTACGGTCAGTTCCGAGACGCCGTAATTCGTGGGGAAACACCCGTTAACAGGGAAATTGCTATGGAGATGAGCAGAATAGATGATCTTATTGCAAATCCCGGTGTATATTATGATGATGAGGCAGTTGAGGGATTCGTTGCATATTGCGAGAATGAACTCACTCTGACCGATGGCGCTGACTTACAGCTACTTGATACATTTAAACTTTGGGCTGAAGAAATATTTGGATGGTATTACTTTACACAAAGAAGCGTGTATCAACCCAATCCAGACGGCCATGGCGGACATTATGTAACCAAAACAATTAAACGCCGTTTAGTAAACAAACAGTATTTAATTGTGGCTCGAGGTGCCGCAAAATCTATGTATGCCTCTTGTCTCCAGAGTTATTTCTTAAATGTTGATACTTCAACAACCCATCAGATCACAACAGCTCCGACAATGAAACAGGCGGAAGAAGTATTATCACCAATAAGAACTTCGATTACTCGAGCACGCGGTCCGCTGTTTAAATTTCTTACAGAAGGCTCGCTGCAAAACACTACCGGTTCAAAAGCAAACCGTATGAAACTTTCACCTACAAAAAAAGGGGTTGAAAATTTCCTGACAGGATCGTTGCTGGAAATCAGACCCATGAGTATCAGTAAACTACAGGGGCTGAGAACAAAGATCGCGACTGTCGATGAATGGCTTTCTGGAGACATTAGAGAAGATGTCGTAGGTGCTATCGAACAGGGTGCATCTAAGGTTGATGATTATCTTATCGTTGCTATCAGCTCCGAAGGTACTGTGCGTAATGGTGCAGGTGATACAATCAAAATGGAGTTGATGGACATCTTAAGAGGCGACTATACAAATCCTCATGTTTCGATTTGGTATTATAAACTCGATTCTATGGACGAAGTCGCTTATCCTGAAATGTGGGTAAAAGCAAATCCTAATTTAGGAAAAACCGTTAGCTACGAAACTTATCAGCTTGATGTCGAAAGGGCAGAAAAAGCTCCAGCAGCTCGGAACGATATTTTAGCTAAGCGGTTTGGGATTCCTATGGAGGGATATACTTATTACTTTACATACGAGGAGACACTTCCACATAGACCAAGAACCTATTGGCAAATGCCTTGTTCGCTTGGTTGTGACCTTTCTCAGGGGGATGACTTTTGTTCTTTCACTTTCTTGTTCCCACTTTCCAATGGCTGTTTTGGCATTAAAACTCGTAACTACATTACTGAGATGACTCTTATGAAGCTTCCTACTGCAATGAGAATCAAATATGATCAATTCATGAATGAGGGAAGTCTCGTTGTGTTGAGTGGCACAGTTCTTGATATGATGGAAGTTTATGATGACTTGGACAATCATATCGAAGAATGTGGTTATGATGTTCGTTGTGTGGGATATGACCCATATAATGCCAAAGAATTTATTGATCGCTGGGAAAGAGAGAATGGACCATTTGGTACGATAAAGGTACCTCAGGGCGTAAAGACAGAAACAGTTCCTCTTGGGGAATTAAAGAAAATGTCGGAGGAGAGAATGCTTCTTTTCGATGAAGAGCTGATGACTTTTGCAATGGGAAACTGTATCACGTTGGAGGATACAAACGGTAACCGTAAGCTTTTGAAAAAGCGTCGAGAACAGAAAATTGATGCTGTTGCAGCTATGATGGATGCGTATGTTGCATATAAGGCAAATAAAGATGCTTTTGAATGATGGACATTATATAGAAACTCTGCTATGATTACAAGTAATTAGGGGGTGTCGAAAAATGTATTGTTCTAAATGTGGCTATGAAGCTAAAGACGGTGAGAAATTTTGTGTGAAATGTGGTGCAATTTTAAATGACACAACTTCCAAGAAAACAATAAAACTCACATGCGAGGACTGTGGTGGAGAAATGAATATCGAAGCCGGAAGAAATGTTCTTACATGCCCTTATTGTGGTTCAAAGAAGCTAATCGCCGAAAGTGATGAGGTTACAATCGCTCGTATTAACAAGGAAGCCGATGCCGAGCGAATGCGATTTGAAAAAGAGAAAAGAGAATACGAAGAAGAACTTAGGACTAAAAAGAATATAGAAGATACGAAATCTACGGTTACTTTATTTTCCGTTTTCGTAATTATAACAATAGTTATGGTTGCGATTTGTTTAGTTCTTAGTCATTTATAATATTATCAAAGATAAGACTGCGAGTTTTAAATGACTCGTGGTCTTTTTTTATTGTCTGAAAACGGGAGGTGAGACTTCAAAATGGAGTTAAATTTTGGCTCCTGGCTAAAACACAAGTGGAATGCGTTTCTTGATAGAAACCCTTATTCCTACAGAGCAGATGTTGGTCCCGGGTATACATATCGACTAGACCGCCCAAGAATGAGTCGCGGCAATGAGCGTTCTATCATTACTTCGGTTTTTAATCGAGTCGCACTTGATGTAGCGGCTATCAATATCAAACACGTTCGATTGGATGAAAACAGACGGTATACAGAAACAATAGATTCCAGTTTAAATTATTGTTTTGATGTAGAAGCAAATGTTGATCAAACAGGGAGGGCATTCTTTCAGGATGTTGTGGTTTCGATGATGGACGAGGGTGTTGTGGCTATTGTTCCGGTGGATACCGACATTGATCCAGCCATTACGGATTCTTGGAAAATCGAGACATTACGAACCGGTAAAATTTTGGAATGGTATCCTAAACATGTTAAGGTTCGTCTTTATAACGATCACGAAGGCAGAAAAGAGGATGTCTTGTTACCCAAGAGTATGGTGGCTATTATTGAAAATCCATTGTATGCGGTTATTAACGAACCAAACTCCACTTTGCAGCGTTTGATTCGAAAACTGAATTTACTTGACGTTGTGGACGAACAAAGTAGCTCTGGTAAGTTGGATTTAATTATTCAGCTGCCTTATGTGATTAAAACAGAAGCAAGGCGTCAACAGGCGGAAAACCGCCGAAAAGATATAGAACAGCAGCTTTCGGGTTCCAAGTATGGTATTGCCTACACGGATGGTACTGAAAGAATCACGCAGTTAAATCGTTCTGTAGAGAACAACCTTATGAAGCAAGTTGAATACCTAACGAGTATGCTATACAGCCAGTTAGGTATTACCCAGTCGATTTTGGATGGATCTGCAGACGAAAAAACAATGCTGAATTATTATAACAGAACTATCGAACCAATTGTTGCTGCTATCGTTGACGAAATGAAACGAAAGTTTCTAACAAAAACGGCTCGGTCCCAGAAACAATCTATTATGTTCTTTAGGGATCCATTTAAGCTTGTACCCGTTAACGAACTGGCTGAAATTGCAGATAAGTTTACTCGAAACGAGATTATGACTTCTAATGAGATCAGACAGATTGTCGGGATGAGACCTTCCAGCGACCCTAACGCAGATGAACTGAGGAACAAGAATCTGAGTGCACCGACTGGCAGTAAAAACAATGCAGGAAATGGCGTAGTCGAAGAAAGCGGTGGAAATGACAACCGCGAAATTAAAGGAGGAACTTCTGAATGAAAAAATATGATTTCAGCGGTTGGGTGACACGTAATGATTTGAAATGCTCTGATGGTAGAACTATCAGAAGAGATGCATTCAAACATAATGACGGTCATGTCGTACCGCTGGTATGGAATCATCAGCACAACGATTCTGAAAATGTTTTAGGTAAGGTGTTGCTGCAGAATCGTGATGAGGGCGTTTATGGTTTGGGTTTCTTTAATGATACCGAACGAGCGCAGAACGTCAAAATGATGGTTGCTCATGGAGACATTGTCGCAATGTCTATCTGGGCTAATCAGTTGACACAAAGGGGCGGAGATGTAATGCACGGCGATATTAAGGAAGTCAGTCTTGTATTGGCTGGAGCTAATCCCGGCGCATATATCGATTGTCCCATTGCTCACAGCGAAGATGTCGAAGATGGTGAGGCAACCATCTATACAGGTGAAGAAATTTCTTTGTATCACTCTGCAAAAGATGATAAGGAAGAGGAGGAAGAGGAAGAAGAGAAAAAATCTGAGGATGAAAAAAAAGAATCCGAAGACAAGAAAAACATTCCTGAGAAAAAAGAAGATAAGGAATCTGTTATCGATATCATCAACACTATGAGCGAAAAACAGCAGAACGCCATGTATATTCTGATTTCTGAATTGATGGCTGAAAAAGAAGAAAAGAAAGAGGAAAATCTCAAGCATTCCGATAAAGGAGGATATGAAACTATGAAGCATAACGTTTTTGACAACAAAGAGAATAACGATGTAGATGTACTGAGCCATTCTGCACAGGTTGAAATTTTGAATATTGCTAAGTCTTCGTCTGTTGGCAGCCTGAAAACAGCAATGGCTATTTATGCTGACGAACATAATAACGAATTGAAACACGGTATTGATGATATCGAAAAATTATTCCCTGATTTTAAAGATGTTCATCCTGGTGCGCCCGAATTGCTGGAAAGAGACCAGTCTTGGATTGGCACTATGATGAATAAGGTTAGAAAATCCCCTATCAGCCGTATTCGTACAAGACAGGCAGATGCTCGTGCTGAAGAAATCAGAGCGAAAGGCTACAATAACAGAACCGACAAGAAAACAGTTTCTAAGAATCTGAAACTGATTATGAGAACAACAGATCCTCAGACAGTATACCGCAGAGACGAACTGCATAGAGATGACGTCACTGACATTACAGATTTTGATGTAGTTGCATACCAGAAAACTGTTATGAGACATAATCTGGAAGAAGATGTTGCTCTGGCTGCACTGATTGGCGACGGTCGTGAAGATACAGATAAAGATAAAATTCATGAAAATCACATTCGTTCTGTATGGAATGATGATGAGCTGTATACGATCCACTATGATGTAGACATTTCTGCAATGGAAAAGAAGCTGCAGGGTACCAACACAAATGCGAACTTTGGTGAAGAGTATATCTATGCCGAGGCTGTTGTTGCTGCTGCATTGTATTCCAGAGAACAGTATAAGGGCAAAGGCACACCTGATTTCTACTGCGATCCTCACGTTCTGAATGTAATGCTTCTGGCTCGTGATATGAATGGTAGAAGAATCTATGATTCCAAAAGCGACCTGGCAAAAGCATTGAATGTAGGCTCCATCGAAACTGTTGAACAGATGGCGGGTAAAACAAGAACAACAGACACCGGCGACACAAAGAAACTGCTGGGCATTTTCGTTCACATGGGTAACTATCAGTTCGGCTGCACAAAGGGCGGCGAAATCACAAACTTTGATGATTTCGATATCGATTTCAATAAATACAAATATCTGATGGAAACACGTCTGTCTGGTGCACTGACAGAAATCAAGTCTGCTATTGCTCTGGAAATTCCCGTTGCAAAAGCCGCAGCCGATCACGAAATTACTGAATAAGGGAGAAAAGTCAAAATGGGGAAATTCTATGGGAGAATCGGTTACGCTGAAACTGTAGAAGAACCAGAGGGTTCTGGAATCTGGATCCCCAAAATTACGGAACGATTTTACTATGGTGAAATTGGTAGAAGTAGTCGAAGGTTACAATCTACAGGACAGCTTAATGATGATATCATCATCTCTAATGAAATCAGTATTATAGCCGACAAGTTTGCATATGAAAATTTCTATGCAATGAAATATGTAGAATATTCGGGTGCTAAATGGAAGATTACAAATGTCGAAGTTCAGCACCCTCGACTTATTCTAACGACTGGAGGTATTTACAATGGGTGATAGAATCCTCTTGCAGAAAAAACTGGAGGGGATTCTTGGTTCGAGAGAAGCGTATTATCAACCTCCAGATTCTATCAAGATGCGTTATCCTGCTATTCGCTATAATCGCAAAGATATCGATGCCAAATACGCAAATAATAAAATTTATTCTAGCATGACCGCATATGAAATCGTCTTGATAGACGCAAATCCAGACAGTGTATTTATTCAGAAAATTATGGAACTTCCGTTCTGTAGTTATGATAGACATTACACTGCGGAAAATCTGAATCACGAAGTTTTTACTCTATACTATTAAGGAGCTTCCTGTATAATAAAAAATGTGGATGTTGAAAATTGAAAATACCTCAGAGTACAATAAGACTACTGACTGGCAGGTTAGTAAAAATCTTATTGAACAGAGAGGTATCTACAATGAAGTCTAACACACAGAACGCAAAAATTGAAGCTATTACAGAAAAAACTTTGGTACTCGGAATCGATGTCGGAAGTGAAACGCATTATGCCAGAGCTTTTGATTACAGAGGAGTCGAGTATTCGAAGAAACCATTCAAATTTAGTAACACGGAAGCAGGATTCGTGACATTTAAGGCATGGGTTCTGGATATCAAAGAAAAGCATGGGAAGGATAAGGTGATTCCAGGGATGGAACCAACTGGTCATTACTGGTTTAATCTTGGAAAGTTTCTTCAAGATAATGAAATGAAACCGGTTCTTGTAAATCCTCACCATGTGAAGAAATCAAAAGAACTCGACGACAATCATCCGACAAAGAATGATCGTAAGGATCCAAAAGTCATTGCAGGATTAGTTAGAGAGGGACGATACATGATCCCATACCTGCCAGACGGTGTTTATGCTGATCTTAGAACGGCATCAAACATCAGATTTCAATTACAAGCGGAGCTTACACGAATTCAAAATAGGATTAATCGTTGGTTCAATATATATTTTCCTGAATATAAGACGGTATACGGTAAGCCGGATGCCAAAAGTGGAATACTGATTCTAAAGGAAGCACCACTCCCAGAAGATATTCTGACGTTGGGTATTGATGGAGTGAACCAGATTTGGCGGGATGCAAAGTTGAGAGCAGTTGGAAAGGCGAGGGCAAAGACCCTGATCGAAGCTGCTGAGCACAGTGTCGGAAGCAAAGAAGGTGCAGTATCTGCAAGAATGGAAATCCGAATGCTTCTGGAGGACTATGAATCCAGAAATATACGTCTTCAGGAAGTGATGGGTCTGATTGAAGGATTGGTAAATCAGATTCCAATGGCTGAAAAGCTGTTGGAAATCAAAGGTGTAGGAATCAAGACAGTGTCTGGATTTCTTGCAGAGGTAGGCGACATCAGACGCTTTAATGACCCGAAAGAACTGCAGAAACTTGCAGGTTTAGCACTGGTTGAAAATAGTTCTGGAAAACACAAGGGCAAGACAACAATAAGCAGACGAGGTCGAAAGAGACTTAGATACCTGCTCTTCGAGGTTGCAATGTCGCTTGTAGCGAAGAACCCAGAATTTAGGGAACTCCATAATTACTACACAACTAGAAGGCTAAATCCATTAAAGAAGATGCAGTCACTTATGGCAATAGCAGCGAAGCTGCTTCGTGTTTTTTATGCCATACTGACAAAAGGCGTGGGCTATGATCCCAAGAAGATGGTCAATGACATCAGGAGACCGGCGGCTTATGCGCAGGCTGCGTAAGAAAAACAAGTAACTATAGTGGAGGCTGTCATCTGGGCAGCCACCGAATAAGCAGAATGTAACAGATAACGTCCACTGAACACAGTGCTGGAACAGGAAGCGAGTCAGTAATCAATAATACAAAGAATGAGCCAGTAGTCGGCAGGAATATTTTCCATGGGGCATGACCCCGTTAGGGAGC
>OGZG01001953.1_pt1 | contig 14705 bp, 6 predicted proteins | sample 1576781 | NCBI WGS metagenome assembly OGZG01 (sample SAMEA3541502, study PRJEB24748) | human gut metagenome | biome: human gut; feature: human-associated habitat; material: faeces | place: China | collected 2012 | reverse complement strand
GGAACGATCCGGACTCACGTATCTATAAATTGCTTGCTTCGGTGCGTGAACGTGGTATGCGACTGGCTTTCCGTATCAATGTAGACAGCCGCGACCAAGGACAGAACACACCTCTTTATGTAAAGGAAGCCGGTGCGAAAGGTTTTCAAGATCCTAATAATCCCCAAATATGGTCGCCTTATCCTGACGATGCCGTGTTTCAACAGAAATACGAAAAGTTTCTTCAAGCCTTTGCTGTTGCTTTTGACGATCCCGATAAAGTAGATTTTATTGATGCTTATGGGCTTGGTAAATGGGGAGAAGCACATGGCGTGAAGTATAATAACTACTCAAATAAAGTAGAAGTATTCGAATGGATTACCGATACCTATGCAAAAGCTTTCAAACGTGTACCATTGGTGATAAACTACCATCGTTTGGTGGGAGATACCATCAGCTGGGCAGAACCACACCCTGATAGTAAAAGATTGCTCGAAAGAGCCATTGCCAAAGGATACACCATTCGTCACGACGCTTTTGGCATGACTGGTTACTACGAACAGTGGGAAAAAGATTTTGCCCGTGCTTACCGCTTTCGCTTGCCCATCATTATGGAGGGAGGATGGATTACCGGAGCGCACCACCGTTACTGGATTGATCCTAGTGGCAAGTATCGCCAGGGGCATTCGGAAGATGTGCGCTGGGGCGAGTACGAAGAAAGCCGTAATGCCCATGTCAATATGATGGATCTTCGCATTGGTGATGAAGTAGCCTCGTGGTTTAATAGCTCTTTCGATTTGGTGAAGCGTTTCGAACGTGAGGGAGGATACCGGCTCTATCCCACAGAGGTCAGTTTTGTAAATAAAGCCCGTTCAGGCGAGCGTGTGAGCGTGCAACACAATTGGCGCAATCTGGGTTGGGGATACTGTCCTACCAATATTCCTCAATGGAAAGGAAAATATAAAGTCTGCATCGCTTTGATGGATGACAATCATAACATTGTGAAAAAACAGCTTGCAGATGAGGCTGATCTCTCAACTTGGGTACAAGGGCGTGATGGTCATTATACCACAACTGTCAAATTGGATGGACTTCAAAAGGGAAACTACACTTGGCTTATTGGTTTGGTTGATACAACCAAAGCATGCCAGCCGGGCTTGAAAATGGCGGTCGACAAGAATCTTCTATTTGAGGGATGGTGCAAAGTCGGTAAACTTAAAATCAACAATTAACTGGTAGATTACTCATAAATCGTTATGCAATAAATATTAATTATTAATCTTATATTATGAATCGAAAAACAATCACAACTACGGTGGTAAGCTTGGCAAAAGCTTTCTGTTTGGCTGGACTACTGTCTGTGCCCGCTTATTCTAGTGCGTCGACTGTTTCGTTCGAAAAGGTAAATGGGATGTATATCCTTAAAGCCGAAGATTCGACAGTGAAACAAGTGTTCGACTACATTGAAAAACATAGCCAATATGTTTTTGTCTATGATCAACCTGTAAAAGATCGTCTCAACAACAAAGTGAACATCGAGTTGAAAGGAAAGTCGATCGATGCTATTTTGACGGAAGTATGTCGGCTAGCCGATTTGAAATATACCATTCAGAACCGTCAAGTAACCATCACTGCTAATCCTTCTAAAAAGGCTACTACTCAAGTGAAAAAGGCGAAGCGCATCTCTGGTCAGGTAGTCGATGCAACTGATCTTCCGATGATTGGTGCTACGGTTCGTGTGAAAGGTAGTGATGCAGCTACTATCACCGACCTTGATGGTAAGTTTCAGATAGACGTTCCCGAGGGTAGCGAATTGCTCATTAGCTATGTGGGCTTTGTGGATAAAATCGTGCGGATAGATAGCAAAAATATGTATGCCATAGTAATGGAAGAAGCTAGCAGAGCGCTCAACGAAGTAGTTGTTATCGGTTACGGTGTGGTAAAGAAGAAAGACCTTACCGGTGCGGTGGCAGCCGTGAAGGGAGAAGAGCTGGTGAACAAGCGTACAGCCATGCTTTCCAATGCATTGCAAGGATCACTCTCTGGTGTGATGGTGACGCGTAATAGCTCTGCTCCCGGTGCAGGAGCCGCCTCTATTCGTGTGCGTGGTATTACCACTATGGGTGAATCGAGCCCGTTAGTGATTGTAGACGGTGTGCAGAGTTCGCTCGACTATGTGAATTCTAATGATGTAGAGAGCATATCTGTATTGAAAGATGCTGCGGCTGCCAGTATCTATGGTTCGAAAGCTGCTGCTGGTGTTATCTTAGTTACTACCAAGCGCGGTAACGATACCGGTAAAATCAATCTGAAATATAATGCTGAATTTGGTTGGGAAATTCCTACTAAACAACCTAGTATGGTGGGAGTCACTCGCTACTTGGAGATGAGCAACGAGTTGAAATACAACGATAACCCTACTGGTGGTTTTTTCCAAGAATATACGGCTGACAAAACCAAGAATTGGGTGAAGTATAATGCTACTGATCCGAACAACTACCCCATTACCGATTGGACTGATCTGATTTTGAAGTCAAGTGCTCCCCGTATGACTCATACTCTCTCTGTATCAGGCGGTAACAAAGCGGTAAAGTCGGTAGCTACCCTTTCGTATGACGAAGTAGACGGTCTTTATGACGGTCGTGGTTTCCAACGCTACATGTTCCGTTCGAACAACGACTTTAATATCAATGATAAACTTAGTGCTCAAATAGACGTAAATATCCGTCATGCTAAGAGTACTGCCACAAACTATGACCCTTTTGATACCATGCGTAAAATGCCCGCCATTTACCCCGCAACCTGGGATGATGGTCGTTTAGCTTCGGGTAAGAGTGGTGCAAATCCTTATGGATTGCTTGTAGCCGGTGGTAATTCGGTAGCTCACAGTACGCAGGTGGCAGGTAAAGGTTCGCTAACCTTCAAGCCTATCAAGGGGCTAAGCATCTCGGGTATCGTATCTCCTTTTATCAACTATCAAAAGAAGAAAGCGTTTAAAAAATCATGTGGATACACCTTGCCCGATGATCCCGAAACCTTTGGCGGTTATTTCGACTCCGGGAGCACTTGGACTACCAATTCGCTCACAGAAACTCGTAACGATGATTATAATGTCACTAGCCAGGCAATTGCCAACTATATGGGAACCTTTGGCAGTCATAATCTCACAGTAATGGCCGGTTTCGAAAACTACTATATGAAGAGCGAAAGTCTCGGTGCTGCGCGCGATAAATATGAACTGACCGGTTATCCTTACCTCAATATCGGTTCGGAAGATTTCCAAACCAATAGCGGTACAGGTTCAGAGTATACTTCAAACTCTGTTTTTGGCCGTGTTATTTATTCGTATGCCGATCGTTACCTGTTCCAGGCTAACGTGCGTCACGATGGTAGTTCACGTTTTGCCAAAGGTTATCGTTGGGGTACTTTCCCTTCATTTTCAGCTGGTTGGGTAGCGAGTGAAGAGAAGTTCATGAAGAACCTCAAATGGGATTGGCTTTCATTCTTGAAGTTGCGTGGTTCATGGGGTATGTTAGGTAACGAACGTATCGGCAGCAACTACTTCCCCTACATTGCTTTGATGAGTTTTGGTAATTCACTTTTCTATATGGCTGATGGAAGTGTAGTTTCTGATAAAACTGCTCGTCCTGCTGTGTTGGCTGTAGAAGATATTACTTGGGAAACGACTACCAGTACTGACTTAGGTCTGGATGTCAACTTTTTGAACAACCGTCTGCAGTTTCATTTCGATTACTATTGGAAAGAGACCAAGGACATGTTGCTGAATATCGAAATCCCTTATTTTATGGGATATAACAACCCTAGTACGAATGCAGGTAAGATGTCCACTCATGGTTATGATATTGAAGTGGCATGGAACGACCAGATAGGAGATTTTAAGTATGGTGTAAATGTGAATTTCTCCGACTTCCTTTCAAAGATTGATTATATGAATGATGGTGAGCAAATCAGTGGTGGTAAGATTAAACGTGCCGGCGTGCTCTTCAATGAATTCTATGGTTATGTGTGCGAGGGCATCTATCAAACTCAAGAAGAAGTGAACAACTCGGCTCGCACTAGTACTACCGTTACAGTTGGTGACTTGAAGTATCGTGACATCAGTGGTCCCGATGGTGTACCCGATGGCGTAATCAGTCCCGAATACGACCGTGTACCTTTGGGTAACTCACTGCCTCGTTTCCAGTATGGTGGTAGCCTTAACGCTTCGTACAAAGGCATTGACTTCAGTCTTGCTTTCCAAGGCATCGGCAAGCAAAATTCTTACCTCTCTACTTCTATGGTACAACCTTTGCGTGATAACTATGGTAACGTACCAGCCATTCTCGAGGGTAAATATTGGAGTCCTTTCAATACTACTGAAGAGAATTTAGCAGCCAAGTATCCCCGCCTTTCGAATGTGTCGAAGAGCAATAACTATGCTACCTCTAACTTCTGGATGTTCAACGGTTCATACTTCCGTTTGAAGAATATCACATTAGGCTATACCCTGCCTAAGAGTTGGACACAAAAAGCCGGTATAAACCGTGCCCGCTTCTATGTGAGTGGTAGTGACCTCTTCTGTTTGAGCAATTTCCCTAGTGGTTGGGATCCTGAAATGGGTACATCGGATTATCCTATTACCACCTCTTTAGTAATGGGCATACAAGTTAACTTTTAAATAAATAGGAATAGAATATGAAAACAAAGATATTATTAGCCGGAATGTGCCTGAGTCTTGCTGCTTGCGAGAGCATGGACTTGGTACCCAAATCACAAGGTAATACCGAGTCTTGGTACACATCCGAAACAGAATTGCGTTTGGCTTCCAATGATTTCTATATTTTAGGTTATTGGCAAGAACCTCTTAGCTCATCCGAACAATGGTCGGACAACACAACCTATCGTCAGACGAACCGTAACCCGGGAAGTGGTGGAACCGTGCTTGATGGAACCCTGAACGGCCAGCAGTATGAAGTATATGCTTTGTGGCAGCAATCATTCAAACTTATTGCCCGCACCAACACAATGCTCGAAAATATTCACAAGGCAAAGGGTGCTGTGACCGAGGAAGTTTATAATCGTTATGCCGGTGAGGCTTATTTCTGTCGTGCCTGCAAATATGCTGAACTGATCTTCTTTTATGGTGATGTGCCCTATCAGGAAGAGACTATAACCATTTCCGAAGCTTTGCAACGTGGTCGCAGACCTAAAGCGGAAGTGATTCCTTTGGTGTATGCTGATTTCGATAAAGCCATTGCCGGTTTGCCTGAAAGCTATGGAAAAGACGAAAATATCCATCCTACCAAAGGAGCAGCCCTGGCTATGAAAGCGCGCTTTGCCCTCTATATGGGTGATTATGAGATAGCTGCACAAGCCGCCAAAGCTTGTATGGATCTTAAACTCTATTCTTTGGAACCTGACTATGCTAAACTTTTCAAGCAGAGCACCAAACTGAATGACGAGAAAGTGTTCGTGATACCTCGCTCCATTGAAAACGAAGTGATGCTCGATTCCTGGATTGTGAAGAACGGTCTTCCTCGTAATGCCGGAGGATATGGCTCATACAATCCCTCATGGGACCTCTTGGCCTCATATCTCTGTACTGACGGGCTACCTATTGACGAATCACCGTTGTTTGATCCTCGCAAGCCTTTCAAGAACCGTGACCCGCGTTGTACAATGACCATCGTTGAATTCAATACCGAGCACTGTGGTTTCGAATACGACCCCAGTCCTGCAGCTAAAACTGTAATGAACTATACCACAGGTAAGACACAAAGCAACCAAGATACCCGTATCGTGAATCAATATAGTTCATATACAGGATTGTTGTGGAAGAAAGGTATTGATGCTACGTGGACAGTAGACCAAAAGGTAGAACAAGACTATATCATAATGCGCTATGCTGACGTACTGTTGATTTATGCTGAAGCCATGATAGAACAGAACCTGATTGACGACAGCGTGCTGAAAGCCATTAATATGGTACGTGCTCGTGCTTATGGTGTGAATGTAACAGCTACTGATAGTTATCCTGCCGTGACCACTACCAACCAAACCGAACTGCGACGTGCCCTGCGTATAGAGCGCCGCATGGAGTTTGCTATGGAGAACCAACGCCTGCAAGACTTGATGCGTTGGAAATTGGCAGGAAAAGCATTGAATGGTTACAATTACATCATGCTTATTGACCCCACAGAATTGCTGAACAATATCGTGAACAAGAACCTCTGGTTCTGGGGAATGACTCCGCAAATCGACGAAGATGGTTTAGCAGACTTTGCAGCTCTCTTTAATGCCGGTTATTGTTCGCAGGGTGCTAAACGCATCTTCCCCGAACGCGAATATTTGTGGCCGCTGCCTACACATGATGTGGAGTTGTGTCCCAACTTGTTACCCAACAATCCGGGTTATTAATCCTATAAACTATTACGAACATGAAGACAATGCATTTATATAGAAACCTTGGAATGGTGGCTGTGGGAATGATGAGCATGCTTGCCACCTCGTGCGAAGAGGAGATAGACAATACTGCCTCACGCAACCAGTCGGAGATTGAGTTGACTCCTTCGGGCGAATATATTAAGCTCGATGAAAGTAAACCCAACGAGACAGCTTTTACGCTGAAGTGGAGCACCGCTCACAATTTTGGTGAAGATTATATCACAACTTATAAATATGAGATGCAGCTTATCGGTAGCGATGTTGCAAATATCAAGGAATTTGATGATGATGGTGAATTTCTTCGCTCGTACACCAACAAAGAGATGCAGGATATATTGGTCGATTACTTCGGTCTAACCACCAGTACCATTGGCGAAGTCCTTTTTACTGTTACAGCCAACTTTGAAGGTCCCCGTCTTATGGTGCCCGATATTGCTACTGCAACGGTGAAGTTCAAAACTTATGGCCCCAAACAGTATAAAGCTGATAACCTTTATGTGGGAGGTACTGCCGTAGGCGATGATAATATTAAGATGACGTTGAAAGACGAGACAAACAGAATTTATAGTTACGAAGGAGCTTTGGTTGCCGGTAAGATAAACTTCCCCGTTGACTATGCCGACGAATTGAATGCCATTGGCCCGGAAACCGCCGATGCCCCTATCACCACAGGTGAAATGGCAGGCGTCATATCCGATCGCGCTGAAGCCAATTCGTGGTTAATTCCATCTGCAGCTACCTATCGTATCACTGTGAATATGAGTAAACAGACGGTGAAGATAGTAGAAGCTGGTGCTGTAGTTGAAGCCGATCAGATATTCCTGGCTGGTAGTGCCGTAGGTGGGGAACAGATTGAGATGGCTCAAGTCCTCGAAAATGACCAGATTTATGCTTGGCGTGGTGCACTGAAAGCTGGTAACCTTTACATCCCGCTCACCTTCGAAGGTGAACAAGCGATGGCCATTGTACCGGAAATAGCTGATAGTCATGACATCGAAGATGGTCAATTGTCAACATTCGGACAAGTACTCATTAGCAAAGTGGATAAACAATATTGGACAATTCCGGCCGATGGAACTTACCGCATTGTATTGAATAAGGAGGAGAAATCTATTACCATCTATTCGACCGCTACCGATCTGAAACCACTCACCGTATCGTTCAACAATACCGAACTGGGGAAAAACCCATGGAGTCAGGAAGTCAATGTACTGCACATGTATGGTGGTTTCAATAGTTTTGCTTACGATTCGGGTATTGATGAAGAAACCGGAAAAAGCTTCAAGTACTGTCAAGTGAAGTATAATCTTATTCAGAGTGTTGCCAATCCGAAAGTATTCGTTTATAAAGGTGATGTATTGCCACGTAATGAATATAAGGATAATTATGGGAAGACAAATGCCGGTTGGGTGAACTTCAGCACGCTGCGATATGCTAATAACGGATGGTTCGTTGGTTCTACTGCTGATGCTGTTCGTAATAGCTACAATGGATACACCACAGTAACAGCGGGTAAGATAGAAGGAGCCGTAACAGGTCAGGGCAATAACCGCTATGCTTATTTCCTCATCCCGGAGGGCTGTAACTATGTGGTAGTGGACCTGGAGAACAACACTGTACTCTTTGATATTAAATAAATCCAAAATGAAAGAATAAGAGGTGGAGCTTTTATCACTTCACTTCTTATTCTACCTTTAAATGATAACAATAAACGAGATATATTTTATGAACAAAATAATAAAAAACAGCATCAAGACCTTGTCGATGTGTCTGCTGGCTACTACGTCTTTCATTGGCACTGCTTGTTCAGACGATGATGCCCCTATAACCGATTATAGTTGGAACATTGAAGGCAACACGACCGTCAATATCATGCCCGAACGCTACCAACTGCAGCGTAACCCTATGAGTGGATGGGTCATTTACGCGGGTATTGGAAGTGGTATGATGATGGATTTCTGGGATCTTTATGATAACTTCGAGTCGTCAGAAGGTACTGTGAAGGTATCTGACTATGGCAATACGCTCTACGTACGTGGTCTTTGGAGTAACTTTAATCCTGAAAAAGGCAAATATGTATGGGATGAAAGTGTACAGACCGAACCTGCCAAGCGTTTTCGTATGCTGGTGGAAGGAGCTAAAGAACGAAACTTGAAGCTCGCCTTTACCTTTGTGTGTGATAGTCGTGACAAACATGAAGATGCCTGTCCCGATTATGTAAAAGAGGCCGGTGCTGAAGGATTTACCACTACTACCGGTAGTGTAAACGTATGGACACCTTATCCGGACGATCCCATTTTCCAGAGGGAGTATGAAGAGTTTCTTACTGCTTTTGCAGCCAAATACAATGATCCTGATGTCACTCAATTTGTGAGTGGTTTTGGATTAGGCAAATGGGGCGAGACTCACACCCTGAAATACTCTACAGGTGATGAAGCTCCTAGACAAGCAGTATTTGAATGGATTACAGACGTAATGTCACGCCTTTTCACTAAAGTGCCTATCATGATTAATTATCATCGCTGTTTGCTTAGTGGCAAAGAGTTTAGTGATACCGATACCGATGTAGCTGCCGATATGGTGAAACGTGCCGTAGCTAAAGGCTTCTGTTTGCGTCACGATGCTTTCGGCATGAAGCAATATTATAAGGATTGGGAGCGTGGCATCAGTACTACCTATCATGGTATCGTACCTATTACTATGGAAGGTGGTTGGGTAGAATCATCACACGGTGGTTCTATTGCCGGCGATGGTTACAAGAATTTTGCCGAGGTGCGCCAGGGAGAATATGATGAAGCCAAGGGTGGTTATGTCAACATGATGGACCTCCGCTTTGATACCAACGTGAACAAAGGTGAAACTCATTCTTGGTTCAATACAGCTTTCCATTTGGTGAAGGAGTTTATTGCCGAAGGTGGTTACCGTCTCTATCCCGACCGTCTGTCTATTCCTACTATAGCTCGTAGTGGCAGTAGTGTATCACTTACTCACCGCTGGTCGAACTTGGGTTGGGGTTACTGTCCTACCAATTTGCCGCAGTATGGTGACAAGTACAAACTTGCTATCGCTCTGCTCGATAAGAATACAGAGGAGCCCGTCCGCATCTATATAGAAGACAAAGCAAACATTGCCACTTGGATGAAGGGAGCTCCCAAGACTTACACTACTAATATCAAACTCACTGATGTAGCCGCAGGGAATTACATTTGGGCAGTAGGATTGGTAGATACTACCAAAGAGAACATAGTTTTCCAGTTCTTCTTCCGTAAATCCCATGACAAATGGTTTCTCACGGTAAAGCGCTCCCATGCGCTGTGCGAGAGCCATCCGCTTTCCTGTTTCCGAGGAAACAAAATCTGCCACAATCCGCTCTTTCACAAGTGTGCGCATATCCGCAGTGATCTTCTCCTCTTTTTCCATAGCGTCCATCTGTTCCTGTACGCTTTTTTCTGAAGTAAAATCGTAGCACTCCATGACACGGTGCACCGCAGTACCACGTAACGCTCCACGGTTTACCTGCACTCCCTGACCGCTTACATTCTGATCTGGCGTGATTTTCTCCTGCCTTTGTATAAAGAGAGGAATCGTTGGCGTCACAGGTTCTTCCAAAAATGCCGGAACTGTCTCCTCCTGCTCTGCCTCGAATCTTTCACGCATTGCACGGTGCTTTAATTCGGATACGGAATATTTGTTTTTCCGCAAAATGTCTGTCTGATATGGATAACGCTGCGAAAAGCGCTGTTTTAACTGCCCTACCAGCTGTGTATCCGCCGCTTTGATCTCCTCGATCCGCTCTGTCAGTCCTTCATTTTGCTCTCCCTGATTTTCCACTTCCTGTAAAACAAGTTCTGCTGCTTCCACAACCCGCACCGGATATTTTTCTCCATAAGAAAGCACTGCCGGAAGCACCCAGTCGAGATACCCTGCGGCACTTTCCCTTGTCAGATACGGAATCGCTGTAGTGCCTGTCATTTTCCCGCTGGAATGTGCATGCAATGCTGCCTGCTGCCTGAAAAATTCCAGTTTTTCCGGGGCATCCTTTAATGTTCCGGTGAGAATGAGCTTTTCTTTTGCACGGGTTAAGGCAACGTAAAGTACACGAAGTTCCTCGCCGAGATTTTCCAGATCGATCTGCTTTGCAATCGCCTTCTTTGCAATGGTCGGTGATTTGATACGCTTTTTTCCGTCCATGTAGTCAAGACCAATACCAAGTTCCGGGTGAAGCACCATTTTGCTCCGTGTGTCCTGTTTATTGAAATTTTTGCCCATACCGCTCACGATCACAATTGGGAACTCAAGACCTTTGCTCTTATGGATACTCATGATTCGGACAACATCCTCGTTTTCCCCGACCATGTCTGCCTCACCAAAATCCACATCATATTTTTGCAGTTCATCGATATAACGCACAAAATGAAACAGTCCTTTGTAACTCGTTTTTTCGTAGGCTGCGGCTTTTTCCAAAAGCATGTTTAAATTCGCTGTCCTTCTGTTTCCTGCCGGCATTGCCGCCACATAATGACCGTATCCGGTCTCGCACAGGATGATCTCGATCAGCTCATGGATCGGGGTGTCCGGGACGAGCTGGCGTAATTGCCTGTATTTTTTGTAAAATTCGAGCAATTTCTGGTGAGCGGTCGACTCTATATGATTTTCTGGTTTCTCATCCGCATTTTTTCCCTGCTTCTGATCTGCCTCCGGGTTTGAAATTTCTTTTTGCCCGTCCTCTTCATAAAGTCCTTCTGCCAGTTCGAGCACCGCTTCATGAAAAGGCACACTGCCATCTTCAAGCCTTAACACCGCAAGCTCCTCATCGGTAAGCCCTGCCATCGGCGAGCGGAGCACTGCCGCCATCGGGATATCCTGCCTTGGGTTATCCAAAAGCCTCAGCATGGACAGCACCGTCTGCACTTCCACCGTGGAAAAATATCCGGTGGAAGAAACCGTGTGTGCCGGGATCCCATTCCCGTTCAGCACTTCCACAAGCGAATCCGCCCAGCCGGACAGGCTGCGGAGCAAAATTACTATATCGGAGTAACGTGCCGCCCGAAGTTCTCCGGTCGCCTTATCGGTGACAGGCTGCGTTTTCATCAGGTGTCTGATCTTCTCCGCGACCATTTTTGCTTCTAATGTCTTCTTATCGGAAAAATCTGTGTCCTCCAATAATTCATCATTGCTGTCCGCAAGTAAAATCTCAGGTGTAAATCCATTTATCTGTTTCCCGGAAACTTTTTCATCTTCTGCTGCTTTTTCTCCAGCAGGATTTTCCTGCACTGGCATTGCCGGATAGCTTGCCCCCGGATACAGTGCAGCCTCCGCGTCATACTCCACATTTCCAAGACTCCGCGCCATAATTTTATAAAAAATATCGTTTGTGCAGGTTAAGACTTCCTCTCTACTCCGAAAGTTTTTGTGCAGGTCAATACGCTGCGTGGTGCTCTCTTCCAGCGAATAGGAATCGTATTTTTTCATGAAAAGCTCCGGTCTTGCGAGACGGAACCGGTAAATACTCTGCTTTACATCCCCGACCATGAAAATATTATTTTCCCCACGCTCCTCTCTGGAAATGGAGCGAAGCAGTGTCTCCTGCACTTCGTTGCTGTCCTGATACTCGTCGATCATGATCTCTTCAAAAGTATCCCGGAATTCTTCCGCAGTCTTTTTCGCTTTTTCTGTCTCCTCATCCACAAGGATCTGCAGTGCAAAGTGTTCCACGTCATGAAAATCCACCAGATTTTTCCGGCGTTTTGCAGCTGCGAACTCATCTGCAAACTGTTTTGTGAGGCGGACAACTTCTTCTAACATCGGCTCCGTGCGCTCTAACTGCTCTATCATCATCTCCGGCGAACAGAAAAAATATTGTTTACATAACTTCTTTACTACATCCTTCGCCTGCTCCCTGAGACTTTTTACCAGATCTAATTTATCGGGATCTCCCTCAAAACCTCTGCTGCTCGCAAGTCTGTCGTATTTGATATCGGAAAGCGCCCCGGACAGTTCACAGAAAGATGTTAGTTTTGACAAACTCTCATATTTTTCCAGATCGCTGCGCACCGCTTTCTCATACATATCCGGTCCGTCATCCTGCTGTGTGACCGCAAGCGCCTGCTTTAGGAGCTGTTCGCAGTCTTTTAAGACAAAGCGGATGTTTTGCGTGAGCGGAGCAAGCCATTCTGCACGGTCTAACTCCTCCCTGTTTTCGATGCGGTAGATTCCCACAAAGGAATCCAGCCATTTTTCCGGCCACGGATAACTTCTGGAAAACTCATATAACTGGAGGATCATCTCATTTAATGCTGCATCCGTCCGCCCCGATGCATAGCCCTCCACAAAATTGGAAAATGCTTCCGAAGGCTCTTCATAGTTTTGCTCTAAAACTTTGCCAAGAACATCCTCGCGCAGTAATTTTAACTCACCCTCATCCCCGATACGGAAATTCGGTTCCAGATCGATCTCATGAAAATGATTGCGCACCACATACAGACAGAAGCTGTCGATGGTCGTGATCTGTGCATTGTGGATCAAGGTCAGCTGCCTCAGCAGATGCTCATCCCCCGGCTGTTCATCTAACGCTTTCTCAATCGCATTTCCGATTCGCTCCCGCATCTCTGCCGCTGCCGCATTGGTAAATGTCACGATCAGCAGATGGTCAATATCCACCGGATGATTTTTGTCTGTGATGATTTTCACGATCCGCTCTACTAAAACAGCGGTCTTTCCAGAACCTGCTGCCGCAGATACTAATATATTTCTGTTTCTTAAGTCAATGACCTGCTGCTGCTCTGTGGTCCACGAAACTCCCATATTTCTCACTCCTGTTATTTCTATTCCTGTTTTTCGTTTTCCATACGCTTTAACACCTCGTCCGCACTGTCAAATTTTTCCAGTTTATGATAGGAATATCCCGGCATCCGGGCGTCAAAACCGCAGACTGTGTGGTATGGACAGTAATCGCAGCCACTTTTTCCGTCCAGCGAGTATGGATGGATTGAAATATCCCCGGCAAAGATTTTTTTCCCGGTCTCTTTGATCTTCTCTCTCACATAGTCAGACATCACGGAAAAATCGTAGGTGCTGGCAGCCTTAGAAGTTGCTTTTAAGCTTCCATCCGCCTTTTTTCCAATTGGAATGACCGAAGAATTTCCGGCAAAATCCGAATCCATCGCCTCGTAGATTTCCGGATCATCATTCACCAGACCATTTAATTTCAACTGCTCCAAAACGCTGTTTTTTATCTCTGCCTCTGTCTCATTTCCAAGTCCGTCTACCATCGGATTCTGAATGTGATAGTAGAAGATACCCGCCGGTTCCGCTTTTTTGCCCGGATGGCGTTTTTCCTCTAATTCCAATGCCGCATTCATATAGACCACAAGCTGTAATTGCAGTCCGTGATACAGATTGACGAGTGAAAAACTCGTGTTTCCCGATTTATAATCAATAATCTTCACATAAACTTTATCCGACGTCTCGTAAGTGTCCACACGGTCAATCCTGCCGAGCAGGTTCATTTTTTCCTCATCACTCAGCTGAAAACGGATGGCGTCCAATTTATCTGCCCGCGAAAAGGACACCTCAAAATCACTCGGCGTAAAACGCCCCTTCTGCACCTGGATCGTGAGCGCCCACACCGTGCGCCGGATCGTGTCTTTCATGCGCGACAGCAGATAGCGGTTCTTTGCCTCGTCGAATGCGCCCACATTCGCACAGCCCGCAATCGCGTCATTCATGCTCTCCTCAATCCACGCCTCACGCGTCTGTTCGGGCAGATCGTACCAGGTATACGAAGACCTGCGGATGCGCTCCGCAAAATGCCACAGTGCGTCATGATAGATATTTCCCATATCCACGCCGGCAAACTCCTGCAGTTCCCGCTGCGACAGTCCCAGTCCGTAGGTCATGTAATGCGCAAACGCACACTCCGCAAACTGCTCCAGCCTTGTGACACTGTTCTCCAGTTCCGTGCCGTATAAGGCGCGCGCAACCTCTTTTCCGATCGGCTCTCCGCTGTAACGGTAAAAAGATGCCGCAAGCAGGCGCAGCGCCTTCGCATGATAAGTCTCATCCGAGAGATACCACTTTGCAAGCGCCTCCCAGGTATGTGACTTTTGTTCTGTCCAGAGTCCCTCCAGCAGATAATCGATCCCGCTCTCCGGCGTTAAAATCGCGGACGCCTCCGTCTCCTCCTCCGGCTCACGGATCTTTAGTTCCGGGAACATATTGCAGAGCGTTCCGATCAGATAAGACCGGCGCACTTCGGTAGCTGCTTCACTCAGTGTATGGAG
>OGZG01001950.1_pt1 | contig 14722 bp, 10 predicted proteins | sample 1576781 | NCBI WGS metagenome assembly OGZG01 (sample SAMEA3541502, study PRJEB24748) | human gut metagenome | biome: human gut; feature: human-associated habitat; material: faeces | place: China | collected 2012 | reverse complement strand
TTAGTCCATGGGATTTTTTATTTCTGTTATAGATTTATTATAGAAGAAATCTATAGAGAATTGTGACAGGATAAATAAAACGTTATATCAAGAAAGGATGAATAAGAAGATGAAGATTACATTAAAAGATGGATCTGTAAAAGAGTATGAAAACAATATGTCTGTCATTGATATTGCAAAAGATATCAGTGAAGGACTGGCAAGAGTTGCCTGTGTGGGTGAGGTTGATGGAGAAGTTGTTGACCTTAGAACTGTCATTGACAAAGACTGCGAATTAAATATCTTAACATTTGATTCTGATGAAGGAAAACACGCATTCCGTCATACAGCATCCCATATTTTAGCTCAGGCAGTAAAACGTTTATATCCAGAAACAAAACTTGCAATCGGACCTTCTATCGACAATGGTTTCTACTATGATATGGAGAAAGATACTCCATTTACACAGGAAGACCTTGAGAAGATTGAAAAAGAAATGAAGAAGATCGTCAAAGAAAATCTTGAAATCACAAGCTTTACAAAACCTAGAGATGAAGCGATTGCATTTATGAAAGAAAGAAACGAACCTTATAAAGTAGAATTGATTGAAGATCTTCCAGAAGATTCTGTGATCAGCTTCTATCAGCAGGGTGAATTTGTTGATCTTTGTGCAGGACCTCACTTAATGACTACAAAACCAGTGAAAGCATTCAAACTTACAAGTATTGCAGGTGCTTACTGGCGTGGAGATGAGCATAATCAAATGCTTACAAGAATCTATGGTACTGCATTTACAAAGAAAGCAGAATTAGATGCATACCTTACAATGATGGAAGAGGCTAGAAAGCGTGACCATCGTAAACTTGGAAAAGAACTTGGTCTGTTTATGATGAGAGAAGAAGGACCTGGTTTCCCATTCTTCCTTCCAAAGGGCATGACCTTAAAGAATACCCTGATCGACTACTGGCGTGAGATCCACTTAAGAGAAGGCTATCAGGAAGTTTCTACTCCTGTTATCTTAAGCCGTAAGCTGTGGGAGACCTCCGGTCACTGGGATCATTACAAAGAGAACATGTATACAACCGTTATTGATGACGAAGACTATGCTATTAAGCCAATGAACTGTCCAGGCGGTATGCTGGTATACAAGTCCCAGCCTCGTTCCTACCGCGATCTGCCATTAAGAGTTGGTGAGTTAGGTCTGGTACATCGTCATGAGAAGAGCGGACAGCTTCACGGTCTGATGCGTGTACGCTGCTTCACCCAGGATGATGCACATATCTTCATGACCCAGGATCAGATCACTGACGAGATCAAGGGCGTTACAAGACTGATCAATGAAGTTTACTCTCAGTTTGGATTTGATTATTTCGTAGAGCTTTCTACCAGACCGGAAGATTCCATGGGATCTGATGAAGATTGGGAGATGGCAACAAACGGCCTGAGAAATGCACTGGATGAAATGGGCTTAAAGTACATTGTAAATGAAGGCGACGGCGCATTCTACGGACCTAAGATCGACTTCCACTTAAGAGACTCTATCGGACGTACCTGGCAGTGTGGTACCATTCAGCTTGACTTCCAGCTTCCACAGCGTTTTGAGGCTGAGTATGTAGCAGAAGATGGTACTAAGAAGCGTCCTATTATGATCCACCGTGTATGCTTCGGTTCTATTGAGCGTTTCATCGGTATCCTGATCGAGCATTTCGCTGGCAAGTTCCCAGTATGGCTGGCTCCTGTTCAGGTTAAGGTTATTCCTGTATCAGAAAAGTCCATGGAATATGCCCAGGGTGTGTATGATCAGTTAAAAGCAGCCGGTATCCGTACAGAGTTAGACCGTAAGGATGAGAAGGTTGGATACAAGATCCGTCAGGCTCAGTTAGAGAAAGTTCCGTTCATGCTGGTATTAGGTGAGAAGGAAGCAGCAGAAGGCAAGATCACTGTAAGAAGCCGTGACAAGGGCGACCTTGGTGTTGCTGATCTTAGCACATTTATCGCAGATGTTAAGAAAATGACTGAAACAAGAGAAAAATAATGTTACAGTTCAGCCATGACATCTTCTTGTTTCCATATTCATGAAAACAAGAACTGCAACAAAATAATAAATAAGCTGTTTTAGGCAGCCAATCCCCTGCAGAGACTTTATAACAGGTATAAGGCCCTTGCAGGGGATTTTTTCAATAGTGCTTTAACATTCGGGGAAGGAAAAAATGAAAATTGCAGTGATCGGATATACCGGCTCCGGTAAATCGGTGCTGGCAGCAAAACTGGGCAAGATCCTTGGCTGTCCGGTGCTCCATTTGGACAAACTTCAGTTTGAAGCAGGCTGGAAGGAGCGAAAGGAAGCAGAAGGGAACCGGCTTTGTGAGCAGTTTTTAGAGGAAAATAAAGAGCGTGGCTGGGTCATTGACGGAAATTACGAAAAATTCTGTCAGAAAAGGCGGATGAAAGAAGCAGACCTGATCATTTTTATGGATTATCCAAGATGGATCTGTCTGTGGCAGGCGCTGCGCCGTTATTACAGATACAAAGGCCATACCAGAAAAAGCATGGCAGATGGCTGTATAGAAAAGATGGATAAAGAATTTATCTTATGGATCCTGAAAAATGGACGCAGCCGGGAAAAGAAGGAAGATTATAAACGGGTGGGAGCACAGTATCCGGATAAATTCATCCAGGTGAGAAACCGCCGTCAGCTGCGTGCTACAGTGATCCGCCTTTTGCAGCTGCAAAATGAAAAAGGGCTTTACGCGGGAACCGGGAGCAGAAAAAGGTGAAAAAAGAGGAACTTCTCATTGAACGTTTAAAAAAGTACCGGAGATCGGATATGTATCCCTTTCATATGCCGGGACATAAGCGGGCAGAAGGTATAAAACTGTCCTTTCCAGATCCATTTTCTGTGGATATAACAGAAATTGATGGTTTTGACAATCTCCATCATCCAGAAGGAATTTTAAAAGAGTCCATGAAATGGGCATCCAGCCTTTACGGTTCGGACCACACATGGTATCTTGTAAATGGAAGCACCTGCGGGCTGCTGTCGGCCATCAGCGCAGCCGTTCCCCACAGGGGAAAGATATTAGTCAGCCGGAACTGCCATAAGGCGGTGTATCATGGGATCTATTTAAACCATCTGGAAGCAGTTTATGTTTATCCACAGCCAGTTCCCGGATTGGGGATACAGGGCGGAATTTTGCCGGAAGATGTGGAAAACGCATTAAAAAAGGATCCTGATATCCAGACAGTGCTGATCGTGTCACCTACGTATGACGGGATCGTTTCGGATGTGGAAGCCATTGCAAAGATCGTCCATAAAGCAGGTCTTCCGCTGATCGTAGATGAGGCCCATGGTGCTCATTTTGCCTATGGGGATGCGTTTCCAAAGTCAGCCCTTGAACTGGGAGCAGATGCGGTGATCCAGAGTGTGCATAAAACACTGCCAAGTCTTACCCAGACAGCGCTGCTCCATGTGAAAAATAACAGGCCGGATGGTGGATGCTATCTGGATGTGAAAAAGGTAGAGCGTTATCTGCAGATCTATCAGAGCAGCAGTCCTTCTTATGTGCTTATGGCGTCCATTGAGAACAGCATTTTTCTCATGGATCAGTATAGAAAAGAAGGTAAAGTGGCTGAATTTGAAGCTGCTTTGCTTAAGATACGAAAAAAACTGGGAAAAATGAAGCCCCTGCGCCTGGTAGAACGGGACCTGAGGGGAAAAGCAGGGATCTTTGATGTGGATATCTCCAAGATCGTAGTTTCAGTAAGAGGGACCGGGCTTACCGGGGAAATGCTTTCTCAGATCTTGAGGGAAAAGTATCACCTGGAAATGGAAATGAGCGGTGCTGATTATGTAACTGCCATTGCAGCTATTGGAGACAGCAAAAAGGGGCTGAAACGTCTGAAAAAGGCATTACTTGAAATTGACAAAGAACTGAAAAAAAATGGAAATATCTGCAATGATGATCCTGATGAAAATGTTTACAGCCGTCATGCAAAGCAGGTGATGCCTGTTTTTAAAGCAATGGATGGGGAAAAGGAAGCAGTGCCTTTAAAAGAAAGCTGCGGCCGCATCTGCGGGGAGTTTGCCTATATTTATCCGCCGGGTATCCCGCTGTTAGCGCCGGGAGAGCAGATCACAGAAGAAATACTGAAAACATTACAGGATTATATAGAAAAAAATTTGCCGGTCCAGGGATTGGAAGATACAGACCTTGTCACCATACAGGTAATGGCATTATCAGGTGGCAGGTCCGTTTAAAAAGAAAGAGAAAGATGGAAACATAATGGGAAAGATTTATTATGTAATGGGAAAAAGTGCCTCAGGTAAGGACACCATTTACAAACGTCTGGTAAAGGAACTGCCAGAACTTGGAACAGTCCGCATGTACACCACCAGGCCCATCCGTGATGGGGAAACCAATGGGGTGGAATACATTTTTACCGATGAAAAGCAGCTTCAAACTATGAAAGATGCAGGTAAAGTGATCGAATGCCGCACTTATGATACCATTTATGGACCGTGGAGTTATTTTACGGCAGATGACGGGCAGATCGATCTGGGATCCGGCAGTTATCTGATGATGGGAACATTGGAGTCTTATGAAAAGCTCTGCAGTTATTATGGGGCAGAGGTCATGGTCCCTTTATATATCCATGTGGAAGACGGTGAACGTCTGCAGCGGGCATTAAACAGAGAAAAAACGCAAAAAGTGCCAAAGTATGCGGAAATGTGCCGAAGGTTCTTAGCTGATGAAAAGGACTTTGCAAAAGAACGTCTGGATCAGTGCGGGATCAGAAAACAATATGAAAATACCGGGCTTGAACCGTGTATAGAAGAAATCATAAAGGACATTTTGTGTAACGAAGGAAAGGAGAAACAGATGTTAAAGAAAATTGGATTTATTGGCGTTGGCATTATGGGAAAATCCATGGTGCGCAATCTGATGAAGGCTGGTTATGAGGTTTCTATTTATACCAGAACAAAGTCAAAGGTGGAAGATGTGATCGCAGAAGGCGCTGTATGGTGTGATACAGTGGCAGAGTGCTCCAAAGGCAGAGATGTGGTCATTACCATTGTTGGATATCCTAAGGATGTAGAGGAAGTATATTTCGGGGAAAATGGTATCCTTGAAAATGCAGATAAAGGCACTTATGTGATCGACATGACCACTACAAGCCCGAAGTTGGATCAGCAGATCTATGAGGAAGCAAAGAAGCGGGGGCTTCATGGCTTAGATGCCCCTGTAACCGGCGGTGACAGCGGTGCAAAGGCAGGAACACTGACAATTTTAGTAGGCGGTGATAAAGAGGATTTTGATACCTGTCTGCCTGTATTTGAGGCAATGGGAAAGGCTATCAACTACGAAGGAAAGTCCGGAAACGGACAGCACACCAAGATGTGTAATCAGATCGCCATTGCTGGTGCTTTAGCAGGTGCGTGTGAAGCTATGGTCTATGCAAAGAATGCAGGACTGGACGTAGATGTAATGCTTAAGTCTATTTCTACCGGTGCAGCAGGAAGCGCCCAGATGAATAATGTAGCTTCCAAGGCAGCAAAAGATGACTATGCACCGGGCTTTTTCTTAAAGCATTTTATCAAGGATATGAGCCTTGCAGATGAGGAAGCATCCGAAAGAGGAACCAAATTAGATGTGTTAGAGGATGTTCTTGGAATTTGTAAAAAACTGGAAGAGGAAGGCATGGGAGATCTGGGAACCCAGGCGCTGATCAAGCATTATAAGTGGTAAAATACAGGTGCTCTGTCTGTGCAGAACAGGGTAATATAAGGTAAAAATATTGTAACAGAAAAAATCGACAGATGAAAACAGGACCGTTGTAAATAGACGTAGTAATAGTAAGAAGTTAGCTGCGTTTATGACAGGACGGTCCTGTTTTATTGTTGATGTATGTGTATTATGCACATATAAATATAAAATATGACATAAAAACTATACAAAAGTTCAGAATAACACAACAAAAGTTAGAATAACAAATGGAAAAATGCATAATAAAACTATATAATAACATCATCAGGAGTGAAAAGTTACGGTACATGCTATATGATCTGTAACGAAAACTCCAAAGAACGTGAGAAGCAGTTTTCAGACTGCAAAATTTATTTAAGTCCCGGTGAGACCGGGAACGATGTACCGGGAGGGTACATAGAAAAGGAGAGGTGTATATGAAAAAAAGATTTGCAGCAGCGTCACTGGCAGCCATGATGGTACTGAGTATGACCGCATGTGGAGGCGGAAACACCGCTACTACCGCAGCACCGGCAGAGACCAAGGCAGAGGAAACAACAGCAGCAGAAGCTAAGGAAGAGTCTAAAGAAGAAGCAAAAGAGTCTGAGGCAACCGCTGGGAAAGCTCCGGAAGATTACTCCGGTACCGTAGTTGTATATTCTCCTCATGATGCAGATCCGTTAAATGCAGGTGTGAACCTGTTCATGGAGAAGTATCCAAATGTTAAGGTAGAAGTAGTAGCAGCCGGAACCGGCGAGCTGTGCAACCGTATTGCAGCTGAGTCTGCTAATCCGATCGCTGATGTACTCTGGGGCGGCGGTGCTGACTCACTGGCAGCATTTAAGGATTACTTCGCACCATATGTTTGTGCAAATGATGATGTAATTGCAGAAGAGTACAAAGACCCGGATGACAAGTGGATCGGTGAAAGCCCACTGCCAATGGTACTGTTCTACAATAAAGATCTGATCGAAAAAGACGGAATGACCATTCCGGAGACCTGGGAAGATCTGACAAAGCCTGAGTGGAAGGGCAAAATTGCATACTGCCTGCCATCTAAATCCGGTTCTGCTTACACCCAGTTATGTACTATGATCCTGGGCCATGGCGGCAAGGAAGATGGATGGGATTTCATCAAGAAACTGTATGACAACCTGGATGGAAAGATCGTTGACTCTTCAGGTAAGTGCCACAAGATGGTAGCTGACGGTGAGTTCTATGTAGGTCTTACTCTTGAGAAAGCAGCTGTTCAGTACAAGGATGATCCTTCTGTTGGATTTGTATATCCAAAGGATGGAACCAGTGCAGTTCCGGATGGTGTAGCTCTTGTTAAGGGATGCCCGAATGAAGAAAATGCAAAACTGTTCATCGACTTCGTTACCTCTAAAGAGTGCCAGACAGAGCAGAGCGAGAACTGGGGACGTCGTCCTGTAAGAAGTGATATGGACGTTGCAGATGGACTGGCAAAGCTGAGCGACCTGGTATTAGTTGATTATGACTTTGACTGGGCTGCAAATGAAAAAGAGTCCATTATTGAACACTTCAATGATATTATGGTAGATTAATCTTTCTGAAATGAAAGTAACGGGAAACAAATAATAGAAAGACTGCCTGGCCCTGGCGGGCGGGCAGTCTTTCGCATATATAAGGAATGTAAAAAGTGGGAGTGTCTTCCAGAAAAGCGGTTGCAGAAAGATTTTGAGAGGACATTGAACAAAAAGGAGGACCAGATATATGAGCCATGCAGTGATCATTAAAAATGCCGTGAAAAAATACGGTGATTTTACAGCATTAAACGGAGTAAGCCTGGATATTAAACAGGGAGAATTTTTTACCCTTTTAGGGCCGTCCGGATGCGGAAAAACCACCCTTCTGCGTATGATCGCAGGATTTAATACAGTAGACGGAGGAGAGATCTGTTTTGATGACCGGGTGATCAACAATCTGGAGGCTCATAAAAGAGACATCGGTATGGTCTTCCAGAACTATGCGATTTTCCCACATCTGACAGTGGCTGAAAATGTAGCATACGGCCTGAAAGCGAAAAAGTGTCCAAAGGATCAGATCCCTGGAAAAGTAGAAGAGGCCCTGGAATTGGTGCAGATCGGCAAGTTAAAGGACAGAAAACCAAATGAACTTTCCGGCGGACAGCAGCAGCGAGTCGCTTTAGCAAGAGCTTTCGTTATTGAACCTGGTGTTCTGTTGATGGACGAACCGCTGTCTAACCTGGATGCAAAGCTGCGTGTGCAGATGAGAACGGTTATTAAAAAGCTGCAGCGCAGACTGGGAATTACTACGATTTATGTAACCCATGACCAGGAAGAGGCACTGGCTATTTCCGACCGGATCGCTGTTATGAAGGAAGGAAATATTATGCAGGTGGGAACTCCTGAAGAGATTTATAAAAAGCCGGAAAATACCTTTGTAGCCGGATTTATCGGTGTTTCCAACTTTGTAGAGTGTGATGTTAAGGGAGATGACCCAAATCAGGCAGTGCTGGATATTAAGGGAGAGTGTTCTATTACCTGTACCTTAAAGAAGCCATTTACCGGTAAGGGAATTATTTCCGCAAGACCGGAGCAGCTGTTCTTTGACGATAAAGAGGGACTGCCGGGAACCATTATCATTTCCACTTTCTTAGGTGACTTCATTGAATATGAGATCCTGTTGGATAATGGACAGACCGTACAGTTAAATGAGTATACAAAAGATGTACATGAACTTCGCCCGGATGGACAAAAGGTAAAGGTAAACTTTGACATCCGCGCCGTAGGTGTATATGATGCAGCGACCCAGGAGGTGATCTCATGGTAGGTTCCGGAAAGAAGTTAGACTTCTGGTTCTGGGTGAAAGTGGCAGTTGTGGGATTTATGCTGGTATTTCTGATCTATCCCTTCTGTACCCTGATCACCCGAAGCTTTTTCTCAACCAAGGTAGACGGCTTTACCTTTGAGAACTATATCCGATTTTTCACAAAGAAATATTATTATTCCGCATTGGGAAGAAGTATTTTTGTATCTGTGGTAACAACGATCACCACACTGGTTGTAGGTGTGCCTATTGCCTATGTAATGTCCCGTTATAATGTATGGGGCAAGCAGTTCATCCATATTTTTATCATCATGAGCCTTATGAGCCCGCCATTTATCGGCGCCTACAGCTGGATCATGTTGTTTGGACGTTCTGGTCTGGTGACAAATATGTTTTCCCAGTTTGGTATCCATCTTCCAAGTATTTACGGAAAACTGGGTATCATCCTGGTATTTACTTTTAAGCTGTTCCCTTATGTTTATCTGTATACCTCCGGTGCTATGGGAAGCATCGACTCCAGTCTGGAAGAGGCTGCAGAGAACCTGGGAAGTAACAAGCTTCGCAGACTGTGGACCATTACACTGCCGGTAGTCCTTCCGTCTATTGCAGCCGGTGCCATTATGGTATTTATGACCAGTCTGGCAGACTTTGGTACTCCAATGCTCATCGGCGAAGGTTATATGGTACTTCCTGTTCTTGTATATAATGAGTACATGAGTGAGATCGGCGGAAATGCCCACCTGGCAAGTGCTCTTTCTGTAGTAGTAGTATTCTGTTCTACTACCGTCCTTCTGGTGCAGAAGCATTTTGTTACAAAGAAAAACTATGTAATGACTGCCATGCGTCCGCCAAAGGAAGAGGAACTTCACGGAGTAAAGCGTTTCCTGGCAACATTCCCGGTTATGCTGGTTACATTTATCGGTATCCTTCCTCAGATCGTAGTTATCGTCAGCAGCTTTATCAAGAGCGACTTTACAGGATTTAAGAAGGGATTCAGCCTGGGAAGCTATATTACGATTTTCAACCGTCTATGGACCAATATCCGCAATACCTTTGTATTTTCAACCATTGCCATTATATTTATCATCATTATTGGTATGCTGATCTCCTATATCGTTGTGCGCCAGAAGGGCTTTGCAGGACAGTTAATGGATCTGCTGATCATGTTCCCATTCGTAATTCCAGGCGCAGTTCTTGGTATCAGCCTGATCGTGGCATTTAACAAGGAACCTGTGATCCTTACAGGAACCGCAGTGATCATGATCATTGCCTTTGTTGTACGAAAACTGCCTTATACGGTACGTTCCGGCAGTGCTTTCTTACAGCAGATGGATCCAAGCGTAGAAGAAGCGTCTATCAGTCTTGGAGTATCACCTATGCAGACATTTATCAAGGTGACAGCAAGATTAATGGCACCTGGCGTATTATCCGGTGCGATCTTAAGCTGGATCACCTGTATCAATGAGCTGTCTTCCAGTGTTATGCTTTACGGCGGCAAGACCAGTACCATTTCTGTAGCTATTTATACAGAGGTTGTAAGAAACAGCTTTGGTACAGCGGCAGCGCTGGCATCTATTTTGACCGTAAGTACAGTTATTTCTCTGCTTATCTTCTTAAAGGTAAGTAAGGGTAAGGTATCGATCGTTTAATTTGTTTCATACTGCAACATGAAAACAGTGCCTGCGCCTCTGGCGCAGGCTTTGTAAGTCTATGTATATTGAAAAGATGGGAGGAACACACAAATGGTAAAATTTGGAACTGGCGGCTGGCGTGCGATCATCGGAGAAGAGTTTACCAAGGAAAATATACAGAAGCTGACCTTAGCCATGTGCCTGAAAATGAAGGCAGAACATAAAGATACAAAAAGTGTGGTCATCGGTTATGACCGCCGTTTCCTTTCCAAAGAGGCTGTGATCTGGGCATGTCAGATCCTTGGAAAAGAAGGGATCCATGTACAGTTTGTAAACCGCAGCGCACCAACGCCTTTGTTAATGTTTTATGTGATGAAACATGAACTGGACTATGGAATGATGGTCACAGCCAGTCATAATCCGGCGATCTACAATGGTATCAAGGTGTTTACATATGGCGGAAGGGATGCAGATGAAATCCAGACAAAGGACATTGAAAAATGGCTGTTGGAAGCAGAAAAACTGTATACACCATGTCATGAAGAAGATGGGCAGATGCCGCCGCCAGGTTACACAGAACTGGTGAAACAGGGCATTGTAGAAGAAATCAATCCAATGAATGAATATCTGGATAATATCTTATCTGTGATCAATGTAGATGCGATCAGAAAGAGAGATTTAAGGGTAGCAGTTGATCCCATGTATGGTGTCAGCCTGACGGCTTTAAGCACCATTCTGGCAGTTGCAAGATGTACGGTAGAGACCATTAATGCCCAGCATGATACGCTTTTTGGAGGTAAGATGCCGGCACCGGCACAAGATACCCTTAAAAACCTTCAGAACTATGTGCTGGACCGTTATTGTGATATTGGTATTGCAACGGACGGTGACGCAGACCGGTTAGGTGTTATTGACGATAAGGGACATTATCTTCACGCCAACCAGATCTTAGTTATGCTGTATTATTATCTTCTGAAATATAAGGGCTGGCGAGGCGATGCAGTGCGAAATCTGGCTACGACTCATATGTTGGACAAGGTGGCTGAAAGCTTTGGCCAGAAGTGTTATGAAGTGCCTGTAGGTTTTAAGTATATTTCTGCAAAGATGCAGGAGACAGATGCCATTATTGGCGGTGAGTCTTCCGGTGGCCTTACTGTAAAAGGTCATATCCATGGAAAAGACGGTATCTATGCAGCAAGCCTTCTGGTAGAAATGATCGCAGTGACCGGTAAGAGCCTTTCTGAGATCGTAAAGGATATTGAGGACCAGTACGGTGAGACTCATATGGAAGAGCGCAGCTACCGTTTTACAGCAGAGGAAAAGGCACGTATACAGAAAGTGCTGTTAGAAGAGCAGAAACTGCCGGAACTGCCATTTGAGGTATCCCGTGTTTCTTATCAGGACGGCTGCAAGGTCTACTTTAAAAATGGTGGCTGGGTAAGCGCCAGATTTTCCGGTACAGAGCCGTTACTTCGTATCTTCTGTGAAATGGAAAAAGAGGAAGATGCAGTCCGGGCCTGCGTAGTGTTTGAGAGGTTTTTGGGGCTGTAAAAGTGTGGAAATGGAACTGTTTTTCTGGTATACTGATGGAACGAACAAACCGTCCGCATTAGCGGACAGTAGAGCGCGTCAGCGCGTGTTTGCGAGTCTAAAAAATACAAGGGGCACCGCAGCATGTATACAGGAAAAGCAGACAGAAATGCAGTATATAAAACACATAAATTTTTCAACAGGGAATGCAAAAAAGGGCGTTCCCTGTTCTTTTTATCGGTCATATCTGCAGCTGCAATATTGGCTGGAACAGTTCTTACAGGCTGCAGCCGGGCTGACGATCTGGTGCAGGAACAGGCAGAACCGGAGAACTATGCCCTGACCGTATTTACTGCCCAGGAAAGGAAAGAATGGGAGCCGGTGATCAAGGAATTTGAGGAGCGTACCGGCTGGAATGTAAGGGTAGAAACAGGCTCTGCAAAGGAGATGCTTTCCCAGCTGGAAAAAGAAGAGGCAGACTGGGATGTGGCCTTTGGGGTCAGTGCGGACGCCTTAGAGGAAGGCAAAGAGTACTGGCAAACAGGTAAAGATGCCTGGACAGGGTATTCAGCGGTATCCTTTGTGATTTTATATAATACCAATGTAGTGACCTACAGAGAGCTGCCAACAGGCTGGGACAGCTTGTTAGAACCACGGTGGAAAGGCCGCATGGCAGTGCCGGATCCCCTTAAATCGGATATGGCTGCTTCTGTTCTCACAGAGGCGGCAAAAAACAGTGAAAAAGAAGAATTTCTGGACCTCTTAGCGGAAAATATGCAGTATCAGATGCCGGAGACCTTTAAAGAGGTGGAACAGGGCATTTCTGACGGCCGCTATTCCATTGGCGTTACCTCAGAAGAGGCAGCGAAAGCGATGCTGGCTGCAGGTCAGGACGTAGATTACATTGATCCGGAAGAAGGAGAATGTTTCTTTGAAGACGGAACTGCGATCCGGAAAAGAACCCCAAATCTGGATGCTTCTGAAGCATTTGTAACCTACACTACCTGTGATGATACAAAATGGCTTTTACGGACCCAGCTTTTACGCCAACCGGCAGAAGATGTGGCTGCAGAGAATGACCGGTCAGATGAAGATCTGAAACAGAGATATTCCAGACAGCAGGAAGTTTTAAATATCTGGAAGCTTATTATGGAAGAAAAGTCTGGTTCAGCCCATGAACAGGAACAGTAATAAAGAAGGCAGGGAAAAAGATGAAGATATTAAATAAGCTTTCATTTCATAAAAAGATCTTTCTTGCCTGTCTGCTGACGGCACTGGTGCCTTTATTGTGCTCCAGTGTGGTTATGATCCGGCTGTTTACGGCAGCACTTGACCGGCAGAATTTAGATGAGGGGCGGACTCAGATCACAAAGGCAGAGGCGCGACTGGAAGCAGTTTTTGAAAAATGCGAGGAAGCCTGCAAGACCATTGCCACGGATAAAAAGACAGCCCGGATCATGATCGAAAAAAGTGAAGCAGATCACCAGAGGGAGATGTACTTATCTTTATATCAGGCCACTCAGGAAACCTCCGGCTATGCCCGGTTTTCCATTTATGACGCAGGAGGACATCTGCGCTATACGACGGATACAGAGGGGAAGGAAAAAGACCTGCCTGTATTCTGGGGGCTTTTAAGAAAGGCTTCCAGAACGGATGATATTGTATATTACAGGACTGATCCGGATCTTTCTATTACGGACGGGGACATTCTGCTTCAGGGTGCAAGACCGCTGTATACAGAAGGCGGTGCAAAAACTGGCTATATTGTTTTTGATTTTACAAGGGAAAACCTGGATGATCTTTTAGGGGCAGAGGTGTCATCTGGGGATGTGCTGCTGCTTTTAGATACCCATAAACGGACGGTGTACTGCTCTGGACAGGACAAGAGCCAGGTTCAGACAGGTGACATGATCGAAAAGATACTGGAAAACAGGAAAATGTCCGATGCAGGCCATGACAGGGAACAGTATCTGGTAAGCCATGGAGGAAAAACTGGCTTTTATTTTCTCTTATGCCGCCAGGCGCCTATGAGCCAGCCAGCTGTGCAGACTATGTGGACCGTCAGCCTATGCCTGTCAGCGTTGGGATTATTCCTCTGCCTGGCTGTATCAGGCGTACTTACAGGCAGTATTGCCCGCCCGGTACAGACATTAGATGAAGCTATGGAAAAAGTGAAAAAGGGTGATCTTTCTATCCGTATCCATACCCAGTCCAATGATGAAATGGGACGTCTTACCCGCAGCTTTAACCAGATGACAGAAGATCTGGGCCGGTATCTGGAAGATAAGGTGCAGAGGCAGAAGGACCTGAATGAAACAACATTAAAATTATACCAGACCCAGTTAAATCCCCATTTTCTCTATAACACGCTGGACACCATCAAATGGGAAGCAAGGATCCGCCAGGTGCCACGGATCGCAGTGCTGGCGGAAAATCTGGCGATCATATTGCGAAAAAGCATTTCCAGTAAGCCATTTATCCCTTTAAGAGAGGAACTGGAGACCATTGACAGCTATGTAGAAGTGCAGAAGATCCGCTTTACAGGCCGGTTCTTGTGTGAAAAGGAGATACCGGACCAGTTAGAGGAGTGCCTGGTGCCGAAAATGATCTTACAGCCGTTGGTTGAAAATGCTATTATTCATGGGCTGGAAGGCTGTGAAAATGGATATATCTGTATTTATGCAGGCCGTGAAGGAGATGTTTTAAATATTTCCATTACCGATGACGGCCGTGGCATGAGCCCGGAGATATTGGCCTGGATCAACAGTCCGGAACCGGAGAAGCGGGAAGGACATCTGGGGCTTTATAATATTATGAGGATACTAAAATTATATTATGGAAATGAATATGGCCTGAAGGCAGAAGTGACAGAAGACGGAACAACTGTCACTTTGAGACTGCCGGATGTTCGCTCGGGATCTTTTGGTGCCTGATTTTGTGAGAAGATTTTTTGTCAGTTGTACTCAAATTTCTGAGGCGTACGCGGTGCGTACGTTGATGAAATTTGGGTGCGACTGGCGGAAAATC
>OGZG01001948.1_pt1 | contig 14740 bp, 16 predicted proteins | sample 1576781 | NCBI WGS metagenome assembly OGZG01 (sample SAMEA3541502, study PRJEB24748) | human gut metagenome | biome: human gut; feature: human-associated habitat; material: faeces | place: China | collected 2012 | reverse complement strand
TGCATCTAAACCAGCCCTTTACATTCACATTATTTATCTGTTGTATAAGAAATTATATTTCTCACCCAAATATCAGCTCCTTCAACGGGGTTTACCCATTTACAAGTCACTGCATATTTACTATAAGGCTGTACATAATTAAAGAACAGCTCATGCTTACGGTGATTATACTTCAACGGAAGCTTGCATACTTCAATCAATCTATCATTGAAATAAACCTCCAACTCAGCAACATAATCTTCGGGCACATTCTCACCTTTCAATTCACCTTCAATTACAGCTCCTACACCTTCAAATTCGAAAGTTGGGAAATCAGCAATCCAATTCTCCACTGCCACTTTCTTATCAAGCTTCAAACCTTCGAAACTAATTTCCAGTTGCACTGATTCCGGCTCTTGGAAGTGGATAATCACTTCATCACCTCCAACTTTTCCACCGTTTTTTTCTATCATTTGTAAAGCGTGCTCAAAACTCAATTCACAACCTTTATTAAAGCTCACCGCATTATTAAAAGGAGTATCCGCGACCACAGTCAACTCTTTTCTGAATTTCTCGGGAATGCGATTATACCCAATCATTGTTCCCAAAATTCCCCCGGAAGAAGCCGGATTACAATCAGAATCTTGGCCGGCACGTGTAGAAATATCAATCGTCTTCTCAAAATCACCTTGTCCATAAAGCAATCCTAAAATGATATACGCACCATTTACACAAGTTCCAATATTAGCAGGAACTTCTACACAACTGGGACAATCAATATCGCTACTTCCCCATTTCTTCTCTATTTCTTCCCAACATTTCTTCCAATCCTTTGGATATTGCTTATACCAGTTGATAACATCAGTCATACACTCATAGAAAGTAGTCTCTTGAGGGATAGACTTCAACGCTTCTGTCACAACATACTCAACATCATCGCTCACATAAGCCAAAGAGTACATGGCTGCTACATATACACCACCATACCAGCCATCGCCATACGCCATGATGTGTCCTACACGATCGCAAATTTCAGTAGCACTATTTACCATACCTGGAGCCATGATACCTGCAAAATCCGCTTCAATCTGAAAATCCAGACAATTGGCATGGGGATTATTTTTCCAATGCCCGCTGGCGGGAGGAGTCAAGCCATGAAGAAGATTGTAACGGGCCATCTGATTGGCATGACACAAAGGGTATTCTTTAGCCAAAAAGGCTGTGGCAAAAGAATCGGCCGGAGCATCCAAACCGCATCTTTCAAAAGTCTCCACAAAAGTCAGGTCGACATATACATCGTCATAAAGGCCGCCACCACCATCGTACCATTTTTTAATTTCACCCGGTCCCCAAGGCATCACTATCGAATCCGGAATCATAGTAGACAGATAGCGGAACTCTGTAGGACCTCCATACGTACAGCCGATAACCTGGCCGGCCCAAGCACCTTTTACTTTATCAAACAGAGCATCTTTTGATAGAGTAAGATTCAAATTCTCGTTTTGAGAACCACCACATGAGCATAAAGTTGCCACCAAACAACCACTCAATAAAATTTTTCTAATTTTCATCATATCTATTATTAAGGTCAATTTTTTGTTTTCATCCAATAACGTTCAATCTCTTCCAATGATTTTCCGGTGGTCTCCGGCACCAGTTTCCAAACTATCAGCATGTAGGGAATACACATGGCAGCAAACAGGAAGAATGTTCCGGCGGGGGTAAGATTTTGGAGCATCCAGGGGGTAAGCTGCCCAATCAAGTATGTACCTATCCACAATGCAAAACCGGCAATGGACATGGCCAGTCCACGCACCCGGATTGGATACATTTCGGAAAGCAATACAAACACGACTGCGCAAATGGAAACCGCACAGCAAAACACATAGAACAAAAAGAAAACTAGCAGGAATAGGCTTGAAATGCCCCATGATTCTCCGGCAATAAAATAAAAGCCTATCAATACCAATGAAAGAATCATGCCTGAAACACCGTAATACACCAATTTCTTACGACCCACTTTATCAATAATGGCAAGAGCCAGTACAGTAGTCAGGGTATTGACTAGCCCCACCAACACCTGATAGAACAAGGAATCGCCACCGGAAAGGCCAGCCCCTTCAAAGATGGAAGGACCATAATACAAGACTGCATTCACTCCCATAAACTGTCCGAGGATGGCTATACATACACCAATAATAACGGCTTTCATAATACCCGGCGACAAAAGCAAGGACCACTCTGATTGGGTTTCGGAAGTAAGAACAGACTTCGTTTCGTTCAATTGCACCAACGCTTCTTTGGAAGAGCTGTAAATGTGCTCCAAAATATTGACCGCACGTTCTTCACGATTGCGGACAATCAGCCAACGCGGACTTTCCGGAATAAAAAAGACAATGGCAAAGAACAGCAAAGCAGGCAAAGTCTCCATTCCCAACATTCCTCTCCATACTTCATTCACAAAAATCCAGTTAAACCAGCTATCGGCAGCTCCTGCATGGGTCTCAGCATACATAAGCAACTGATAATTCATTAGATAAGCTCCTAAAAAGCCAATGGTAACCGCTAATTGATAAAGTGATACCAAGCGTCCACGATACTGAGCTACCGACACCTCGGATATATAAAGAGGGGATACAATGGAAACCACACCGATACCTACACCTCCGACAATACGGTAAACCACCAACTGATTGAAATCTGCACATACCGCACAACCGATAGCAGACATGGAAAAGAGTATGGCCGACAGAATCATGGTACGTTTACGACCAAGCTTGTCACTTAAAATACCAGCAAAGAGCACTCCTACAATGGAACCTATCAACGCACAGCCCACATACCACCCTTGCGACATGGTATCTAAATTAAACTGAGCGGTTACCTTGGCAATGGTACCGGAAATGACTGCTGTATCATATCCGAAAAGAAATCCTCCCAAAGCAGCCACAACAGACAAGAAAACTACATAACCAATATTGACCGAAGATTTCATAGTATAAAATTTATCGATTAAATTCAAATTATTCTTTTACAAGTTGCTTATAAACAGTACCGAAGCGATCGGTCACCAGTACTTCTATGCGAGCCTTTTTATCTTTAGGAACAGCCTTAAACAAATGATTGGTAGGAAAAGCATTCACCCAGAGTGCACCCATCTTTTCACGATCGGAAAAAGCTTCTACAGCAGCCGGATCCAAACCTTTACAACGGGTCATCTCACCCATACAAGTACCATTCTCGAACCACTCTACCTTCCACTGCTCATCCCAATTCCAGACATTGGCCAGCACTTCTTCGGGAAACTCTTTCGAACTACCCGGAGCATAAGCCTGAAACTGGTATTCCAGCGGATAATCTACCGCTTTGTAGTGCCACTTCACCTGATTACCATCTACCTCATAAAGTCCAAAGCCTTGGGGGGTACCGTCAGAACAAAGCATGGATTTCCAAAAACCTGCACATACAGCAGCTGTATTGTGTTCCATTAACCGGTCGTTGAACACCACGTTACCGTTCACATGGGTATGTCCGGTAATGAGGTGTGCCTCATGGTCTTTCAGCAAATCATACAGACTATTGGCATTGCTTGTCTCGTCGGGTAGCAAGGCATTGAACTTGATGTCCTTGGTAGTGCTGGAAGGAATATGCATCATTACAAATACCAGATGATCTTTCGGCACCAAAGCCAAATCTTTCTCTATCCATTGCAGTGTACGTTCATCAATGTAACCTATATAACGATAATCCCTATTGATATAAAAACAATTGTCTAGTATAATATAATGTGCCTTTCCACGATTGAAAGAATAATAAATGGGACCAAAATAGTCCTCATAGGTCTTGTATGAATGTTCAAAAGAACGTACACCCATTTCCATATCATGATTTCCTATGATACGGTAAACAGGCAATCCCAGACCGCCAGACACTTGAATGTAATCTGGGTATAAACCAGGAGTATTACCCACAATGTCACCACAATCCAACACGAAGGCATCACGCTCCTTGGCATACTTTTCCATAAAGGCTCGTGCCTTACCTACATAAGAACGATAACTGTCTAAATGCTCCTGACAGCTGACTTGCACATCAGTCTGTACCATAAACACATGCTTCATATCATCTTTCAGATTCCTCTTCAATTCAAAATCATACTTTAAACGGCCTTTCTTAAGCGGGAAAAAGAAAGCGATATGCCCACCACCCTCTTGCGGCAGATAACCTGCAGGCGTGGAAAGATATACAAACCGAGCATCCCGGTTGCGCGGCAACTCATAACGGCCCTGAGCATCAGTCAGCACCACGTCAAAACCATCTGTCACCACAACACCAGCAAGCCCTTTGCCTTTACAGGTCACCACGCCTTCAACGGGATCTGGATAAATTGCAGCCTGCATGATTGAGACAACCAAGAACAGACAACAACTGCAAAACAATCTGAGCATAAAATTCATAATCACTTAATATTGAAATATTCCTTATACCTATTATACAAGTGTCCTGCCTGCAAATATGCTGATTGGGGACTCATAAAATGAGAAAACTCAAAAGTGATGGCCTTGTCATAACCGGCTCGCTTGGCAGCCTCCAGCTTCATCCGTAACTTGTCAAACTTAATAGGCAAAAAGTCGATGGGCATGTCACGATCAAAGGTTTCAGCGTTTGTCCAACATTTCATGCCATACTTATCAGCCAGCTTTTTGTTCACCGTAAAGAAAGCATCCAGTTCATCGTAATCGATATGTCCGTCCTGAAAAGCACAGGCGTCAACCACATCATGAATGCCATCGAAAATTTCATTCCACTCCCTTTCATGCTCCTGAACAGAAACCGCATTCTCCTTTGTCAACTTATCTGTACCCATCACGGCCTTTTTCCCGTCAATCCACGGAGAAATAAAAGTCGGCAAACCGCCGGAGACATCCTTGCATTGTTTGCCCATCGCATGAAAGGCATCAATGGCACCCTTCGTCTTACGGCTTATCTCACCACTGATATACCATCCGCCGAAACTCTTGTACTTCTCACCGTACCTGCTCCACACCTCATCAATCACATACTTGTTATCCTCAACCTCCCACGAAAGGTCACCGGTATCCCAGTACTTGCCCGAATCATATAAACCAAAATAGAACTTCATGTGATATTTCCCCGCCAGACGAAGGAACATGTCCAACAAATCGACGGAAGGCATATAACACCCTTTGCCCAGCAAATGCGCCGAAGGATAAGTAATGAATTTGCGATAACCCGACCGGATCATTATGACCGTGTCAATTCCAATACTCTGCATATACCGGAAATCCTGATCCCATTCCCTTTCCCCCCAATTCTGATGGGGAATATCATGGGATATCTCATCCAAGAACGTGCCGGTAATTTTAAGTGCATCGCCCATGGGAACCAGCATGGAAGAGGCAGACTCTTGAGAAAAGAAGCAATCCCCATCACCCTCTCGCCCCAACAATGAAGGGGCCATGAATGCAGACGCACCGAACAAAGCGGTCCTCTTTAAAAAATCCCTGCGTGTTTTCATTATTAATAAAATTAAGATCAACCATTATATATTAAACCTATCGAATACACTTTTTTAAAATAAAAAATCAATTATGTTTTTCATTGTTTTAGATATTAATTGTTATTATTCAATTATCACGCTGCAAATATGGATATATTTATTATATTTGCAAGACTTAATAAAGTATTTAATTAATATATAACCTACAATTAATATATATTAACGCGTAATTACAAAACAATTTACATAATAACAAATCAAATACATAATATTTCAGAATAATAAATCCGTATTTATTAATAAATAAACAAAATAGAGTAAATAACATAAAAATACATACATATGAAACAGAACTTATTAAAAGAAATGGAAACCGGGAGCAAGAATGCACTCTTAAAAAAAAGGATCATCACACATTATATATATAATGGGAGCTCCACTATTACCGATTTGGCCAAGGAACTCGATCTGAGTGTGCCCACAACCACCAAATTCATCAATGAAATGTGTGAGGACAACTATATAAACGACTATGGGAAACTGGAGACCAGTAGCGGCCGCCATCCAAGCCTATACGGACTCAACCCGGAATCAGGATACTTCATTGGAGTGGACATTAAGAAATTTGCCATAAACATCGGACTGATCAATTTCAAGGGGGATATGGTGGAAATCAGGATGAACATACCATACAAGTTCGAAAATACACAGGAAGCTTTGGAAGAACTGTGTGCACTCATCCGAAACTTCATAAAGGGAACGGAAATCAACGACAAGAAGATAATGAACATCTGCATCAACATCTCCGGAAGAGTAAATCCGGAATCAGGATACAGTTTCAGCATGTTCAACTTTTCAGAGCGTCCTTTGGCGGATGTACTGAATGAAAAGATAGGATACCCGGTCTGCATAGACAACGACACAAGGGCCATGACCTATGGAGAGCATATGCAAGGATGCGTCAAAGGGGAAAAAGACATCATTTTTGTCAACATAAGCTGGGGACTCGGAATCGGCATCATCATAGACGGGAAGGTATACACGGGAAAATCTGGATTTTCCGGAGAATTCGGGCATGTCAATGTTTTCGATAATGAAATACTGTGCCACTGCGGCAAAAAAGGATGCCTGGAAACGGAAGCCTCAGGATCGGCACTACACCGCATCCTGTTGGAAAGAATCGGTAGCGGAGAAAGTTCCATACTATCAAAACGGACTGCAGAAAATCCGCCCACCTTGGATGAAATCATCACCGCAGTCAATAAAGAGGACTTGCTATGCATTGAGATAGTGGAAGAAATAGGCCAAAAACTGGGAAGGCAAATAGCTGGATTAATAAGCATATTCAATCCGGAACTAGTAATAATCGGGGGTACACTATCATCAACAGGAGACTATATAGTGCAGCCAATCAAAACGGCAATAAGGAAATACTCATTGAATCTGGTCAACAAAGACGCCACGGTGACTGTTTCCAAGCTAAAAGACAAGGCTGGAGTAGTTGGGGCCTGCATGCTGGCACGGAGCAGAATGTTCGAAATTTAAAACGACCATTGCCAGCATAATGGGATTGACAAAGAGTATACCAAGAACGCAACTATCATATGCAAAAATATTGAAAAAGCGAGTCAGTAGTTGGTTACTGATAAAAGCACAGAATAAACCAGCATCATGATAACCGATTTCCAATACTGCCTCATATTGTGGAATTCGAAAATGCAGATTATTAAACTGTCAATAAAGAGAAGATGGAATCTATAGGATATACTCGGAAATATTATGAATATAACGAAGATTTTGGGAAGTATACCTTATAATAGGGACAGAAAAGCAAAAGGAAGAGTCGACTAATCCCGGAGCTCTCCAATATAAAAATTCAAAAAGGACTGGAAACGCCATTCAGTTCTTCATTTTCACTTCTAAGCATCGAACTTCCTGTCATCAAAAAAACAGCAGTATCAACTCCCAATTATAACAGAACCCTGCTGAGAAAGAATAGCGGTAGGTATCATTCCCAGAAGTTCTGACACTGCTGACTCCCGGCATGGTTATTTCTGGCAAAGCTGTGGTATTTTTGCTGGAGAGACCGTGCCTCCGGAGAATATGGTGAATGTATAGCGCTCGGTTTCGACAGAAGAATCATAAACAAATCTATATCTATGATAACGGTAGAAACCATAGCATAACTTTTATTTTCTCCGAGAAGAAATAATTCCTTTCAAGCGTTTATCAGGCAAATAAAAAAATCTACTGTTTTTCATTGTGATATATATGGATGACACAAACAAACATTTATCAGGCTCTTCTGCAAACAAAAAATAAAAGGAGTCGCCATACTTCTGTACAGCGACTTCCTCACATGTAATTATAAGAAAAAATTCTAATATTAATCAACTCCAATGCCCAATTTTACCCTCGTTTTATTATCCGTTTATTACATTAGGATTTATCCTACCTGCACCCTCAGCACGATGGACTGCGGTTTAATCTCCAGGGAAACGTTCTTAATCCTGCTTGCCCCGAGAATCCTAGCGCTCTTCCGGTATGCGTCCAGAAAGTCGGTCTGACTTATATGATAGGGATAGCCAAATCCTGGAACGGGAAGTGTCGGGAAAGGAACAGGCATCATAAAATCCTTGTATTCGTGGGCGGTCATCATGAAGGCATCCGCATCCATCATATCTTTCGCCGGATCTGCATGGTAGAGGCTGTAGTCAAATCCCCGGTGGAAGGACATGGCGGTCATATTTCCGATTGTGCACAGCTCGAACCTTACCTTGTCCTTGCCGATTGCACTGTCCAGATACTCCTGCACCGATGCCTCGACCTCATCCTTGTCCATCACTTGCAGGTCATATATTTTACCTGCTATAAATATTTTCTTACCCAATTGTTGGGTACTGTATGTACTTTTCTTTTTCATAATTTTCTGTAATTTAATGAATTAATAAATTTATATTATCCGACGAGAGCACAACATTCTGTCACATTGCCAGTTCCGGAATGTATCGTTTCCCTACGCCGTATTTCAGTTGATCCAATCCACTACAGTATCTCCCTTATAGCCTTTTTCCCACACGAACCAGGCATAAGCGATAGCATTCCCGTTTGCCTGAGCTGCTGTAAAATCCCCGCCTTTGGCAACAACAGCACGGGAAGAAAAGACGTGGATTTTTCGTGGTGGATTGTCCTGAAAGAACGGTTTACGCCTTTTCCCCTCCAGGAATGTCAGCTTCAGGAACATGGCTACCTTGGTTCCTTCATCCGATATATCCAAGGCTTTCTCTATAAATTCCAGGGCTATCTTATAAGGAGGGTTGGTAATGACAGCTCCATAAGGGTTTTCGGTGGCTTTCAGGAAATCAACGCCACCGGTACCATAACCCCGGTCTATAAGGTCAGTGGAATAAACCTTTTTACCAAGTTCCATCATCCTCTTAGACAGGTGCCCCATTCCACAGGCAGGTTCCCATATAGTATCAGGAAACTTCTCCACCTCGAATAACCTGTCTATGGCTTCAGGGAATGTAGCATAAAAATCATGTTCCTCCCTTGTTGTATCAGAGTGGTTGGACGCTCCGATTGTGGTATATATTGTACTTTTCATTGTAACCCATTGTGTTTGTTGTTATTATCTATGCTGCTATAATCTTACCTCCCCATTGATTAGCCATCGCATCCGCTATCCCGGGGAAGGTCTTGCTCCTCAGTTTTCTCCTTTCCTCTGCCGATACGCCCGAGAAGAATATGTCGGAGGTCCATTTCTGCATCCGGTTACTGTTCTTGAATGTCAGTACCTCACCTTTCCCCACTATATCCGTAGGTACCAAGAGAGGGAGGTTCTTCAGCCATAGACAAGTCTTCTTGCTTGCTTCATGACCGAACATCCAAGGCTCTATAATCTGATCAGGCCTTCTCCATCTCGTACTCATTATACCTACAGGATTTTCAATAGCTAATTTATCTACTCCAACCCTTGAAACATCCATGAAGAACTGAACAGCATCTTCACGGTCTTTTGCTCTGTCGGGGAATTTCGGGTGTGGGCGGCGTTGATCTGTCGGAAGGTTCTTATCGTCGGGGTGATAATACCATCTTGCACCCGAGACAGCAAGAAAAGTGCAGGGTGGATGGGCTATGACCAAATCCCAGTTACCGTCAAGAAAGTGTTTAGTGCCATTCTCTAAAGTTCCCCCACGATTGGCGATTACATCAAACATGTCTCCCTTGAAGTGATACTCCGGATGACCACCGCTACATTCCTGAAGGTCGCAACTGAAAGCATTATGGCCCAGTTTTCTGAAAGCCAGACAAACGGCCTGACTCTCTTCACATGCTACCAGGACATTCATACCCCTAGAATATGATTTGCATTAGGATTCTGTCAGAATAACATCTGATTCCGATATGCTCCACCAGCTGCCCCATCTCTTCAAACAACTGGAATTTATAGAACCTGATAAAGCTTGTGATGTCGGTATAGAAGTTCTTCCCGGCAAACTTTAGCGGATGTATCATTGGGTATCCTCCTACAGTCTGAAGTTGGAAGGCACCTATTCCCACTCCGGTTATCAAGGCCATATCCGAATCGTAGATAATCGGTTTGTCGGGATTATAGTCGAAGTCCCTGACAAAGAACATTCTGATTTCTTTCTCGCTTATTTCCTTGATCCTAAACTGTGCCATTCCTGAAGTACTCTCGTCCAATGATTCCTGTACCCGTGATTCCATTTCCTCAATGTTCATATTTGTATTGAGCACCTCTCCGTTTGCTATAAAATAGTTTTTCATAATGCTGTAGATTTAGTTTTTTGTGATGTGATTGTTAATGTTATATCCCATTCTTTCATCAAATAGGATTGCAGACCTCTATATGAATCAATACGTTTCCTTTTTACCCTCGGCATGATTGATAAAGCCTCCTGCAAGGTCAGATTGATGCAGAGACCGGTTTTAAAAGCATCTCCATATTTCTGTCGGAGCGCTTCTATGTCTCTTTGGTATTTTTCAGGGATAGGTTCGTGTGATACCGCTTTTTCGGTGACATCAGGTGCGGTACAAGTATCCTGACGATTGGGAATAGGCTCCCGCTCAAGTCCCAATATTTTATTGATTAGATTTTCAAACATATTGCTTTGTGCCATTTATGTTTCAGTTATTAGGCATTGAGCTGGTTAGGATGGCAAAAACGCGATTTAGAAGGGAAGAAGAAAAAATAGAAGAGCGCCGTCCATTTCCCCGGTCATTCCCTTCGCTTATTTTTCCTTGTGGTAATTCAAGTAGCGGAACATTCCAGGTATTTTTTCGGCGCCCTTCATTGTGAGCATTGTCTCTTCGATAATAAGGCTTTGGAAGGATGCTGGACGTTGGGCAATTATACCTTATTATATATAGCGCACCGGACATGAAAAACGCGCGCCATTTCCAGTCATGCCCTAATTAGTGTATAGGTTATTTTTCAGTTTTCAGTCATGGAGGGATGGCGGGACAGTGGCCGGTTCTGTCGTCCTTCCTTCATTGGTATCAGAATGGCGGGCTGAAAGCGGAAGATTCTTATACGTGTGGATTAAATCAATGTACAACTAAAAACTCTAATAAAATGATGACTGAAAAATTAGAACCAGATGAAAAAATTATCGCTTCCCTTAACGCCAGCCTTGAGAAATGCTGGAATGATGCGGAAAGTCCGTTGCCGTACATACCTCTTGTCGTGCCGCCCATAGAAGTGCCGGAATTCAATCTTTTCGGCAGCGGGAAGGAATATGTGGGGGATGGATACACGGCACCTGCAACACCCGCATCTACACCCAAGGATACACAACAGGCAAAGGAGGCGGACGGACTTGACTTTATAATGGGAAAATCCCTGAACAGCATGATGATGGAAGAAAAACGTAAACCCGTGCCGGAGATATTATGGGGAGGTGACGGGAATGGCAACGCCCTGTGGTTCGAGAACGAGTTCGCCATCCTTTTCGGGCGGACAAATACGGGCAAGAGTCTTTATGCAGTCCAGATAGCGGAACATATAAGCGGGCGATTAGGGAAAACCGTACTCTATCTTGACCTTGAACTCTCCATGAAGCAGTTCCAGGAGAGGTATACCTCAAGGGACGGTGAACTGCATGTATGGCCCGATAATCTCCACCGCCCGGATTTAAGCATGATCGGAGACAGCCTCTATGATTCGGGGAAGTTCCTGCCGTTGATAAGGAGGATGATGGCAAAGGTGAACGCGAGGGTGCTGCTCCTTGACAACCTCACCTTTCTTGTCAATAACGGGGGGATGAAGGCCGAGGATGTGAAACCGATCTGCCGGGAGTTCTGTAACTGGGCGAAGGAGGGCTACTCTATCCTTGTAGTCAACCATACCCCGAAGATTCAGCCGTTCACCACCCTCGACATCAACCACTGCCTGGGTTCAAGCATGCTCACCAACTTCGTTCAGTCGGTCTTCGCCATAGGAACGGACAGCAGCAATCCCTCGACGGGCAGATACGTGAAGCAACTCAAGAGCAGGAACGGCAGGATAGTATGGGACGGGAACCATGTGATACCTTATGTGATTGATAAGACGCTCGATCCCACCATGCTCCGTTTCATACAGCCCGCACAGCTTCACCAGACCGGAATGGACTCCCAAATTCCTATCCAGACAGCTAGGGAGGGTGACCTTTTGAAGGATGCAGACAATATGCAGCTCGAACAGATCAGGAAATTGCACGGGCAGGGAATGTCGAACAGGAAGATAGCTGAGGAACTGAACCTCTCACCAGCCACTATCGGAAAAAGGCTGAAAGGGATGGATGTTGACGGGAATGGATGAATGTAAGAATAGTTAAAAGCGAAAGGATTGGCTTTTGAGGGCCAATCCTTCACATCGTATATCTACAGGGGTATATGAACATGTGTGTGTCAAAAATCTGCAAATTTTATAATCTAAAGATACGTAAACTTGCAAAGTTATCAATGCATCCATTGCTGTATTACAGTGTAAATCTGTAACAAAATCTATTTTCAAGAAATAGCTACATAATTATGCTTCATGACAGAATTGTCATGAAGTGTCAGAAATAAATCTATATTAAAACAGAACTTATAGAGTATAATATTTACAGAATGTAGAATAAGTCTAAATGAATTAGAAAAATTCCAATACAAAGAAAGTATAAAAAATACATTTTCTCTTGCAAAATTAATATATTATTAATATATTGTGGCCATATTGATTTGAATAATAGTTTTAAGTACCATAATTATCCAAAATAGGCATCTCAACAAAAGAAAAAATGTCTATTAGAGAAAACGTTATTATATTTTAATTAGACTAAAATACTATGAAAAGAAAATTTTTGGGCATTATTACCGTGATTACTGTCGTTGTTGCTGTAGGATATAATATGTATGCCATACAGAATAAGAAAATTAGGTTGACAGATTTTACACTATTTAACATTGAAGCACTGGCACAAAATGAAGGTGGAAATTATTCATGCACAGTAACTGTGGATTGTGGTTTCCCTCTATCTGGTTCGATATCTTGTACTGGTAATGTATGTGAGCGAGGTCTGGATTGGTCAAGCGGTGCTTATGTTGAATGTGATGGAAATAGAACATATTGCTGAAAGTAATGAATAAAATATTATTGAGTATCATTGTTATTTTGTGCCTATCCTCTTGTCGGAATAATAAGGAAGGTGCTGGTTTGATATACTGTCAGCTTGAAAGCGAGATAATGGAATATCCTGATTCCAGTTTTTTTTCCGATATTACGTGTATGACTTATAGTAATAATAAAATATATGTTTTGGATAAGAAAAGGGGAGATATCGTGGCTTTAAGTGACAACTTAAAAAAGATGGAATATATTAGTAGACATGGTGAAGCTCCTTACGAAACAGTAAATCCATTTACTTTTAGTGTATTAAATGATACGGTATATGTGATTGATTTTGGCACAAAATCAATGAAAAAGTATTATAAAAAGTCCTTCATTGGCAGTTTCTTGCTCTCAAATGCGAATGCGAATAGATTTAGCCTCAATGATTCTTTAATATTTCTATCTGCAAATACAGACTCAACAAGTTTTTTAGTTATTGATATAGACCATCCGAACAAGCAAATTCCAATGGGACAAGTCATACATGAAAAGACTCCATTTAAAACCATTATATCTAATAGAAAACACATCCTTTACGATAAAGAAAGAGGCATATTCTCTGTTTCTGATTGTTATCCTTATATAGAACAGTATGATGTTTATGGAAAACATATTAAAACATTTGATCTTTCATCAATTCCAATAATAGAAAAAGCGGTAAATACTGCAAAAAAACTTTCTGATCAAGAGAAGTCCGTTTACATATATATACGTGATGCTTATCTTGCAAACGAACATATATATATATTGTGTTCATCATGGGATTCTCAAGGCGATTATAAGGTAAATAGTATTTTGGAACTATCTATCAATGATGGAATGAAGCATGTCTCTACCTACATTCTTCCACATGATATTTATTCCTCTTTTTGTATCTCAGACATCTATTTATTCGCTTCACAAGAAGGAACTGGAACAACCATTGAAAAAATGAAAATAGGCAATGCAAAAAAGTAAATTCTTAATGGTGTTTATACTACTTTTTTCTATATTGGGATGCGGTAATAAACAAAAAGACAGTATAGGTAAACAGAAAAAGAAAACCTATAACTTAATAGGAAAAAGGATTACTTCTATTGATTCCATTGTGCCAGAAAAGAACCCTAGAGTTATTTTTCTATTTAATTATTATGATTGTGGGAGCTGTGTTGATTCAGGATTTTCTATTGCGAATAAGATAGACTCTCTATATAGAAAAAGAAAAGTAGCTATCATTTCAACCATGGGTAGTCCTTCATTGTACCAAGCACGTAATGCATATTATGAATATATACACCTTGATTCAAAAGATTTGATAAGAAAAGAATTGAAATATGTTCCAACACCCATAGTCTTTTTATTAGACTCTTCAAACTGTATAAAAGATTATATATTGCCTAATTCTTCTAATAGTAAAGAGATTGGTTCATTTATAAAATCAGTTTGTATTTCGGTTAAAGAATGATATCGAATAATTATGTAGAGCAGGTAAAATCAAATATAAAAATTAGAATAAGGTTCAAACAGTAGCAATAAAAGTCTTTTGGTAAGCAGTCAAAAAATGGCTATTGATTGCAACCTCTATCTTCGCTGCGAACAAA